>ERZ838827.2453-NODE-2453-length-10594-cov-11.983490_pt1 | contig 10594 bp, 3 predicted proteins | sample MGYA00519881_ERZ838827 | MGnify/ENA primary metagenome ERZ838827 (study PRJEB31850, sample SAMEA3708842) | human gut metagenome | biome: human gut; feature: human-associated habitat; material: faeces | place: China | collected 2014 ...
TTTTGGCAGATATTATGTCATGCATTCGTATAATTTCTTTTTGGCACACGGTTTGCTTTTTAGTAAGCGTCCGTTCGCGACGAGGCTCCTTGATAAGAGTCGGAGAAACAACCGGACAAAAAGAAATCAATGAATAAATAATAAATAAAAAAATAACGATCATGGGAAAAATTATTGGTATTGACTTAGGAACTACAAACTCTTGTGTTGCCGTATTCGAAGGTAACGAACCTGTAGTAATTGCAAACAGTGAAGGTAAACGTACGACTCCTTCTGTTGTCGCTTTCGTAGATGGCGGTGAACGTAAGGTGGGTGATCCTGCAAAACGTCAGGCTATTACGAACCCTACACGTACAATCTTCTCAATCAAACGTTTCATGGGTGAAACTTGGGATCAGGTACAGAAAGAGGTAGGTCGTGTTCCTTATAAAGTAGTGAAAGGTGACAATAACACTCCGCGTGTTGACATTGACGGACGTCTGTACACTCCGCAGGAAATCTCAGCTATGATTCTTCAGAAAATGAAGAAGACTGCTGAAGACTATCTCGGACAGGAAGTGACAGAAGCAGTTATCACCGTTCCTGCATATTTCTCCGACTCTCAACGTCAGGCTACTAAAGAAGCCGGACAGATTGCCGGTCTGGAAGTAAAACGTATTGTAAACGAACCGACAGCCGCAGCTCTTGCTTACGGTCTGGATAAGGCTCACAAAGATATGAAGATTGCTGTATTCGACCTTGGTGGCGGTACATTCGATATCTCTATCCTCGAATTTGGTGGTGGTGTGTTTGAAGTACTTTCTACAAATGGTGATACTCACCTGGGTGGTGATGACTTCGACCAGGTAATCATCAACTGGTTGGTACAGGAATTCAAGAACGACGAAGGTGCTGACTTGACTCAGGATCCGATGGCTTTGCAACGTCTGAAAGAAGCTGCTGAAAAAGCTAAGATTGAGCTTTCTTCTTCTACAAGTACAGAAATCAACTTGCCGTATATCATGCCGGTAGGTGGTGTGCCTAAGCACTTGGTGAAGACTTTGACTCGTGCAAAATTCGAATCTTTGGCTCACGAATTGATTCAGGCTTGTCTTGAACCATGTAAGAAAGCAATGAGCGATGCAGGTTTGAGCAATGCTGATATTGATGAAGTAATCCTTGTTGGTGGTTCTTCTCGTATTCCAGCTGTTCAGAAGTTGGTAGAAGATTTCTTCGGCAAGACTCCTTCTAAAGGTGTGAACCCGGATGAGGTGGTAGCTATTGGTGCTGCTGTACAGGGTGCTGTTTTGACAGATGAAATCAAAGGTGTAGTATTATTGGATGTTACTCCGTTGTCAATGGGTATCGAAACACTGGGTGGTGTAATGACTAAGTTGATCGACGCTAACACTACCATCCCGGCTCGTAAGAGTGAAACATTCTCTACTGCTGCCGATAACCAGACAGAAGTTACTATCCACGTATTACAGGGAGAACGTCCGATGGCTGCACAGAACAAATCAATCGGTCAGTTCAACTTGACAGGTATTGCTCCGGCTCGTCGTGGTGTTCCTCAAATTGAGGTTACATTTGATATCGATGCCAACGGTATCTTGAAAGTATCTGCAAAAGATAAGGCTACCGGCAAAGAACAGGCTATCCGTATCGAAGCATCCAGCGGTTTGAGCAAGGAAGAAATCGAAAAGATGAAGGCTGAAGCTGAAGCTAATGCTGAAGCAGATAAGAAAGAACGTGAAAAGATCGACAAGCTGAACCAGGCTGACAGCGTAATCTTCTCTACTGAAAATCAGTTGAAGGAATTAGGTGATAAGTTGCCTGCTGACAAGAAAGCTCCGATTGAAGCTGCTTTGCAGAAATTGAAAGATGCTCACAAGGCACAGGATTTGGCTGCTATTGATACTGCTATGGCAGAAATCAATACTGCTTTCCAGGCTGCAAGTGCTGAAATGTATGCACAGAGCGGTGCACAAAGTGGAGCACAGGCTGGTCCTGATATGAACGGTGGTGCTGGCCAGCAAGATAACAGCAAGCACGGAGATAACGTTCAGGATGCTGACTTCGAGGAAGTGAAATGATTTCGATAAGAAACTAATTTATAATAAATTAATAAGAAAAAAGCGTGCAGCTCAATGAGTTGCACGCTTTTGTACTTTTGTATTTTGGGGATTCATGGTTGTTATCTTACAAAGAAAGAACCAAATCTGCTAAAAGAACGGCTGTTTCTGATTCATTTTTTGGTGCATCTTTGGGCTTCCATGCTACAATGAACCGTACAGATGCGGATTTCACCTTATAACCTCTTTCTTCCCACTCTGATAATGTGTCTTGCATTTTTAATGATAACCTTGCTACAGGTTTATTAGTTGATGAGCTATACAAAAAGAAATCATTATAATTCAAAGAATCTCCACCTCTTAATGCTAAAACTTCCTGCTTACGTTCTTTGAAGAATCCTAGATAGACATCTTTATGAGAGAGTTGTAGTACAATTTCTTCGGGCATGTCATACTGTCGTTGGTCGACAAAATATCGGTCTGTACTTAAACGATTAAAGCAGTCACCGTTCGTATGTATAAACAGCCGGTTTTTCGCACGAGTTATTCCTACATAGTATTTGCGCATCAGATAGGCATCTTTTGAATAATTATCAGATACTAGTATATACACGTCGTCAAACTCTCTACCCTTGGCTTTATGAATGGTTGATACCACTACTTCTGCTCCTGAAACATCACAAAAGTCTTCCACCGATGATTCAAATACAAACTCTTTGAAGTCACAGAGGTATTTTGCTTTGTTGGTTTGTTCAAACTGCTCTACACAACGCTTTATATATGTCAGACTTAGACTACCATCATAAGCAGAAAAGGTTGCATGTTTGGCTTCCTCCCATAATTCTTCTGGAATTAGAGGCGTTTTTGCTCGTTTGTCTATATACCGCAAGAGATACCTTATTTCGGCCATATTCCAGAAGCGCAAACCGTCCATCGACTGTATTAATTTGCTATTTATGCCATGTTTCCGCAAAAGAGCCATCAGGATAACAGCCTCTTCGTTTGTTTGGGTGAGTACACACGAAGTACCTTTGTCTTTATGTTGAAGTAATTTTTCAACGAGCGGCTGATACATATACTTTGATTGATGGCGTGTTACTTCGACCCAACCCTCTTCTTTTCTCATGGAGATAATTGGCGTACTTTTTATTCTTTTATCAATGGTTCTCAAGAATCCGTTGGCAAAATTCACCGGATGGTGTGCACTGCGGTAATTTTCGGTCATCTCGACAAATTTACTTCCGCTTTCTTGTGTTAGTCGGTACATATAGTCGGAATCAGATCCACGGAATTCATAGATGTTTTGGTCATCATCTCCCACTGCTATCACACGCATTTCCTCGTTGTTGGCCATCAAAGCCCTTAACAGTGCATATTCTTCGACTCCCATATCCTGAGCTTCGTCTATGACCAGTACTGTCTTGCCTATTTTGTTTGGCTCTACTTCTCCTTGACAGATCATTTCGGCTGCTTTTGCAACGACACTTTTTGCATCTTCAAGATTTCCTATCCGCCCCAAAAGGTCGAAACAATAGGAGTGGAATGTCTTTATTTCAATAAAATGGGCTGCATTGCCTATCAATTCCATGAGTCTCTGTTTGAATTCAGTAGCCGCTGCCCTTGAAAATGTCAACATCAGAAGTTGCTCGTGTTTTACGTCTTCAAGTAGCAGAAGTGAGGCAAGTTTGTGAACCAATACTCGTGTTTTTCCGCTGCCTGGTCCGGCTGCAACCACAATGCAACGTGAATCCTTATCGGAAATAATCTCCATTTGACGTTTGGATAGCTGCCCGAACAACTGCTTGTATTTCTGTGGCGTCAAGTTACGTTGTATTTCGCTTACTCTGTCCCCTTTGAAGTATTTTGTAATAAACTTCCTGTAATCCATTTGGAAATAGTCTTGAACATATCTCAGGGCTGTGTTGTAATCCCTAACCATCAGATTAGCATATTCGCCCACAATATGTACTTGCTGAATCTTCTGTTTGTAGAATTCGTTGAGCATCCGGTAATCATCCTGCTTGTATCTCGATTTGTTGTCCTTTATTCTTTGGATATTCATGGCGTTATAAAGAACCAAGAAACCGCCTTCAAGTTTTAGCGCACCGATTTTTGATAAGTACAGAAGTGCTTCTTCCACGTCTTCCAATTGAATGTCATCAAGTCCGCCAAAAAGGGATTGGGGGCTTGATTTTATTTGATTCAGAAGTTCTACTACAGAAAATTGGATAGCCTTATTGGGTGAATTTCCCGTTTCCGTATCTGAGGCGATCCTGTATAGCCATTCTATGGCGAAACGACTTATTTCCAATCGTTTTTCAAAACGCTTGATGGTTGATTCCAAGTCTGCCTGACGACTTATTTCTATATTACGAACTGCATCCTCTTTTTTGCGGGTATAGCCCTTGACGGTGAGGAAATAGAGTAGTGTCCGAATATCTTTTTCTTTGGATGTATTGATCCCGTTGTTTACTGCATTGTCATTCAGTTGCTTGCATGATATTCTCAAGGACTCATCAGGAATATGGCTGAGGATATATTGTTCAAGTTTTGCAAAACGTTCGAGGAGTGTTTGCGACTTTCGTTCCGAGTCACCTGCATCCAGTAAATAAGCAGATATATCTTTGCTGTCTGCCAATATGCCTTCTTGTCGCATTCGTTCCACTACGGATATTACTTCTCTTTTGCTTATTCCCAAAATGTCTGCCAGATAATCAATCCGCGACTCTGCTTCTGAATCTTGAGCTTTGGCAATGTGTTTTTGGGATATCAATGATTTGATGATTCGGACTGCCTTTTCTATTTCGTCACGGTCGAAGAGTAATGACATTGATATACGCTTTCTTGCTTCATCCATATTCTTTACCGTGATGCCTGTGGCATATACGTGAGGCACATTATTTCCTCTTATCAAGTATCCACTTTGTTCCAAAGCTGCTAATGCTGTTCGTACGCGGGTTTCAATATCAGATACCGAATCGTCCCATCCTGCCTGCCGGGCAATTTCCAATGCAGAACAGCTGACTTTCATACGTTGTCTGGTAAGGTCTTTTATGGCTTTCCATACCTGTTGTATTTCACTGATGCTTAGTTTTGTTTGGTTTAATAGTATAAAATGCTTGTCCAAATCATTATCACTATAAAGCACATAACAACGCGCGCTGAGGCTGGGATCACGACCGGCTCTACCTGCTTCTTGAACGTAGTTCTCCAGCGAATCGGAAATGTCATAATGTACGACAAGACCGACATCTTTTTTGTCGACTCCCATACCAAATGCAGACGTAGCTACGATGATGTGTACTTGGTCATTCATGAATGCGTCTTGGTTGGCAATTTTTTCATCTGATTCCATTTTACCATTGAAAGGTAGTGCCTTATAACCGTCACGAGTCAATTTGGTTGCCAGTTCTTCAGTCCGTTTGGTACGTGATACGTAAATGATTGTCGGACAATTGGATTCAGCCACAAGTTCTCTTAACTTTAAATATTTATCATTGTCACTATCGGCATGTATGACGGAATAACGCAGATTTGTTCTTGAGGCTGTTGATGCGAATAATTCTAAGTCTAAATTTAATGTTTGTTTGAAATAGTCGCAGATGTCTTGTACTACTTTTTGTTTTGCCGTAGCCGTAAAGCAGGATACGGGTATTGGATTCTTGCATTTTTTCTTTTGCTGGTATTCTCGGATGAATTTACCTATGTAGAGATAGTCAACCCTGAAATCCTGCCCCCATGAAGAAAAGCAATGCGCTTCGTCTATCACAAATCTTACAACATGGCGTGCTATCAATATTTTCTCGATAGTTTTTGAACGAAGCATTTCGGGAGATATATACAAAAGTGAGGCTTCTCCGTCTTGGACTCTTTGTATGGACATTGCTCTTGTGATGGGGTCTAACATGCCATTTATGGTCACGGCATCCGTGATGCCTCTATCGGCAAGGTTGTCTACTTGGTCTTTCATTAGTGACTGCAAGGGGGAGATAACAACCGTAAGCCCATGCACAGAACGTCCTGCCATGAGTGCTGGTAACTGGAAGGTAAGTGATTTGCCTCCACCAGTAGGAAATATCGCCAGCAACGATTTGCCTTTTACTGCAGCTTGAGCTGCTTGTTCTTGCAGTGGCTCGCCTTCGTATGTTCGAAAGCGTTCATATCCGAAAAATATTTTTAAGTTATGAAGCACGTCCAGTTGCGTATTGCAGTAGTCACAGCCTTCCCGGCAACTGGTGTGGCGCAGGAGCTTTACAATAAATTCCACTTCCGGATAATTGTAAAGTACCCATCCGGGAGTGATGGAACGATAATCAGTAGTTTCAATTAGAGCCAATGCGTATGCCAATCCGCATGGATATTGTTCGATGAGCATGTCAAGGTCAGTATGTTGGCAAATCTTTCCTACATACAGTTTGTTTATAAGTTCAGGTATTCCTTCATTGATATACTCCGCATTCATTATGCTGAGAAATCCCTCAAACTCTTTTTTGCCCTTTAGTAGCGATGCGAATAGTATGCGCTTTTCTTTTGGCAATGAATTCCAGCATGCTATTTCGTCCAGTAACAAGTCGTTTGCTTTCTTGCAATCGTTCACCGGATTGTTCATCTGTTCACTAATCAGTTTGTCATCTTTCACAAGCCTGTGGTAAGGGCGTTCCGGGAACAATAAAGGCGAGACATAAAGTGTGTCAACTAAAATCCAGCGGCATGTTTTGTCTGTGAACAGATATTTGGCATCATGATGAATGATATTGTGACCGCAGATGTAGTCTATATCACAAAGAAAATCAAACAATTCATCTTTGGAAGTTTTATGGAATGTCGTGCCATTGTGTAGGAGTGCCCCTATATCATGGATTTTATGATCTTTCAAGCCAACTTCGACATCTACTATGGCATAGTTTGAGGCACTAAATGGTACAGATGTAATTTTATTACCGATGGCATTGTTTCTGTCCACAGTTTTCTTGATTCCTATGAGTTTGCTCCATATTGACATATATTCAATATAATAAATTGTTTTATAATTTGAATTTGTTATGTATCTACATGGTTTTCTTATTATTGTTCGAGTACAATAACTCAATATCACATACAAAGGTAAGGATAAAACCGAAGAATCTGTTAAAATAACCGCTTTCTTTTGATTTTTATGTGTTTACATCCCGTTGTTTATGAATATCATATTTTTGTGGGCAAGAACTGTTGTTGCTTGTGGATGCTTATTTTCGGTTTTGCATGATATGTGCAACACGTGTACGCAAGTCGCTGATAGAGATGTTGTGTTGATTTTAAGGAAGTGAAATAAAATTGCTGAATGACTATATTCTATATTGGAAAGTTCAAAAAAAAGTCCGTACGTCTTTTTTTTAGGGCGATTTGTCGAATAAATTTTCTGGTAATGAAAATGTAGCTTATCTTTGGTATAACAAAATAACATGTAATGGGTATGAGAACAATTTATCTTCTATTATTTCCCTTGTATTTGTTTTTTATAGTATCCTGTACTGAAGATGAAGTAGATCCTAACTTCTCGATAGAGAATGTCGGAGATGTCGTGGTGGGTTCGGCTAAAGGTTCGCAGTCAACAATCAGTTTTACGAGTACCCGTGAATGGAAGGCGAGTACAGTTGCGGATTGGTTTACAATCGCTCCGGTTTCGGGAGAAGCGGGTACGTGTAATATTACGCTTACTGCTATCAGTGAGAATATAACAGGAAATGTACGTACAGCAACACTTACATTAACTTCCGGGACATTGACGCAAGACATTACCATAGAACAGGAGTCGGCAGAATTTGTGAATCTCGAGCAGAATATATATAATGTGTCTGTTGAAGGTGGAGAATTGGATATTAGATTCTCTACGAATATAGCTGAAGATGAATTGTTGATTTATGGTTCTTTGGGTACTGGCACTTGGCTGACACAGGAGACAAAAACTCGTGCATCCTCTTCCTATATGCTTAACCTGACTGTATTGCCTAATACTGATGGTGTTTCCCGTACTGCCTATATCTACTTTGTGAAAGTAACTGATATGGAATCGATCGTAGTAGAGATGGTTACTATCATACAAAGGGGGGAAGTGGCTAGTGAATCTACTGATTATTCGTCAGATAAAAAAGTACGTGTTCTGCAAACAGCAAAGTTGGGAAAAGGGCTTCCTATTGTGCTTATGGGCGATGGATTTATAGATACTGAAATTAACGATGGAACTTATGATGCGGTTATGGACAAAGCTTTTGAGAATCTTTTTACGGAAGAACCCATCAAGTCACTTCGAGATTATTTTAATGTATATGCAGTAACTGCGGTTTCGAAACACAATATTTTTGGTACAGGATATGAAACAGCGCTTGGTTGTGAACTGGCGGGTGGAAACAGTACGGGGATTTCCGGTGAAGATAATGCTGTACAACGTTATGTACAATGCGTGGATAATATAGATATGAGTGAAACATTGGCTGTTGTAATTCTAAATTCTCCTGCGTATGCAGGAACTACTTATTTTGGTTATACTAATCAGACGAAAGTGGTTGAGTTTGCTATTGCTTATTGCCCGGTGATATACGATTTGCAAAGTGAAAGTTTCAGGCAGGTACTTGTACACGAGGCTGTTGGACATGGTTTTGCCAAATTGGAAGATGAGTATGCTTATCAGGAAAATGGGACTATTTCTTCTAAAGAAATAAAAAATGTACAATATCTGCAGACATTAGGATGGGCGCAGAATGTTGATTTTACATCCGATCCATCTCAGGTACTTTGGTCTGCTTTCTTGAATGATAATCGGTATGCGTCAGAAAAACTGGGAGTATTTGAAGGGGCATGTACTTATATAAAAGGTGCGTATCGTCCTTCAGAAGAGAGTATGATGAATAGTAATACCGAGGGATTTAATGCTCCTTCCCGTAAAGCGATATATGATAAAATAATGGAAAGAAGTTTGCGTAAACAAATGTCTTATGAGGAGTTTGCCGTATTTGATTTGCAGAATAAATCACAAACGCGCAGTGCTAAATCAACAGTAGGACCAAGTAAGCCATTCACACGTCCTCACTTTGTAAATAGAATGTTAAATAACTAAAGCAGATGAGGCTGAACTTCAAATTTAGTTTTGAGTTCAGCCTCATCTGGACTTTATATGTAACGTATTTATTTTGAATCAGAACTTTATTGCAGTATACAGCCTGTACAGAAACATTGAAGCTGTTGTATAGTGGGTACTTTACTTTTGTATTCCATTCTGGCTTAGATACCAATTACGTTAAGTACAGTATTTTTCTAATCTTTTCCCGGTTGCCCACAATCCAAACGAGATCTCCTAATTGGAAAGTTGTGTCTTTATCCAGGGTAATCAGTTCGTCATTTCGTTCAATAGCTACAACAATACTGTCATGCTTCTCTCCTAAATGAGACTGAGCGATGGTCTGATTTAAAAAGCGGAATTCTTCGTCTACCGTGAAAGAGTGGAGAGTTATCTTTTTATCCACTGCATCCATATCTGATGTATTTTTTACATCTTCTATTCTATTTCTGAATTCCTGTAATTGCGTATCTGTACCAACTACTGTCAATTTATCCTGCGGATAGATGTGTTCAGAGCTTTTCGGTATATATATGTTCAGATCGCCACGAGTGATTGCGACGACATTTACTCCAAAATTCTGCCTGAATGAAAGTTCTCCTAAAGACTTGCCGATGTAATCGGAATAAGGCGATACGAGGATAGATGTCAAATCAAGGTCTTTATCATTGAATTCGCTATTGAAACTTGTTTTTAGCGGGTGCCGTTTTTTAGCTACCTCTTCCCGTCGGTTAAGATTGGCAAGGAATCTTGTTTCCAATCGTGAATATTGCGTGAGGTCTTCCCTAAGAATAAGAATCAATGCTACCACGGCTATGGCAATAATCACACTTATTCCCCAGTTTAGTTTAAAGTAGCTGATGACTACACTAGTGATAAAGAAAAGAGCAACAGATACACGTCCCAGGACCAGGGAAACCAGGCGTCCGTGATTGTAATTCTCGTCTCTCCATAGCTTCAGGAATAATTCCGAAGAGTTGTATTTGTTGGAGATGAGCGCCCATAAAAAAGGAGTCATAAGTAGAAGAGTACCCAGACACATCACCAGGTTGATCCATACAGTGACAGGAGCAAACATTTCGCTGATGGCGGGATAAATGATTTGTATCGACAGCAGCCAAATAGCAGTGAGCAGTACGCTATAGATAACAACTCTCCCAATCATGTTTTTTAGTAATTTCTTCCAGTCACTATCGTGGTTCATGGTCTTCTTGCCGGAAGCATAACGATCTAATGTCTCCTGTACTTTAGTAGGCAATATTTTGTAAAGCCATTCGGCAAAAGGATTGGCTAAACGGATAAAGTAAGGAGTCGTGAAAGTGGTGATAACAGATACAGCCACAATGATAGGTGAAATAAACGGATCAAGCACTTTGAGCGAAACACCCAGTCCGGCAATGATGAAAGCAAACTCTCCGATTTGTGCCAGGCTGAATCCGGATTTGAT
>ERZ838827.2471-NODE-2471-length-10524-cov-2.351992_pt1 | contig 10524 bp, 9 predicted proteins | sample MGYA00519881_ERZ838827 | MGnify/ENA primary metagenome ERZ838827 (study PRJEB31850, sample SAMEA3708842) | human gut metagenome | biome: human gut; feature: human-associated habitat; material: faeces | place: China | collected 2014 ...
GATGAGGGAGTCACCAGACTCCGCTGTTTGAGTCATACCCCACTGTTCGATAAAACCGTCGCTGTACTTTCGATAAAACCATCCGTCACCAGACGATCCGCCGATAATAGTTGCAGCCAGGGGATGCCCATTCATATTAGCAAAATAGCCGTGCTGAAATGCAGATCCCGGACGTCCGCAGTAAGAATTGACAATCGCGCCTCCGGTGGGTTCGATAGAGAAATAGTTGGCGGCGGCATCCGCTGTCATTATGCCGCATAGCACCCCAGCGGGGCTATGCACGCCAAAAATCCTCGCCCGCATCTGATAAAAAGGCGCTTCTTGCGTTCCAACTACGAATTGCGTTGGATTTCCGCATTGTATCGACCCAAGCATGGTGCCGCCCGTCAGCGGCAATTTTGCATTTGCCGCAGTAACCCCGGCAGTCCCCAGTTCATAGGCCGCCTTCACGGCCTTCGCGGACGCCGCCGTCTTCGAGTCCGCCAAGTTCACGCTGTCCGAAATCTTCGTGAGCGCTGGCTTGTACTCCCCGCCTCCGGTCAGGAAGCTTTCATGCTGCCCGGCGGCTGCGGGCGGAACAAGGCCGGACGTCCCGGCGGTCGATACCGTCGCGCCCTGCATCTCGGGTACGGAGATGATGCCGTTGGTGACGCGAATGCCGTCACCAACTTTGTTTCCTGAAAGCAACTGTTGCCAAGCGCTCCATGTCGTTCCTGTCGAATTTTGAACAGTCCTCCACGTAACCGTGCTACCGGATATCATGATCTGAAAGATGCGCCCATTCTGTCCCAAAGTACCAGCTACAATAAGAGAACCGATGGAAGCTCCGGAGATATTGAGAGGCAAAGAAGGACCGTTAGTGGGATTCCCCGTTATTCTATAGTTTCCCGGAGTTGTAAGCGTATTAAAGTCCAGATTTGGCATCTCTTTAGCATCTCCAATCTGTCCCCGCGCGCTCGCCAGATCCCCGAGATCCCCCTCAATCGCCACGTCTTTCACGGTGATCGCGCCGCCCGCGTCGGCCCGCGTGGTCTTCCCGTCGACCTTCGCCAGCCCCGCGCGGCTTTCCGACGCATACCCGACATTGGCGAGATCCTGCGCCTCGTCGCGGGCCGCTTCCGCCGCTATGCGGTCGGATTCGGCGGATTCGGCGGAAAGGGCCGCCGCGTTCTTCGAGGCAAGGGCGTTCGTCTCGCTGACTTTCGCGTTGTCTTCCGAAACCTTTGCGGCCCCCGCCGAGCCCGAGGCTTCACCCGCCTTCCTTTTCGCCACCTCTTCCGAGTCGTGGGCGTTCCGTTCGCTCAGAGCCGCCGCGTCGACGCTGGCGTTCACATCCACGGCGAACTGGTTCAGCGCGGGGATCAGCGTCTTGTTCAGATCCTCGTTGACCATCTTCTTCTGCGCTTTCAGGCTGTTGAACGTCAGCACGTCAAACCGTTCCTGATCGCCCACAAGTCTGTCCGGCGGTTCCGGGAGATCCGAAATCTTGGGAAGCTGCTTTACTGCCATTATTTCAACCCCTGTATGTCAATGGTCATGCTCACTTCATTCGGCCCGATGACGGTTGCGTTCCAATCCTCAAGCCAACCCCAGACAGTCAGCGACTGGTAGGAGCCGATGCCCTCGTTGTCGTCCCCGAGCCACAAGGCAGGAAGGCCGTGCATCCGGGCGAGGATTTCCCGCACGCTGTCCAGCCGGGACGGGTGCAAATACAGCGGCAGGCTCGTGCGCTTGGCGTTGGCCCGCTTGACCAGCCGCGTGTTGCCGAACTCGTCGGTGTCCTTGCGGGAATAGTCCCGGATGCCGAGCCGGGTATTGTACTGTGTCGTACCGATAGGCCACGCCTGCCCCGCGATGACCTGCCCGAGCGCCGGGCCTCCCTCCTGCGTGAGCGTGACCTCAAGCGTGGCCACGGGCGACATGGGAATGTTGGTCACGGCCTGATCCACGATGCGCTCAAGGGGCAGGAAGTAGTATTTCCAGTAGCCGTCCACGTCTTTCAGCGTATTCACCGTGCGGTCGTACATGACGAGGCCGTCGCCGTCCTTCACCACGGCCCGGATGCTGGTAGCCTTGAAGTTCAGGAGTGCGAACGCCGTACAGCGGTTGAACGTCACCGTAAACGTCAGCGTCTCGGCGTCCATCGGGGCGACGGTCTGCGTTGAGACATACTGATCGAGCATTGCGTAACGGTTCGTCGGCCCCATGAGCCGCCACGCCGCATCCGTCCCTTCGCAATTCTGGTCAGGCCGCTTGCCCGTGCTGGCGGTCACGGCCTTGTAGACCCTATGCTCATGGATGACGGAATCCCCGATCTCATAGGCTGTGCCCGCGTTCCACGCCGGGGCGTCGTTTTCCGGCACGGTGCTGGACAGCAACCGGATGGCCTGTGGCTCTATGAGCTTCATGCCCGCACCCCCGGCATCCCCTCGGCGTCCCACGCTTCAACCATGTCGGACGTGCGGCGGGAAAATCTGGCGATCTCGGACATGGAAATGAGCATGTCCCGGCGAAGCTGGTAGACTTCCCGCCGCAACGCCTTGACCTCCGCATCGCTTCCCGAATCGGTGTCAGCCGCCCGGGGCGTCACGCTGCGGAACAGCGCCGCCGTATCCGCCGCCGTGTAGACGCGCCCCGGCTGCGAGAAGTTCACCAGTTCCGGCCCTTCCTCGCCCACCACCGCCCACCCCGGCATGGCAAGCCCGCCCCGGGCGAACGCCTTCACCCCTGCCTTTTGCCCGGCGGCGTCAAGGAGCGGCTTCAAGTCGGCAATCTGCTTTTCAATCTCCTCAAGCGTGGCGCTCTGGCCCTGAAGCTGCTTGAGCGCCGCGTTCTGGACATCAAGCTGGCCTTGCAGCGCTTCAAGTTGCTTGTCGGCTGCGGACACCTGCGCGCCCGCCGCGTCCTGCGCGGACTTCAACTGTGCGTTCACCGCGAAGAAAGCGTCGAGGTATTCCTCTTCCGTGCCCGCCGTCTGTTTCACGAGGTCGAGCAGGGAATTGCCCACGCCCGCAAGCTGGCCCGCCGCGTCGGAGTCGCCGCCAAGCGCAAGCCCGGACAGCCGCCGGAATTCGGCCTGCACCGTTCCGAGGCGGTTCTCCGCGTCGAGGTTGGCGCTCCCGGCAAACAGGTTGTACCGGGATTGACCAAGGCTCTTGTCGAGCCCTTCCCATGTGCTCTTGAGCGTCTTCGCGGCGGAAAGCTGCTCGTTGATGGCGTTGATCTGCTCATGTATCGCCTGTTGCTGAAGCTGGACCCGCTGCTGTTCCAGCGCATCCATCTGCGCCTTGAGCGAATCGTATTCGGACTTTGCGGCGTCCTGCGCGGCCTTTGCGGTTTCGGCGGCGTGGAGCTTCAACAGTTCCGCCACCTGCGCGGAGCCTTCCCCGAACTGTTGGATCGTCTCCCGCAACTCGTTGGCCTGTGAGATAGCCCGTCCCACCTCATCGGCATTGCCGTTCACCGCCGCCCACCGCTGCGCGACGGACTGGTCGAACGAGCGCAGCATTTCCTCCGTGGCCTGTTTCACCACCTCGGCGCGCATGGCCTCCACCTGCGCAAGCTGCGATTCCGTCGCCCCGATGATCTCAAGCGCCTTCTTGCGCTGGTCCACGGCCTCATTCGCCGCCTTCACCGCCTGCGCGTAGGCCGAAAGCGGGTGCAAGGACTCGTCCAGTGACTCGATCACGTTGTCGATGTAAGCGTGCCTGTAGTCCTCCATGAGCTTCCCGGCGTAATCGGCATTCACACCAAGCGACCGCATGGACTCCGTCCATTCGTCCAGTTGCGCCCGTGCCGCCTTCGCCTGCTGCTCCATCTCCGATAGCGGTTCTTTGATGTTCGCCGTGGCTTCCGTTACCGTATTGATGGCGTTGATGGCCTGAATCGCCTTATCCAGCCCTTCCGTGGACGACAGATCCACGGCCAGCATCGAGGACAGATCCGTTCCGACCATTGCCCGCTGGAGCGCGTTCAGCATAACGCGCTGGATATCTTCCCCGGCGGTATTGATGACCTCCTGAAGCTGTTCCTCGTCATGGAACTGGAAATTCCACGTGCTCGGCCCGTAGTCGCTGACGCCCTTACGTCCCGCCGTGGAGCCGCGACCGAAGCTGACCGTCTCGGCGTTGAGCCGGGCAAGGACCTGCGCCTGATACTCTTCCGGCAACGCTTGCGCGAACCCCATAATTGAGCTGGCCGTGGTGTTGGCCACCTCGCCAAGCCCCTTGAAAATCCCGGCCGCATCGGAAACGCTGGCCCGGTCAGTCCATGCCCCTTGCGTCATGAGGGCTTCCCAGTCCGAGCCAAACAGACTGGCGTCGACAACATTGGTGTAGACGGAAGGATGTGTTTTCTTCCCGCCGCCGAACAAAGACGATGCCAGCCCGCCAAGAGCCGCGCCGATGACCGTGCCAACCACAGGCACTGCGCTGCCGAGCGTCGCGCCAAGGGCCGTACCGGACAACGCGGCGCTGGCGCCCCATGCGCCAAGCCCCGCTCCAAGGCCGCTGGTAATGCCGCTGTACTTGTTCTGGGGAAGCCCCAACGCCCCGCCGAGCAGAGAATACCCGAGCGAACCGAGGCCCCCGTACATGAGCGCGGAACCGAGGGAAAGGCCACTGGCGAGATTGCCGCCGCCCATAGTTGGGCCATACAAGCCGGAAATGCCGGGGGCCGTACCGGGAAGCTCGTAACTCAAGAAACTGGAAACCCCCGATGTCCACGAATCGGGCAAAAGGCTGGAGAACGGCAAATTGCCGAGTCCTATTCCACCGGAGCCACCATTGCCCCCCGCCGCATACGCCACCCCGCCCGTGCCGAGCATACCGGACACCACACCAGCAATCTGAACCGTGATGGGCCGGGTGATCGCCATATGCATCAAATCGGCAAGGAACGACGCGAACACGGAACGGAATGAAGACAGGGACACCTTGCCAGTCTCGATCATCTGCTCCCATGCCGATTTCCAGCCGGAATCCATGCCGGAGAACAGGCCACGGAAAGCGTCGTTCATTGACTTGGCCTGATTCGAGGCCTCGACCTGATAGTCGCGCAAGGCCACCTGTGCGCCGTCCATCGCCTCGCGGCTGGCACGCTGGATCTGGTCACGCTTCCATTCTTCAAGGCGTACCAGCTCCTCGGCGGCGTTCTCTCCGGCTTCTATGGCCTTCCGGTACTCTTCCGCCTGCTTCGAGATGGATTTTGACACGGCTTCAGACGACAGGCCCACCATGTCGGCATATCGCTTCTCAAAGTCGAGACGGAGATCGGCATATTTTTTATCCTGTTCGCCGCGCTTGGCTTCCACCTCAGCCAGCTTCTGAGTCGTCTTTGCGGCGTCCTCACGAAACTTGAGGCCCTTCCACTCTTCCGCCTGCGCAACGGTGAGTTTCTTGGTGGCCACCATGCGGGCGGCATCGGCTTCAATGGCAATTTGAGTTTGCTTGGATTGCTCCCGGATTTTCTCCGCCATCTGGTCAAAGGACTTGGCGGCAGGGATATTCGCGGCCTCCAACGCCTCTACGGATTTCCGCAGCTCATCAAGATTGGTGGCCGACAATGCCGCTTTTTTCGCGGCATCTTCAGCGGATTTCATGCCTTTCTTGTTCAACGCTTCGAGCTGACGATCATATTCTGCGTCAACCTTCAAAAGCTCTTTTTGAAGACCAGAAAAATCCTGTCCCTGTTGCTGGTACAAAATCATTTTTTTGGTAAGAGCTAACACCGTTTCGTCATAATCTTTATTCAATGCGGCGATTTTACTTTCAGTAGTATTCTTAAGAAAATCTGCCGTCCTAGCCTCCCCTTCTGCAAGAATTTTATTCGCTTCCTCCTGTACTGATTTCATTTTTTGGGCATCTGCTAAAACAACTTTTTCGTATTCTCTGAATATTTCTTTCTGTTCTTCAGTATACTTTTTAACTGTTTCACCAAATGGGACACCCCACATGGGCATTGTCGTAGCCTTTTCCCAGCCCGCAGCCTCCATCCTTTTCTCAAGCTCTTGTTCTCGTTGTGCGGCATTGGCCTTACCCATAGCATCTGTAATAGCATTAATAGCCGTGATGATAGGGCCGTTGTCCATCACCGTCGCTTTGAACAAATTCCATTCCGTGCTCAGGCGGTTCACCGCCCCCTGTGCACCTTGTGCGGCCTGTTCCGCCGCTGGCCCGAACTCATCCTTCAGAACGGCGGCTAGCTTGGGAAGCATATCTTCCGCAGTGACCTGCCCTTTCTTGAGCATATCGTCGAGCTGTGCGGTGGTGAAGCCCATAGCCTTCGCCGCAAGATTGAAAGCACCGGGAAGGCGTTCACCCAACTGCCCGCGCAGCTCTTCCGCCTGCACCTTCCCTTTGCTGATCATCTGCCCTAGCGCGAGGAATACGCCGTCCATCTGTTCTGTGCTCAGGGACAAAGCGGCACCGGCTTGGGATACGCCTTCAAAAATGCCGTTCAGATCTTTTTGGAGCGCGCTCCCCTTCCCTGCGGCAAAGAACCCTTTGGCCGCTTCTGCTGTCGACTGGAATTCGAGCCCGAGCTTGTTGCTGATCTCATAGATGTAATCGAGTTGGGAGACAGCCCCTGAGGTGGAGCCTTCAATGGTGGTGTATGATTTAACTAGCCTGTCCATTTGCAGCGAGGCGTCAAAACAAGCTTTTCCGGCATAAATCGCCGCCGCGCCGATGGCCATGACCGGAACGGCGGCGGCCTTCGCGCCGCTCCAAAGCGTAGACATAGCCCCGGATGTATCGCCCAACTGCACCCGCAATTTAGCAAGCTCAAGCGTGGATAGCCCGGCGTTCTTCTGTAGATACTCAAAAGCCCGGTTCGCGGCGGCCTGAGACTTGAGCATGGAATTGGTCAGGCCTTCAAGCTGCTTCGAGCTGACCCCGGCGGCCTTGGCGATTTCATCCAGCCCCGACACCTGCCCCTTGAACGCACCCGAAGCCAGCGCCGTCTGTGCCGTCTTCAATTCCCGCGTCAGTTTGTTGATGCCCCCGGTGAGATCCGCCTTGGAAACCGCATTACCTATACTCTTGGCAATGGCTTCGCCTTGCTCTTTGGCAACCAGCTTGGCGCGGTTCAAATCGGTTTCAAACGCGGAGTAATCACCACGGATCGCTATATAAATGCCGGGCGTTTTTCTTGCCATGCCTCACTTCCTGTCTGATACGGCATGGCGATTTCTGCGAATGGAAGTTGACTTTCTCTGTAGGTTATGGTTCGAAAAATAAGAAAACCTATTGTAGAGACTCATGTTAAGAAAAACTAACAGGGGGGAAGTGACAAATGGTCTCTGTCATTCAAGGAATATTGATACTCTTTGGAGCGTTCGCAGCACTTGAAGCTTTTCTGGCATATCAGAACGCACAATCAGCCATGCATCAGGTTTATGCAGGAACATGGTTCATTGTTTTAGCTATCTGCATAGCTGGAATTGGTATTATCCAAGCTATTTCGAGTCTGAAATCACAGAGTTCGATAGTGGAAAATTCGAGGAATAAAATTGAGGGAGAGTCCAAGTAGCTCTACCAGATTTTACTGTGGAAGTGGTGTTGAACCCAAACGCCATTGAGCAATCAAGGCCGGGACCCCACATCCCGGCCCTTTCCATCCGCAAAAATCGCTATGCCGTTGTCAATGAACCGCTCACCGCGTGGATGCGGAAGCCTGTTGCGTTTTTTCAGCCTGTTTCGCGGCGTTGCGGCGGATGACCGTTTCCACGGCCTGCACCTTCCGCCACATGCCGGGCGTCAGATCGATGCCGAAAGCTTCCGCCACCAGCGCCAGCGCGTTGTAGTCGAACCCCACAGGGCCGCCCATGCCTGACATGCGGAGTTGGGTAGCGCCCGCCTGGAGCAGTTCCCATGCGGCGGCGTTGTCGGGCATGAGATCCGGGCAACGCCCCTCGCACTCTTCACAATCCAGATCGTCGCGGTTCCGGGCGGCCTTCCGGCAGGCGTCGCAGTATTCCGCACCCTCACCGGAAAGCCACTCCCAGACCGCCGCTAGTTTTTTTCTTCTTCCGCCACGCCGAAGGTTTCGTTCACAATGGCCTTGTGCAGGGCGAGGATGTCGGGGAAGGGCAATTCGTCAGTGGTGGCCGCGTCGAATCCGGCGGTGGCGAACACCGCGTCCATGCCCTCGGAAATCGAATACCCGCCGCCCATGAGGTCGAAGCCCTGCGCCTTGAGCGCCTTGATGTCCTTGCCTTTGAGCGGGTTCACGATGAAGTCCTGACCGGAAAGAGTAACGGTACGCATGATGTTTTCCTTTTGAGTTTGCTGGTTAATAGGATTCCACGTCATTGACGAGGGTAACGACGACAGAGGCGTTGTCCGCGTTGTCGTTGAAATATGCCGAAAAGCTCTGATCCATCTTGATACCCGTGGGGCCGTCCACGGTCGGGCCGTCATAACTGAGCTGCACTTCCGGGACGCTGAACGTCAGCTTGTTGCCCTCATCGATGGCGAACGACAGATCAAGGCTGAGTTCCTCACTGTTCTTGGCCTTCATGAGCAGGGTCTTGTCCGTGATGAACACGGTGAGGCTGCCGGTAACCGCCATGACGCCCTGAGGCAGATCATAGACCCGCCCCTTATCGCCGAGCTTGCGGATGCTCGAATCCAGCCCGAAATCAATATTGAGGCTGCAATCCGTAACCACGCCGATCTCCGCGCCGCCGCTCAACAGGGAACCCTGAAAATTGTTGAACCGCTTCATGGCCACGGACGGGGCGCCGGCGTTGTAGTCGGCATCCACATAATCGGCATCGCGCCCGAGCATGTTGACCGTGGCGGTCAATTCCCCGTCGCCGCCCGCCTGCATAGCCAGAGACGACACCTTGCAGCCTACAAACTGGCCGTAGATGTCCCCATAGGTGGCCTGCATGACGAGGGACGGCATGTCCTTGTTGGACTTCCAGACATGGGTAAACGGCGCGGCGGCGGGCTCTCCCGTCCCGGTCGTGGCCGGAGCGCCGAACATGGCACTGAGCCAGTGGCCGAAAGCCCGTGCGTCAACCGGGACGACAACGCCGCCGGACACTTCAAGGTTCCCGTCAAAGGGTTCCGCCGGGTCATAGCGGCCCGTCAGCGTCCCCGGAGTGTTCTTGGCGCGGGACGGCTTCAGGGAAAACGAGTTGATGGGGAGGAGGACACCCCCCGGCGTGGTCGGAGCCACGCCGTAGGACGTTTCCACGTCCATCAGGACTTTGGTTCTGGCGCCGACCGCAATCTGTTTGTTGGGCATGTTTCAATCTCCTATTCGGTTTCGAGGAACCAGACCTTGAACTCCATGTTCACGCGGAAGTAATTCGTCCCGTCCTCGTACAAATCCTGATCCTCGATCAGGTGCGCGCTGAACCGCTGGCCGCTTGGCGGCATGGCGAAACGCACGGCCTTGGCAATGGCTTTTGCCTCGTCATAGTCCCGTGCCCACACGTCGATCTGAAGGTCGATTTCCTCCAGACCGGACGCCCCGGACAGCGTGTTGGCGGGCCTCCCGCCGAGCCGCTGGAACGTGATGCATGGGAGTTTTGTCCCCTGCGGGATCACCAGCGCGAAAACCTTGTTCCCAACCAGCGCGGACAAGCCCGCATCCTCCCGCAGCGTCCGCAACAGGACGATTTCAAAATCAACGGCGCTTGCCATAATGCGGGTCCCCCATCATGTCTTGAAGCATCGTATCCACCTTTCGCCGGACGGCGTTGCGGGCCTTGCGCAGGAAATGCTTTCCGGGAACGTGATCAAGGACTTGCCCATCCTTCGTCACCATGAGCCGCGTCTCGCCATCTTTGGCTATCTGCTCATGCCCGAACTCCACAAGATGGCTGTGCGGGGCCTTCACATAGACCACATAGCCGCCGTCCTTGTACTTCGAGCGGTAAATCCAGATGGATTGCCGCAGCCTCCCCGTCTTGTCCCTGAACGCCGTGGAGCTTTTGGCCTTCTCAAAGACCTGCGCGGCAATGCCTCCCAAATCGGAATCAATCTCCGCCCGGACGCCCGCCCGGATGTCTTCGATGGGGATGTCCACCACGACGTCATTGCTCACAGCTCACCTCCCGGCACATCAGCACCAGTTCCCGGCCCCGGTTGTCCGGCAACGGGGCAACGATGTTGAACACCTTCCCGTTGTGGATGACGCGCATGTCCGCCGTCACGTCCGGCCTATACCGGATGCGGATGCGCTGCGTGACTTCGGACTGTGCCTGTTGGCTGGCGAAAAACTCCCGCCCGCTCATGGCTTCCAGCGAAGCCCAGACCGTCGCCACGTTTTCCCAGACCTTGTCATGTAGCGGGGCTCCAAATTTCCCAAAAACGAGTTCCTGCCGCTGGATGGTCACGCGGTGGCGAAGCATTCCGGCACGCATCAGAAGCCCCCCGCGACGACATAGGGATCAAGCAGGCAGTCCACAAATGACCGCCCGAACTCATTGAAGTTCGACCCCACGGCGAAGCTCTCCCGCTGTTCGTACAGCGTCCCGATCCGCACCAGCATCCACTGGCGGATCGGTTC
>ERZ838827.2472-NODE-2472-length-10519-cov-2.464450_pt1 | contig 10519 bp, 13 predicted proteins | sample MGYA00519881_ERZ838827 | MGnify/ENA primary metagenome ERZ838827 (study PRJEB31850, sample SAMEA3708842) | human gut metagenome | biome: human gut; feature: human-associated habitat; material: faeces | place: China | collected 2014 ...
GGACATTGCCATATCGCCGGATACGGGCAAAGGAGTTTCCCGCAGGACTTCCGGTGACGCCTCCGGTACTTCGGAGACAAGGTTGTCTCCCGGCACTGTCTCTGCGCCAAGAGGGATACCAAACAACTCCCTGATTTCCCCTTCTCTGACAAGCGGGAACCGCCAACCCCCGACATTGCGATCCAGCCGCCCGCCCGCCGCTTTGATCTCCGCCTCAAAGGGCGCGGTGTCGCCATGCAGCATGAAGGACTTGTCGTTGATGCGCGTAAGCTGCAACGGGGCAGATCCGCCATTGGCCTGCGCGTCAAAGGGTTGAGGAGACTCCGGTGCGACGAGCGATTTGTCCTGCCCCAAGGGAAGCCCCCGTGGAGCTTCGCTCAGAGCTTTGGGCGCACCCGGGACTACGGAATACTCGACGTCATAGACCTGATCCGCCAGCAACGGCGGCATGTCGGAACGCATCCCCGCCGCGATGGGGCCAAAGGCGTCCGGCTGCACGATGCCATTCGCGGACACGGCACGCCCGCCCGGCGTAACGGCGAAGTCGGGCGCGGCGGGAGCAGTGGAAAGGCCGAGAGGACCGCCAAGGATGGCCTCCATCCCCTTCTGCAGCGGGGAGGTGGGAGGCGGTGTGGCGATGGGGTCTTCGTATGCCCTGTCCGTTCCCATGACGATGTTCTGACCGGGACCAAGCTCAAGAGGGGATCCATGCCCACCTTCGGGCAAGGCCGCCTGCTGTTCGGGTGGGAGAACTGGTTGCGCATCGGAGACCGCAGGAGCCCCGGGCTGCTGTTGCGCACGGCCCCCGAGCACATGCCCGAAACCGCCCATGCCGCCACCCATCGCCATACCGGCAAAACCGCCGCTTACAGCCGCTTCCCCAACTCCGCTCATAGGGTCAATGGTCGGATCGGCGCGTTGCAGTTCCGCTTGAGAGAGATATTGTTCCGCGCCGCTCTGCCCGGCCTCTTCGCCGAATTCAGCCGCCCCCTGCTTGGCCGCAGTCCCCAGAAGCGTTTTGCCCGTCTCCCCGCCAAGGATCTTGCCGAACATATAGCCGGACGGCGCGGACAAGACCGCAGTGGAAGCCCCTGTCTTGAGCCCCGTCATTGCGGCTACGGAATTGGCCAGCTCCTCGCGTGCCCGCTTTGGATCCCCCGTACGTTGCAGAATCTCCTGATACTCGGGCGAGGCCGCAAGCTTGTCTTCGGGCATGGCCAAAATCGCCTCATGGACATCGAGGGCGTTTTGCGCGCCGCCGATGGTTCCTTCACCGAGCGAAGACCCGACCGCCCAGGCAAGCCCGCGCGAAAACCCCGCCTTCATGAGCCCCCGTGCCGCGAGTGCGCTAAGGCCCATCCCCCCGACCATGCCGGGCGCGGATTCAGCGACGCTTCCCAAAATCTTCCGGGGAGACGTCCATGCCCCGCCAAAACCATAGGAACCGTCGGGCTCCTCCGTGAAGAACTCCTCTGCCCGAGCCAACTTCATTTCCGGGGAATAGCCCTTGCGCTTCTCCTCGGCGCTTTTCAGAAAATAGTCTTTGGCCTTGCCCGCGGACTCAATGCCCATCTCCTCCGCAAGCCAGAAAGGGATTGCCGCAAGCTCGTTGATGCCTGCGGCGATCCCATGCCCCGTGTCGGAGAGAAGGCTCGCTTTCCCCATGTCCTCCCGACGGATGGTATCGTCGGGATGGGAAAGGTTATACTCCTGAATCCTGACTTCTTCGGGGTCTTCTTCCGTCACCCCTCCGAACGCTTTCGCAAAATCCTCCAGCGGCATGTCCGGGGCCGTGGTGTCATAGACGGCACGGGTAAGCTGATAGTCTGTAAGCTCACGGAGCTGCGGGTAACGGGCACGGTATTCGCCGATTGTCTTCAAAGAAAACTCCTCCATTTCAATGTGTTAAAAACAAAGAGAAAAGGAGGAGCGTTATGCCAATGATACAGGAAAGTATCAGAGTCCGGCAAGGGTTATAACTTTCTGAGCTTCAGCTATCGCGTCTCCCGGGGACAAGCGGTTCGACGCAAGCAGGATACAGGCGGCCTTTGCCAGCAGACGGCTATGAGCAGGGTCAAACGACTCGGGGAGACTCGTGGAGATTTGCTTCACATCGCCCAGTGCATCCTCAATGGAAATCGACATGTCCGTACTCTTGAGAAAACATGCGGTCAGCACGAGTTCTTCCTTGCTCAAGCTCATGATTGCCTCCTTATACATATGGCGTTATCACGGAGTGAATATAGCCTTTACGGAAGACAATCAGCGTATCCTTTTGAGGAAAAAGACCACATGGCGGATTTGAAGAACATGACCGGAACGGAAGCGTTTCAACTTGCGAAGGATGAAAGCGCCCTTACGACCGATGAAATTGCCGAGCGGCTGAATGTCTCCCCGTCGGTGATCAAGCGTTACCTCAAGTCAGGGGACAGCTATCTCCCGGGGCTCGAAATGCTCCCCCGGCTGTGCGCAGTGCTCGGAAATACGATTCTTCTCCAATGGTTGGAAGCACAAGTCGAATCAGAGGAAGAGTCTGTCCCTCCGGCCCAAAGCCGGGCGGAAGTATTGACGGCCGTGGCCCGCGCTGGGGTTGCGCTTGGCGATGTGCAACGGATTCTTGTAGAGTCAAAGGTGATTGCCCCTCACCATGCCCGTGAAATCCGTTCCGCCCTGAATGATGTCATCACCGAGTGCCGCATAGCCAAGGAATCCCTCCAGCCGCTGGCGGCGCATCGGGATATGACGAAATACGCCCCGCTGTTTTCCTTGAAGAACCTCCCGGGGGAAGAGAAAAACCGCCCTCCCCGGAGCTGGTGGAAGTTCTGGAAAAAGGATTGATGCAAAATACAGGCCGCCTTCGGGTGGCCTTTTTTCATACGCGCTGTTCTTTGAACTTTTCAAAATATAGAATAACGAGTATTTAAAAACTTACAGATTGTTGTGCATAAAACAAATCTCTCTAGGAGAATGATTACATGGAAAAACAACAGGTTCCCTTTCAACTTGGTGAAGACGGTATGAAAGGAACTATCCTTGCCAGTAAAAAATTCTTTGAAAGGGATTCCGTCCTCACCGTTTCCGGCAAATATAGCGAGCAGTATTTTGTCTCTGTTCAGCCTGTTGGGGAGTTTGATGTCGAAATCACCATCTCAGCAAAAGCCCATTCCAGCCTCAGCGAGGATCTCCTCAAGCAATTTATGAATGATCTCATAGATCAACAAATTCGCATAGATTTACAAAAAGAGTTTGGGCAGTTGCGCAATATTATTATTGAATACGCCTTTTCACCTGTGAGCATGTATCAGATGTTGCCTTTTCAGTTTGCAAGGTTTCCTGAACATGATGTCCTAATGGTCAATGAGTGTGGCGAATTCCTTTTTTTGGAGGAAAATCGCTTTGATTCACTCGTCAGGCACGAGTTTGATGAATCTTCAGAGGATTTTCTGAATCTGAAGGGAAAGCTTTTCGTCGCTCAAGATGATCCTGAGGTGGCATTACAAAAAATAGCCGCAAAATACAGATCACGAAAGTCATTTCTCCGTGAGTTTACCTCACTTCACATGATGGTCATCACGTTACGCTGTAACCAACGCTGTGAGTATTGCCAGGTTTCCTGTGCTGAACAGGATGCCTACAAGTACGATATGCCTGTTGATGTGGCGGAAAAAATCGTCGATATGATTTTTGAATCTCCTACCAAGCACCCTAAAATCGAATTTCAAGGCGGAGAACCACTTCTCAACTGGAATGTCATCACGGCAACAGTAACCTATGCAGAAAAGAAGGCCGTTCTCTTAAATAAGAATGTCAGTTTCGTCATCTGTACAAATTTGATTGGCATCACGGAAGAGCAGCTGTTGTTCTGCCGAGATCACAATATATCGGTTTCCACTTCACTGGATGGCCCGAAAACAATTCATGATAAATGCCGAATAGTGAGAACCGGTGGTAGCTCATACGACCGCTTTCTTGAAAGGCTGGATACCTCCCGCCGTATTCTTGGTCATGACGGCGTAGACGCGCTGATGACGACGACGGCTTTTTCCCTTCATCGACTCGAAGAAGTCATTGACGAGTATATCCGCCAAGGTATGAGTGGTATCTTTATCCGCTCTCTGAATCCCTATGGTTTTGCCGCAGAACAGGCCAACACGCTAGGTTACAGCATGGCCGCCTTTACAAGCCAGTATCTTCGGGCTCTCCAATATATTCTGGAAAAAAACAAATCCGTCTTTTTCCCTGAACATTTCGCTACACTCCTCCTGTCTAGAATCCTGACACCGTTCTCTACAGGTTTCGTGGATCTCCAGTCCCCTTCAGGTGCGGGCATCAGCGGCGTCATTTATGACTTTGACGGTTCTGTTTTTCCTTCCGATGAGGCAAGAATGCTGGCGCGCATGGGGGACAGGCATTTCTGTCTGGGCAATGTTCTACACGACTCATATCAGGAAATTTTTGCAGGTCCGAAACTGAAACAAATGACTGCTACGGCCTGTGTCGAAACGACTCCTTCCTGTGCATGGTGTGTCTATCAGGCTTATTGTGGTACTGACCCTGTTCGGAACTACCTGGAAACCGGTGATGAACTGAGAAACATGGAAAATTCTCCGTTTTGTATCAAACACAAAACACTTTTTACAGGACTCTTTGAATTATTGAGAAACAGCAGTGATGATGAAGATTCCATTATTTGGAGCTGGATAACCCGAAATCCGGCACTGGTGGCACGACATGCGCACAATTAACGGACAGGCATCAGGAGCTTTTGCGCCCATCATCGGTGAGGCAGTAACGACAAGAAGACCGTTCTATGCCCGGAGCAAAGCCATTCTGGTTACTCCGCACTTGGACATGGGCTGCCTAGGATACGCGGGGTGCATTACCAATGGAGAAAAAGGAACGTTTCTACATCCCGACACACTCTGGCATGCCGATGACTTGGATCAAGTCAAAGAAGGCGATATTGTTTGCCTCAACGACAGCGGCACTGCTATCGTCCTTTGGGAAAAAGATTCCCTGCAAAATTCACTCATGCTTACTGAAGCCTGTAACTGCAATTGCCTCATGTGCCCGCAGCCTCCTCAGAAGCATGCTCCCGAGCTCCTGCAACAAGCGGAAAATATACTGGATTTGCTTCATGGCAAGCATGTCCCTCATATATGTATTACTGGTGGAGAGCCGACACTCCTAAAAGAGAAATTCATCCGATTACTGCACCGATGCACACAAGAGCATCCTGAAGCTGTCGTTAACATTTTGACAAACGGCAAGACGTTTTCAGATATATCGTTTGCAGCCGAAGCCGCGCGGGCCGCCTCGGGGAATACGCTCTTTTGTATTTCACTTCACTCCGAACTCGATCATCTTCATGACGAGCTTGTCGGGAGAAAAGGAAGCTTCGCCGAAACACAACGAGGTATCTACAATCTGGCGACATGCGGCGCCCACATAGAAATTCGGCATGTCATAACGAAACTGAACTATAAGCGGCTATTTCATTTTGCCGAACATGTCTATAGCTATTTTCCTTTCTGCTCTCATTATGCGCTGATGGGGTTGGAAATTTGTGGTCATGCTGCGATAAACAAGGAACATATCGCCATCTTCCCCCATGAATATAAAGAACAACTGACTCGCGCCGTGTTATATATGCATCGACGTGGATTGCCTGTTTCCGTCTATAATATCCCTCTTTGCCTTTGCGATCCACGTATCCATCTATTTGCCCGTCAATCCATTTCCAATTGGAAGAACAAGTATGCTCCCCAGTGTTCCGAGTGTATTCGGCAGGAGGATTGTGCGGGATTTTTCAGCACATCCGTCTCACTGCCGTTTGAATATATACAACCTATACAGGAGGAAGTATGAGAAAGGTCGTTTATTTGCTATTTCTGTTCTCCGGATTTGTTGCATCAGGTTTTGGGATCAATAAGTCTGAAGCACAGACACTCCCCGTGATTACGGATAATAATGTGTTAACCTCGACTGAATCTGGAAAGTTATATTTTTCCGATGTGATTGAAGGGCACAACGGTAGTGGTTTGATTGCGGCACACTATAGCCACCGTAGCCACGGAAGTCATGGGAGCCACTCAAGCCATCAAAGCCATTATTCCAGCAGATACTAGTCTGTAAAACATCCTTCTTGGCCCCGCCTCGTGCGGGGCCTATGGCGTAAAAATGGAAAAATTTATTATCTTAATGGTTACATTAACTATTACTTTGATGCCTAGTATCGGACGATGTGACGATATCCGTACAATACTAGATAAGTACCACATAGGGATGTCTCTGCAAGAGGTACAGACTGTTACAAATATTTGGTATGAAAACGGACTTGAGTCTAATCCTTTTACGGCAGAAAAAATTATTTTTGCGAAAAGTCAGTGGAATATTTTTTTTGATTTTGGACGAACATACGATATAAAAAACCATACTTTTTCACACAGAAATTATTTAAAAGATATTTGGATAGAAAATATTGAAAATGTTGATGTAAATATACTTATTCATGAATTGAAAAAATATAATTTTTATCATTTAACAACAATTACATCCGATACATTTTATGAACAAAAAAATGGTACTCAAGAAAAACAAATAGATAAAAACATTACACAGGCAATAGACCATAATAAATGTAAACATGTTATAAGCATATACATAAAACCACAAAAACAACTTACAACTACTATTGGAAATAAAGCTACAAAATATAAAGATGTATATGATATCCTTAATAGATATCCCAATAAAGAATGGGTCATAAAAATTTATAGGTACAAAAATTCATGTACTATACATTTTTATGATGCCCAAAGGGCACTGCAAGCTCTAGAACATAATGTAAATGTCGTTCAAGGATCGAGAGGAAAAGAGTAACCCATCTATGCTTTGGATAGAACTACTTTGCACGCTTGAACAAACTTGAACCTTGACTTTTTACGCGCTTTCAATGAGACTATCTTCACTATTCCACTTGGCAGTGTCCGCGCCGCTGGCTCCAAAAATTACGCGCGTCTCTGCCCGGCTCTTTGCTGGGTTTCTTTTTGGGCTATAGTGTCCATCTTCCATGCATATTTTGCCGGGTTGATAGCTCCTAATACAATACCCTCACGGGGAATAAGAGCAGCGCTCCAAGTGGCGTAGTTGAGACCCGGCATTTCTCATATCCAATGCCAAACTACTAATCACTTGGAGGCTCATATGAGTCAGGCCCTTCTTCTCTCCGATCCCGTCCCTTCCGTTTCTCTCCATGATGGACGCCCCGCGACCACCTCCCTTGAAGTCGCGAAGTTCTTCGGGAAGACGCATTTTCATGTCATGCGTTCGATTAAGGATCTTATCGAACAACTATCTGACAATTTTAACCAATCCAATTTTGGATTGGCATCTTACCTTGATGAGCAGGCTAAGTCGCGTCCCATGTACATTATCAAAAAGGACGGCTTCATGCTCCTTGTCATGGGCTACACCGGGAAGAAGGCCCTCGCTCTCAAGCTCGCCTACATCGAAGCCTTCAACCGCATGGAGGCCGAACTCGCCAAGCGCAAACGCTCTGCTCTGCCCGCCGCTCCGCGCTTTGACGAAGCCGCCATGCTGGAACTCGCCGCCGAAATCCGCGAAGCCCAACAGCACTACTACCGCACCTTCGGGCACCTATGCAGCAGGCTGATCTCCATGAGCATTCCCGTCTTCACCGCGCTGGAAAGCCGCGTCTACAAGCAAGCTCCCGACCGTCCTTTCTCCGGCGTCCGCATCGGAGCGCAGTGGGAACGGTACTTCACCGAGCGCATGACCGCCGCCCTGCACTCCCTTGACGACAGATTGCCGGACGAAAAGAACCCGGCAATGCTCCTGCTGGAATACGCCCGCGCCATGAGCGCACGCTGATTCCCATTGGCATTGGGAACGTGATCCTGTATCCTGCACCCAACGGAGGGAATCCCCCATGTTGCTGTTTGATGACGGAAAGAAACTTGAGAAGGCTGTGGGCGAGGAAGCCGCGAAAACCATCGTGGAAGTGCTGGAACGCTTTGACGAGAGCCAAAGGAGCGCCAGCGCCTCCAAGGGCGACTTGCGGGAAACAGAATTGCGCCTGTTGAAGGAAATTCAACAGGCCAAGGCCGAAACGATCAAATGGATAGCGGGTATCATCACCGCCCAGACTGTGGCGATCATCGCCGCAATCATTGCCTTGATGAAATAACCCGACCATGAGCTTACGGGAAAACGAAGCCCACGGCTTTAAGCGAGGTAGGATTCAATCCATTGAGGTAACGGCCTATGAAAGCGAATGATTTTGATGATGGCGGCAGTGTGATGCCCTTTGCCGACATGCCCCAAGCGGAACGGCCCAACCTGAAGACCAAACGCGTCAATGTGGACTTCCCCGCATGGATGGTCGAGGCATCGGACAAGGAAGCCGCACACCTTGGCGTAAGCCGTCAGGCCCTCGTGAAGGTCTAGATCGCCAACTGCCTGACGCATACCGCCCATACAGCCCCTAGGGTGTGAGGGCTGACTTACAAAAACAGGGCCGGGAACCGTGAGGAACCCGGCCCTTGTGTTCTCCTCCTTTTCTCTATGCGGTTGTCAAAGAGCAACTATAAATCCATCTAATGTTGAGAAGAGTAATAACCTTTTGATGTCAAAATTTCGTCCATAATGAACTGTTTTGTCTTCTCTATGGCAGGATTCAGTGCCCCTTCGGAACCAAGGCCGCGCAGATCTGTCTCCCATCAGTTCGGCCTATCCATCCCTTCGCGCAGTTTTTCCTCTGCCAGTCGCTCAAGCTCGGCATCCAGCTCCTTCACGGCAAGAGCGGGTTTCACTTTATCAGGACGTTTTCCGAATACCTTGGTGTATGCCTCGTACTTGTCAGGCATCCTTTCCCAGATACTTCCCTTGGGAGGCCGTATCTGGTCTTTTCCCTGTGTATGAGCAGAAGCAGACCTCACAGGCGGACTACTGTTTGCAGGTGCAGAGCCAGTGACATCAGGCATCGCCCCACCAAGGCGCGCTTTCGGTGCATATTGCTTCTCCTGATCTTCATGGAGCTTCTTCGCGTATCTCGTCGCTGCCTCAGGTGAAGTAAAAACTCCAAAATGTTTTCCGGTCTTTTTGAAGAGATCTACAGCTTCCCGCTCAGTCAGTATCTTGCCGTCGTCGCTTACCGTGGGAATGAGATATTCCTTCCCATGCATTCCGACAGAAATGCTACGTACGGTGCTGATACTTCCGTCTTTGTTATGAACGACGGGGCGATGACCGGGCTGCGTTTCCTGCGGCCCGGACCGGGGCAGCAGTTCCTTGAGCGCATCGCCTCCTGCGCCTCCCTGCGGCGTGGGAATGAGGCTTCCATCCCCCTCCTGCCTCACTCCGACTCCGAGCATCCCACCAGCAAGGCTCGGCCCCTGCGGAGCCTGCGGCATCATGCTCTGTAGCCGGGGCACAAAGCCCTGCTGCATCGCCGACGTATACGACATGAGTTTCATGCGTTACCCTCCAAGCCCGTAGGCCATCGCCCCGGACAGTTTTTTCAGGTTCATCTCCTCGCCCTGCATCCGGCCCGTGTTCGCGGCCCCCGCAATGGACGCGGCCCCCTGTATGGCCAAATCGCGGCTGGCCGACTGCGCCGCGCCGCTTGTCGGACTGATGCCCATCCGGCTCATGTTCCGGTTCATGCTGCCCGTGGCTTTGGACAGCGCCATGTTCGCGTAGGTTGCCGCCCGGCCCGCGTAGGTTTCCGTGGAGGTTGGGCGGGAGGCGTTGTAGAAGTCCGTCTGGATGCCCTTGAACCCTTCAAGCCCTTCCCTCACAATATCCGTCTGGGCGGGGATCAGGCCGAGCTGCGCATCGGCGTTTGCCTGCTCCACCGGGGCCTGCACTGTCTGCCACCAGTTGAAAAACTGATCGGAAAGTGCTTGCTGGCGTTCGGCCACCTTCGCCATGCGGGCATTGTATGCCTTGTCCGGCTCGGAACTGATGTTGGTGGTGGAACTGCCGCCGCCCTTGCCGCCTTTGAGCAGGGCCACGGGTCCCGCATACTCGCTGGAACAGGCGCGTAACACCCGGCCCGTTCTGTAACGCGCCAGACAGTTTTGTGTACAACACCACTTAGTTTTGGTATGAGAGAATAGAGGAAAATTTACATTTGGCACACAGTATGCAGAAATTATCCTTAGGCATAATTTCGAGTATTTCTGCCATGGGTATTATGCCCTTCAAAGACGTTAATTCCTTAAAAATTAGCCCTATTGCGGCCAGCTATCAGTCTTGGCAGTACTGTCGCCTTGAAAGGGATGCGCGATGAGCCGCCCAGCCCTGCTCGACAAGCTCTGCCAAGCCGGAAAGTGGCTTTTCAAGCCTGATTTGGTGCCCGTGGACGATGTGACCCTCAAGCGCGGCTCCACGGCCATATCCGTAGCCATCGATGCGCTCGTCCGCTCCGGCGGTGGCCTTGCCGTCGACGCCAAGACCGGAAGGCTCTACGTGGACTTTTCCCTCGTCCCCGACG
>ERZ838827.2474-NODE-2474-length-10514-cov-2.581413_pt1 | contig 10514 bp, 8 predicted proteins | sample MGYA00519881_ERZ838827 | MGnify/ENA primary metagenome ERZ838827 (study PRJEB31850, sample SAMEA3708842) | human gut metagenome | biome: human gut; feature: human-associated habitat; material: faeces | place: China | collected 2014 ...
TCGCACCGGCAGGTCCGACTTATATGGAAGATTTGAATGAAGCGGGCGGCGTCAGCGCAGTGATGAACGAACTGAATAAAAAAGGACTGCTTCATACCGAGTGTATGACGGTGACCGGAAAGACGGTCGGAGAAAATATCAAAGGGTGCGTAAACCGGAATCCGGAAGTCATCCGTCCGATCGATCATCCATACAGTGAAACCGGAGGACTTGCCGTGCTGAAAGGAAATCTTGCACCGGACGGAAGTGTGGTCAAACGTTCGGCAGTTGTGGATGAAATGCTTGTACACGAAGGTCCGGCGAGAGTATTTGACTGTGAGGAAGATGCGATTGCGGCGATCAAAGGCGGAGAGATCCATGCAGGAGATGTTGTGGTGATCCGTTATGAGGGACCGAAAGGCGGTCCGGGTATGCGTGAGATGTTGAATCCGACTTCCGCGATCGCAGGTATGGGGCTTGGCTCTTCCGTGGCATTGATCACAGACGGACGTTTCAGTGGAGCTTCCAGAGGCGCGTCGATCGGACACGTTTCGCCGGAGGCGGCAGTCGGCGGACCAATCGCACTGGTGGAAGAGGGCGACAGGATCAAGATCGATATCCCGAACTTAAGTCTGGAGCTGGATGTACCGCAGGATATACTGGATGCAAGACGCGCGGCATGGCAGCCGAGAGAGCCGAAAGTAAAGACCGGGTATCTGGCAAGATATGCTTCTATGGTGACCTCCGGCAACCGTGGAGCAATACTGGAAGTACCAAAGAATCAATAGGAGGTGTCTCCGATGCAACAGCTTACAGGAGCAGAGATCGTCATTGAATGTTTAAAGGAGCAGGGTGTGGATACGGTATTCGGGTATCCGGGCGGTGCGATCTTAAATGTCTATGACGCATTATATAAACACAGTAACGAAATCAAACATATCTTAACGTCGCACGAGCAGGGGGCTGCGCATGCTGCGGACGGATACGCGAGAGCGACGGGGAAGGTCGGCGTATGTTTTGCAACGAGCGGACCCGGGGCGACGAATCTTGTGACCGGGATCGCAACGGCATATATGGATTCCATTCCGGTTGTGGCGATCACCTGCAACGTCGGCGTGTCTCTTCTTGGAAAAGACAGCTTTCAGGAGATTGACATTGCCGGGATCACGATGCCGATCACGAAACATAATTATATTGTAAAAGATGTCAGACAGTTGGCAGATACGATCCGCAAGGCGTTTCAGATCGCGAGATCCGGTCGTCCGGGACCGGTGCTGATCGATATTCCGAAAGACGTCACAGCCAATGTGACCGAATACGAGAGAAAAATGATCGAGCCGTATAAACCGGATATCTCTCATATTTCGGAAAAGGAGATCGATACTGCGGTTGAGATGATCCGAAAGTCCAAACGTCCGTATATTTTTGTGGGCGGAGGTGCGATCTTATCTGGTGCAAGCGAAGAACTGAAAGAATTTGTTGACAAGGTCGATGCACCGGTCACCGATTCTTTGATGGGAAAAGGGGCATTTCCGGGGACTGACGTGCGGTATACCGGCATGCTTGGAATGCATGGGACGAAGACGTCGAATTTTGGCGTCAGCGAGTGCGATCTGCTGATCGTGATCGGCGCCAGATTCAGCGACCGTGTGACCGGAAATACGAAGAGTTTTGCAAAATATGCGAAGATCCTGCAGTTTGATGTGGATCCGGCGGAGATGGATAAAAATGTACTGATCACAGCAGGCGTGACCGGAGATATCCGTGAAACGTTAAAACGAGTGAATGAAAAGCTGGAATCGCAGTCTCATTCGGAATGGCTGGAAAAAATCCAGGCTTACAAGAGTATGTATCCGTTAAAATATCATCCGGAAGCTTTGAGCGGACCGTTTGTGATCGAAGAGATTTACAGACAGACAAAAGGAGATGCGGTGATCGTCACAGAAGTCGGACAGCATCAGATGTGGGCGGCACAATATTACAAATATACGAAGCCGAGAACGCTATTGACATCCGGTGGTCTCGGAACGATGGGCTACGGACTTGGAGCAGCTCTTGGCGCAAAGAGCGGATGCCCGGATAAGACGGTGGTAAATATTGCGGGAGACGGTTGTTTCCGGATGAATATGAATGAGATCGCAACGGCGGTGCGCCATCAGATCCCGATCATAGAAGTGGTGATCAATAACCATGTGCTGGGTATGGTACGGCAGTGGCAGAACTTGTTTTATGAGCAGCGCTATTCGGCGACGGTCTTAAACGACGGCGTTGATTTTGTAAAGCTTGCAGAGGCGATGGGAGCGGTCGGCATCCGCGCTGTGACACAGGATGAGTTCCGAAAGGCATTTTCCGAAGCGCTGCAGCTTGGAAAACCAGTATTGATCGACTGTATCATTGATTCGGATGATAAAGTATGGCCGATGGTGGCTCCGGGAGCTGCGATCAGCGAGGCATTTGACGAGGAAGATATGAAGGAGGAGTAAAGGAAATGGGAAGAGTGTATAATTTTTCGGCAGGACCGGCTGTTCTGCCGGAAGAGGTGTTAAAAGAAGCGGCAGAGGAAATGCTTGATTATAAAGGAACGGGAATGTCCGTGATGGAGATGAGCCACAGATCCAAGGCGTTTGAAGAAATCATCAATGGGGCGGAAGCAGATCTGCGGGAACTGATGAATATCCCGGATAATTATAAAGTATTGTTTTTACAGGGCGGAGCATCCCAGCAGTTTGCGATGATCCCGATGAATCTGATGAAGAACCGTGTGGCAGATTATATTATCACAGGACAGTGGGCAAAAAAAGCGGCGAGCGAGGCGGAAAAATACGGAAAAGTCAACCGGATCGCTTCTTCCGCAGACAAGACATTTTCCTATATTCCGGATTGTTCCGACCTTCCGGTTTCCGAGGATGCGGATTATGTTTATATCTGTGAGAATAATACGATTTATGGTACGAAGTTTCAAGAACTTCCGAATACAAAGGGCAAATTACTTGTATCCGATGTTTCATCCTGTTTCCTTTCAGAACCGGTGGATGTGAGCAAATACGGCATCCTTTACGGCGGCGTACAGAAGAATATCGGACCGGCGGGAACTGTGATCGTGATCATCCGTGAAGATCTGATCACGGAGGACGTTCTTCCGGGAACACCGACGATGCTGACTTACAAAACACATGCAGATGCAAAATCTCTTTATAATACGCCTCCGGCATATGGAATTTATATTTGCGGGAAAGTGTTCAAGTGGATCAAATCCATGGGCGGACTTTCCGCAATGAAAGAACGGAACGAGAAAAAAGCGGCGCTTCTCTATGATTTTCTGGATCAGAGCAAGCTGTTCAAAGGCACTGTTGAGAAAAAGGACCGTTCTTTGATGAATGTACCGTTTGTCACCGGCGATGCGGATCTGGACGCTAAATTTGTGAAAGAGGCAAAAGAAGCAGGACTTGAAAATCTGAAAGGTCACCGCAGTGTGGGCGGAATGCGTGCAAGTATTTACAATGCGATGCCATATGAGGGGGTAGAGGCGCTTGTCGCATTTATGAAGAAATTTGAAGAGGAGAATCTGTAACATGTATAAATATCACTGCCTGAATCCAATTGCACAGGTTGGACTGGAAAAATTTGATGAAACTTATGTAAAAACAGAGACACCGGATGAAGCGGACGCGATTCTTGTGCGCAGCGCAGGAATGCATGAGATGGAGTTTGCGAAAAATTTAAAAGCGATCGCAAGAGCGGGCGCAGGCGTCAACAATATCCCGTTGGATAAATGCGCCGATCAGGGAATCGTCGTATTCAACACACCGGGAGCAAATGCGAACGGGGTAAAAGAACTGGTCATCGCAGGCATGCTGCTTGCAGCAAGAGACATTGTCGGCGGTATCGGTTGGGTACAGGAGCATGAGGAAGACGGCGACGGAAAAAGCAAAGAAAGCATTTGCGGGTACAGAACTGGCAGGAAAGAAATTAGGAGTGATCGGTCTGGGAGCGATCGGCGTGCTCGTGGCAAATACTGCCATCCATCTTGGAATGGAGGTATATGGCTACGATCCATATGTTTCCGTAGATTCCGCATGGAAACTTTCCAGAAATATTCATCACGCAAAAACGGTGGACGAACTGTACAAAGAGTGTGACTACCTCACAATTCATGTTCCGGCGCTTCCGGATACGAAAGGAATGATCAATAAAGACGCTATCAGTCTGATGAAAAAAGACGTGGTTGTCTTAAACTTTGCGCGTGATACCCTTGTGGACAGTGAAGCGATGGTTGATGCGCTTATAGCGGGAAATGTAAAGCGCTATGTCACCGATTTTCCGACGCCGGAGATCGCAGGAGTGAAAGGTGCGATCGTGATCCCGCATCTGGGAGCATCTACGGAAGAGTCGGAAGACAACTGTGCAAAGATGGCGGTACAGGAATTAAAAGATTATCTGGAAAACGGAAATATCACACATTCCGTAAACTATCCGGATTGTGATATGGGCGTGAAAGAATCCGGAAACCGAATTACGATCTTACATAAAAATATCCCTAATATGATCGGTCAGCTGACCGCAGTATTGGCAAAAGAGAATATGAATATTTCTCTGATGACGAATAAAAGCCGAAAGGAATATGCATATACAATGATTGACGTCGAGGCGGAGGTTCCGATGGAAGTGGAAGAACAGCTGTCAGTAATCGATGGTGTTCTGAAGATCCGTGTGATCAAATAGGAAAAACAGGTTATCATTAATTCCCCGCGTTGGTGTATAAAGAGAAATACACCAACGCGGGGAATGTTTTTAAGGGAGACAGAACAGGTAAATGCAGCACAGATGTGTTTGGTTTGCCTGTTTTTTGAATTGGCGTATCATGTAAAAATTCATTCTGGTAAAGTGAAAAAGCATTGACAATATCTGTATTAATGTATACAATTATACAAGGATTCAAACATACAATACGATATGAATCAAAAGACTGGAGGAAATAATAAAGATGGACAACAGAAAAGTTTTTTTGAATACGCATACGAACCTGCTGGAACTGGAAGAGCATATGTATCCGCTTGTAGACGTGGATACTCCGAATGTGTTCCGGAATTTGTTTCATTATGATGAAATTCCGAAAATCGCATTTAACGACCGTATTGTGCCGCATAATATGCCAAACGAGATTTGGATCACCGATACGACATTCCGGGATGGACAGCAGTCACGGGCGCCGTATACAACAGAACAGATCGTGACCATTTATGATTACTTTCACCGGCTGGGAGGACCGAACGGAAAGATCCGCCAGAGTGAATTCTTCTTATATAGCAAAAAAGACCGTGATGCGGTTTATAAATGTCTGGAGCGTGGATATGAATTTCCGGAAGTGACAAGCTGGATACGGGCAAGTAAAAAAGATTTTCAGTTAGTTAAAGATATCGGACTGAAAGAAACAGGGATACTTGTCAGTTGTTCGGACTACCACATTTTCTATAAATTAAAAATGACGAGAAGAGAAGCGATGGAACATTATCTTTCCGTTGTCCGTGAGTGTATGGAGACAGGTGTGCGTCCGAGATGCCATCTGGAAGATATTACCCGGTCGGATATTTATGGATTTGTCATTCCGTTTTGTCTGGAATTGATGAAATTGATGGAAGAATATCAGATACCGGTTAAGATCAGGGTCTGTGATACGATGGGATACGGAGTGAATTTTCCCGGTGCGGTGATCCCGAGATCGATTCCGGGAATCATTTACGGTCTGATGGTTCATGCGGGTGTCCCAAGCGAATTGATCGAATTTCACGGACATAATGATTTTTACAAAGCAGTCAACAATTCTACCACGGCATGGCTGTACGGGGCATGCGGCGTGAACTGTTCATTGTTCGGGATCGGAGAGCGGACCGGAAATACACCGCTTGAAGCGATGGTATTTGAATATGCACAGCTCCGAGGAACACTGGACGGCATGGATACGACTGTGATCACGGAACTGGCAGAATATTATGAGAAAGAAATCGGATATAAAGTACCCTCAAGAACGCCGTTTGTCGGAAAGAATTTCAATGTGACAAGAGCCGGGATCCACGCAGACGGCATGCTGAAAAACGAAGAGATTTACAATATTTTTGATACGGAAAAATTCTTAAACCGTCCGGCACTTGTCTCGGTTTCTAACACATCGGGGGTTGCGGGAATTGCGTATTGGATCAATGCCTACTATAAACTGCCGAAAGAGGCGCAGGTAGATAAAAACAGTGACCTTGTGCTGGCGCTGAAAGCATGGGTGGACAGGGAATATGAAGAAGGTCGTGTTACGGTCTTGACAGATGAAGAATTAGTTGCCAAAATAGAGAGTGTGTGCGAAGAACTGCACATAACATTGCAGCAGAAGGCGGTAGATTAGAATGGAAGACTATCAGGAGCATTCTCTAAGCAGCCGTGTGTTCCAGAAGATCCGTGACAATATTCTGGACGGAACTTACCGGGAGCATGATGAACTGCGGGAGAATACAATCGGAAAAGAGCTTGGGGTGAGCCGGACTCCTGTGCGGGAGGCGCTGCGTCAGCTTGAGCTGGAAGGGCTTGTGACGATCATTCCGAATAAAGGGGCATATGTGACGGGAATTACGACAAAGGACGTTCATGATATTTATACCGTGCGTTCGATGTTGGAAGGACTCTGTGCGAGATGGGCGACAGAGCATATCTCGCAGGAACAGTTGGATGAACTGGAAGAGATCATGCTTCTTTCGGAATTTCACATGAAAAGAGAGAGCGGGAACAACACGGATCAGATCGCAATTCTGGATGGAAGATTTCACGCTGTGCTCTATGATGCCTGTGACAGCAGAATCTTAAGCCATGTGCTGAAAGATTTTCACAAATATGTTCAGACGGCAAGGAAGACTTCGATCGTGTCGGAAGAACGTGCGAGAAAGTCGATCCGGGAGCACAAGCAGATTTTGCGGGCAATCCGGGACCGGGATGCAGATCTCGCGGAACAGCTTGCAAACGAACATATCCTTCATGTGATGCAGAACCTAAAAAGGCAGGGATATGAACAGAACGAAACAGCGGGAGGAGTTTGAAATGGAAAAAATTAAGATGGCAACACCGATTGTGGAAATGGACGGAGATGAGATGACAAGGATTCTCTGGAAGATGATCAAGGAGCATCTTTTAGAGCCATTCATTGATTTGAATACAGAATATTACGATCTGGGATTGGAACATCGTAATGAAACAGACGATCAGGTTACGATCGATTCGGCGAACGCGACAAAGAAATATAAAGTAGCAGTAAAATGTGCGACGATCACACCGAATGCAGCGCGTATGGATGAATACGATTTAAAAGAGATGTGGAAGAGCCCGAACGGTACGATCCGTGCGATCCTGGACGGAACCGTATTCCGTGCGCCGATCGTGGTAAAAGGAATTGAACCTTGTGTTAAGAACTGGAAGAAACCGATCACCATTGCCAGACATGCGTATGGAGATGTATACAAAGGATCCGAGATGAAGATCCCGGGAGCAGGAAAAGTAGAATTAGTCTATACGGCGGAAGATGGAAGCGAGACAAAAGAACTGGTACATACTTTTGACGGACCGGGAATCGTACAGGGAATGCACAACATCAATCAGTCTATTGAAAGCTTTGCGAGAAGCTGCTTTAATTATGCATTGGACACAAAACAAGATCTCTGGTTTGCGACGAAAGATACGATCTCCAAGAAATATGATCATACGTTTAAAGATATTTTCCAGGAGATTTACGATGCAGAGTATGACGAGAAATTCAAAGCTGCCGGAATCGAATATTTCTATACGCTGATCGATGATGCGGTTGCCCGTGTTATGAAATCAGAGGGTGGTTATATCTGGGCGTGCAAGAACTATGATGGGGATGTCATGAGCGATATGGTTTCTTCTGCATTTGGTTCTCTTGCGATGATGACGTCGGTACTTGTATCTCCGGACGGATATTATGAGTATGAAGCTGCACATGGAACGGTACAGCGTCATTATTATAAGCATCTGAAAGGGGAAGAGACTTCCACAAACTCTGTCGCAACGATCTTTGCATGGACAGGGGCACTCAGAAAACGGGGAGAACTGGATGGCAATCAGGAATTGATGGAATTTGCGGACAGACTGGAAAAAGCGACCATCGATACGATCGAATCCGGGGAGATGACAAAAGATCTGGCATTGATCACTACGATCGAGAACCCGACGGTATTGAACAGCGAGGACTTCATCAAAGCGATCGCAAAAAGATTATAGGGATGAAAACAAGGGAGGAGCTGCCGCATTATTCGGCAAGCTCCTCCCATGTCTCATAGAGTGTTTCCAGCTCAGTTTCATTTTCCTGTTTTTCTTTCGCAAGTTCCTGACAGCGCATCGAGTTGGAATAGACATCTTCGTGCGTCATCAGTTCATCGATCTCATTGTTGCGGTCTTCTAAGACAGCAATTCGTTCTTCTGTTTTCTTCAGATCATTTTTACGTTTCCGTTCTTTTGCCTGCAGTTCTTTTTGTTCCTGCCAGCTTAATTTTGTAGAGGACACAGGCTGTTCTGCCTGTGCAGGCTCCCCGGAAGTATTTAGGGTAGGGGCGGCAGCGGTTCCGGTTCCCTGTCCATAGGTATAAGCGGCAGTCAGCGCTTCTTTCTTCTCGAGATAATAATCATAATTTCCAATATAGTTGATGAAAGTATGGTTGGTCAGTTCCAGAATCCGCGAGGCAGTCTGGTTGATAAAATAACGGTCATGGGAAACATAAAGCACTGTTCCGGTGTATTCGTTGAGCGCCTGTTCCAGAATTTCTTTGGAATTGATGTCCAAATGGTTGGTCGGCTCGTCGAGGATCAAAAAGTTGGCTTCGGAGAGCATCAGCTTTGCAAGGGAAACCCGTCCTTTTTCACCACCGCTCAAATCTCCGATCCGTTTGAATACGTCGTCTCCGGTGAACTGAAACGCTGCAAGTGTGTTGCGGATCGCTGTATTGTTCAAAGCCGGGTAGTCGTCGGAAATCTCATCGAAAATACTTTTCGCATCATGCAGTACATGGTGTTCCTGATCGTAATATCCGATCTGAACTTTTGTTCCGAGTTCAAAAGAGCCGTCCTGCGCGTCAGTCACTTGGTTTAAGATTTTCAGCAATGTCGTCTTTCCGGTTCCGTTGTCCCCGATGATCGCGACATGTTCGCCACGTTTGATCTCAAAACTAATGTCTTCAAAAAGCAATTGGTCATCAAAGCGTTTGGTCAGGTGCTCGACTTTGAGCACGTCATTTCCACTGATACAGGATGGTTCCAGTGTGAAATGAATATCCTGTGCCGCCTCCGTCGGTTTTTCAACCAGTGTCATTTTGTCCAGCATTTTTTCACGGCTCTCCGCACGTTTGATCGATTTCTCACGGTTAAATGATCGGAGCTTTTCAATGACAGCTTCCTGATGTTTGATCTCACGCTGCTGGTTGAGATATTCTTTCATCTGCGCATCACGGATCATCTTTTTTTTGTCGGCGTAAGCTTTGTAATTGCCGCCGTATGTACGGATCGTACCGTTTTCGATTTCGATCACTTTTGTTACGACACGGTTCAAAAAGAAGCGGTCATGGGAGACGATGAAGACGGCTCCGCTGTAATTCAAAAGATAGGTTTCCAGCCACGCGATCGAATTCAGATCCAAATGATTGGTCGGTTCATCCAGAAGCAGGATATCCGGCTTCGTCAGAAGAAGCTTTCCAAGTGCGACCCGTGTTTTCTGACCGCCTGACAGTGTGGAAGTCTCTCTGGAAAAATCAGTTTCGTTAAATCCAAGACCCTTGAGGACGCCGACGATCTCGCTTTCGTAGGCATAGCCGTTCTTCGACTCAAATTCAGACATCAGACGGTTGTAGGTGTTCAGCCGCGTGTCCAGTTCGGTTCCGGAGAGTGCTTTCAGTTCATGCTCAATATTGCGGATCTGTTCTTCCAGATCAATGATATCTGCTTTTGCAGTCTTCATTTCTTCATAAATCGTATTGCTGCCGCTTAAGATCTGCTGCTGGGCAAGATAGCCGATCGTTTTCCCTTTTGTCAGAACGACCGTACCGCTGTCTGCGGGTTCTTCCCCGATGATCATTTTTAGGATCGTAGATTTTCCGGCGCCGTTGACGCCGACAAAAGCGGCTTTTTCTCTGTCTTCTATATGAAAGGAACCGTCTTTTACAATGAGCTGTTCCCCAAATGCTTTGTTTAAGTTATGACATGCGAGTATCATAAAAATCCTCCCGTTATCAAATATTTTTATAGAAACCAGAACATTTTTTGGTAGGTTCCGATGTCTCCTGCCTGCTTTATTATAACGGAAATGGGCGGAAATACAACTGAAACCGACAAAAAATCGTGAAAAGTTTGACTTTATTTTCAGAATTATATATAATAACTTGAAGATTAAATTTGGAGGGATTTGCGTGGAAGACAGAGGAATATCAAGAGCGGTGATCGGTCGTCTCCCAAGATATTATAGATATTTAGGCGATTTATCAGAAGCAGGGGTG
>ERZ838827.2494-NODE-2494-length-10401-cov-2.631162_pt1 | contig 10401 bp, 9 predicted proteins | sample MGYA00519881_ERZ838827 | MGnify/ENA primary metagenome ERZ838827 (study PRJEB31850, sample SAMEA3708842) | human gut metagenome | biome: human gut; feature: human-associated habitat; material: faeces | place: China | collected 2014 ...
AATTAGCAGTAGGTGAAACTGTTGTTAGCAGATTAAAACCATTACAGGACAGATTCTATGAATTACAGAAAGAGAAGAAATATCTCGAATCCGTAATCAAGGAAAATGATGAGAAGGCAGCTTATTTTGCAAATAAAACATTAAGAAAAGTTCAAAAGAAAGTCGGACTTACAGAGAAAATTAGATAATGATAAGAAATATTTTAATGGATTTAGATGAAACTATTCTGGATTTTACTAAATGTGAAAATGTGGCAATAGCGGAAACATTTAAGAAAATTGGCATTGAGCCCACTTCCGAAAATGTTAAAAGATACAGCGCTATAAATGACTTACATTGGAAGAGGCTTGAACGTAAGGAAATAACCCGTCAGGAGGTTTTGATAGGCAGATTCAATATGCTTTTTAATGAACTTGGAGTTTCATATTCAGGCGAAAAGGCAAATGAAATATACAAGAAAAGTCTGGGAAATCAAAGTTTCTTTATAGATGGGGCATTAGAGACGGTGAAAGAGCTTTGCAAAAAGTATAATTTGTACATTGTAGAGATGGAAGGCCGCCGCTGGGAAGTACAATTACCGGACGGCAACAAGGTTCCGGTGGACAGAAATGATTTTAGTTTTACGAACGGAACGGAAAAGGTGGTGTTCGATTTTGCTTATATTACGATTCATGGCACACCGGGTGAGGATGGTCGTCTGCAGGGATATTTTGATATGCTGCGCATTCCGTATTCCTGTTGTGGAGTATTGGCGGCTGCTATTACATACGATAAATTTGCCTGCAATCAGTATTTGAAGGCTTTTGGCGTACGTATTGCCGAATCGTTGCTGCTGCGTCAAGGACAGTCGGTTTCCGACGAAGATGTAATAGAGAAGATCGGTCTGCCTTGTTTTATCAAGCCCAGTCTGGGAGGTTCGAGCTTTGGCGTTACAAAAGTGAAGACAAAAGAACAAATCCAGCCTGCCGTTGTCAAAGCTTTCGGAGAAGCGGAAGAAGTGATCGTTGAGGCATTTATGGAAGGTACGGAGCTGACTTGCGGTTGCTACAAGACGAAGGAAAAATCGGTCGTCTTCCCACCTACGGAAGTAGTTACCCACAATGAATTTTTCGATTACGATGCTAAATATAACGGTCAGGTAGATGAAATCACTCCTGCGCGTATCTCCCCGGAACTGACCGGACGCGTGCAGAAACTGACTTCGGCTATCTATGATATATTGGGCTGTTCCGGTATTATCCGTGTGGATTATATTGTGACTGCCGGCGAAAAGATCAATCTGCTGGAAGTGAATACAACTCCGGGGATGACCACTACAAGCTTTATTCCCCAGCAAGTGCGTGCTGCCGGTCTGGATATAAAGGATGTGATGACTGATATAATAGAAAATAAATTTTAAGTAATAGGTAACAGGTAATAAGTAACAGGTAATAAGTAATAGATATTAAATATTAAATTTGTGTGGGCATAGCGCCGCCTATTACCTATTACTTATCACTTATTACCTATTACCTGCCTCTAAACTTCATAGCTTATGGATACTACAGAGTTTGATGAGATTCGTCCTTACAATGATGAGGAACTTCCTCAAATCTTTGAGGAGCTGATTGCTGATCCTGCTTTTCAGAAGGCGGCTACTGATGCGATACCGAACGTCCCTTTTGAACTTTTGGCGCAGAAAATACGCGCATGTAAGAGCAAGCTGGATTTTCAGGAAACATTCTGTTATGGTATTTTATGGAAAATAGCAGCGGACCATACGGATGGGCTGACTCTGGATCATACGGCTGTGCCGGATAAAAGCAAGGCTTATACATATCTCTCCAATCATCGGGATATTATATTGGATTCGGGCTTCCTCTCTATCTTGCTGATTGATCAGGGAATGGATACGGTAGAGATAGCGATTGGTGACAATCTGCTGGTTTATCCGTGGATCAAGAAGCTGGTTCGTGTCAACAAATCGTTTATTGTACAACGGGCGCTGACCATGCGGCAGATGCTGGAATCTTCGGCACGGATGTCCCGTTATATGCATTATACCATTAGTGAGAAGAAGCAGTCCATCTGGATTGCCCAGCGTGAAGGGCGTGCCAAAGACTCGAACGACCGTACTCAGGATAGCGTACTGAAGATGCTGGCGATGGGTGGTGAAGGCGACTTGATCGACCGTCTGATGGAGATGAATATCGCTCCTCTTGCCATTTCATACGAATATGATCCCTGTGACTTCCTGAAAGCGCAGGAGTTTCAGTTGAAAAGAGATATAGAAGGATATAAGAAAACCACTCAGGACGATTTGATCAGTATGCAGACCGGTCTTTTCGGATATAAAGGGAAGGTTCATTTTCAGACGGCTCCCTGTATCAATGACAGGTTGGCGCAGCTGGACCGTTCATTGCCGAAGCAGGAACTGTTCTCCAGCATATCTGCCTGCATCGACCAGAGGATTCATAGTAACTACCGGATCTATTCGGGTAATTACGTTGCCTATGACTTGCTGAAGGGTACATCCGAGTTTGCCGGTCATTACACCCCCGAAGAGAAACTGCGATTTGTTACCTATATCGAGCAACAACTGGGCAAAATAAAGATTCCGAATAAAGACGAAGACTTTTTGCGTGGAAAATTGTTATTAATGTATGCCAATCCGTTGGTGAACTATTTAGCTGCTTGCCAATGAATAAAGTAAAGTTACATACACTCTGGCTTTTGGGTATGCTTTTCCTGATGACTGCCTGCGGGGATGATGATGATTACTATTATCCTTCTGTGAAGTTGGAATTTGTCACAGTGAAGGCTGGGGCGGATGGTCTGATACAGAGTCTGCTTCCTGACAAGGGAGAGCTGTTGACTGTTGCGAAAGACCGTACCGGATCAACCATTTCTCCGAACTCGGCTAGGCGTGTAATCAGTAACTATGAAGTAAATCCGGAGGATGCTACGGCTGTCATATACTCATTGCAGTCGGTGGTGGCACCGGAGCCAAAGGGGGCTGACGACCCGGCTTTTGAAGGCGGACTGAAGTATGATCCGGTAGACGTGACCAGCATTTGGCTGGGGCGTGACTATTTGAATATGATTCTGAACGTGAAGATCAATATCAATAGTGGCAAACAGCACGTGTTTGGTATGATAGAAGAGAGCGTCGAGGTGGAAGGGGATGAGACAGTCGTTACTTTGTCTCTGTTTCATGATGCGAATGGGGATGAGGAGAACTATAATCGTCGTGCTTACATTTCTGTTCCTCTGACGAAATATGTGGATGAAGAAAATCCTCATCAAACCATAAGGATAAAATTCAAGTATCATACCACAGATAAAAATGGTGTGGTGGTAGAATCAAGCAAGTATTGTGATCCGGGATTTGAATATGTTCCGGGCGTGAACTGATTAAGATAGTACATATGTTTAAAATGAATCAATTAGTCGTGGGATTATTTTTATTTCTCTCTTCTCTTTTCTCCTGTCAGCAGAAAGGAGACTTTAAAACGGTGAATGTAGAGGATTTCGATTCTATCATTCAGGATGAAGAAGTGCAGCGTCTGGATGTTCGTACACTGGCTGAATATTCAGAAGGACATATTGCAAAAACGATCAATATAAATGTGATGGATGACTCTTTTGCCTCGATGGCGGATTCATTGTTGCAAAAGAACAAACCGGTTGCGTTGTATTGCCGTAGCGGTAAACGGAGCAAGAAAGCTGCTGCGATCCTTAGTGAAAAAGGATTTAAGGTTGTGGAGCTTGGTAAAGGATTCAATGCCTGGCAGGCGGCAGGAAAGGAGATAGAATACTAAGGTTGTTGCTGTACGGCTTTTTTCTATCTATTCTAGAATAAATGGTTGCGCTTTACATAAAATTCTGAAGGGATGCAATCGTTATCGTGCTAGTATACAGTTAAATAGATGTTGCTATATTCTCAATGTATTCTCATGCTTATGAGAAAAAGTTCTCACCGCAATGAGAAAAAATTCTCATACCTATGAGAAAAATTTCTCAAAGGCATGAGAATCTTTTCTCATAGGTGCGAGAATAAAAGCAAGGTTTCATTCACAGATGTTCCGTTTATTCCAATCCCTCAATCAATCTCTTCAAAACCACCGTAGCCGAGATTTCACGGTTGGCAGCTTCGGGGATAACGATAGACTGAGGACTTTCGATTACATCATCCGTAACGATCATATTTCTGCGAACAGGTAGGCAGTGCATAAAGAAAGCATTGTTGGTTACTGCCATCTGTCGGTCGCTGACTGTCCATTCACGGTCTTTGCTTAATATCTGACCGTAATTGTCGCCTGTATAGGCAGCCCAGTTCTTGGCGTATATAAAGTCTGCTCCTTCGAAAGCCTTCATCTGATCATATTCTACTTTGGCATTTCCTACGAATTGCGGCGCCAGCTCATATCCTTCCGGGTGAGTGATAACGAAATCATAGTCAGTGGCATTCATCCACTCTGCAAAGGAGTTGGGAACAGCCTGTGGCAATGGACGGGGATGTGGCGCCCAAGTCATTACGACTTTGGGACGTGCCGTCTTTTTATATTCCTCAATGGTGATTAAATCGGCAAAGCTCTGCAATGGGTGGCGGGTAGCTGCCTCCATCGAGAAGACAGGACGTCCGGAATATTGGATAAATTGATTCAGAATAGTCTCCTGATAGTCAAAATCACGATCTTCGAAACGGGCAAAGGAACGTACTCCGATGATGTCACAATAACAACCCATCACAGGAATCGCTTCCAGCAGATGTTCCGGTTTGTCACCATCCATGATGACGCCACGTTCTGTTTCCAGTTTCCATGCACCTTGGTTGATGTCCAGCACCATTACATTCATTCCCAGATTAAGAGCAGCTTTCTGTGTGCTGAGGCGGGTACGGAGGCTGGAATTAAAGAAGATCATCATCAATGTCTTGTTTCGTCCCAACTCTACATATTTGAAGCGGTCTTTTTGAATTTCAAATGCTTCTGCAAGGGCTGATTTTAAATCGCCGATGTCCTGTACACAAGTAAATTTCTTCATTTTATCTATCATTAATCGTTATTGTCCAATTGATCATTTGTCGTTTCCTCACTTTACCATCTGGTCTGTCCGTCGCCTTCGATCACCCATTTGTAGGAAGTGATTTCCTCCAGTCCCATCGGACCGCGGGCATGCAGCTTTTGAGTACTGATGCCGATTTCGGCTCCCAGGCCGAATTGTGCACCGTCGGTGAAAGCGGTAGATACGTTGGTATATACGCATGCCGCATCTACTATCTTAGTAAACAAGGCGGCACGCTCTTTGTTTTCGGTCACGATACATTCGCTGTGCCTTGAACTGTTTTCCTGTATATGCCCCAGTGCGTCTTCAAAACTTTTCACCGTTTTGACAGCCATTTTGTAATCCAGAAACTCTGTTCCGAAGCTTTCCGGGGTGGCAGGTTGCAGCAACTCAGCCGGATAATGTCCTTCCAGTGCCTGATAAGCCTGTGTATCTGCATAGATAGTAACCTTGCTTTCTTTCAGTTGATCGCAGAGCGCAGGCAAATCCCCCAGACGTTTCTCATGAATGATGGTGCAGTCGAGCGCATTGCAGACACTGACACGGCGTGTCTTGGCATTATGGATAATATCCGCTCCTTTCCGGGTATCTCCGAACTCATCAAAATAAGTATGGCAGATACCTGCTCCTGTTTCAATGACAGGAATCCGTGCATTCTCGCGCACGAAATTTATCAGATTGCTGCTTCCTCTCGGAATAATCAGGTCTACATAGCCTGTCGCATTCAGTAATGCTGCCGTAGCCTCTCTGTCTGCCGGGAGCAGTTCTACTATATGCGGGTTGACATGAAACTTTTCAAGTACCTTGTGAATGACGCTGATGATGGCACGGTTGGAATCGTCCGCATCACTTCCACCTTTCAGGATGCAGGCATTTCCGCTTTTCAGGCAAAGGGAAAAGACGTCGAAGCTGACATTAGGACGCGCTTCATAGATGATGCCTATTACTCCGAAGGGGACACTGACTTTGGTCAGCTTCATTCCATTGGGGCGGGAGGTTTCCTTTAATATCCTTCCCAGCGGGGAGGGGAGAGTGGCTACATTACGTGTGTCGGCAGCGATGCCTTTCAGCCTCTCTTCCGTCAGTTTTAACCGGTCGTACTTCGGGTTACTCTTGTCCATCCGTGCCAGGTCCTTTTCATTTTCTGACAGGATAAAGGGTGTTTCGGCAATGGCAGCATCAGCGACCGCATTCAGTATCTGATTGATGGTGTCGTCACTCAGCAACGCCAATTCCCGGCTGGCAGCTTGTACAGCAGCGAAAGTTCCGTTTAAATTTGTAGTCATTTGCTCCTTTTTACGTTTTATATTTTTTATTCGATATACAGATAGTCGTAATGTACTACAGGCTTTTTGCCATGTTTGCCCATTGCTTCCCTGGCCTGTGCGGAATCGCAGTTCGCTTTTCCTACACCAACCTGATTGCCCAGGAAGTCCATGATGCGTACAATATCGTCCTTCTCAAATTCGCCTTCGATGTGGGTGATTCCGACCGGAAGAATGCTGGCTGCCTTCTCCGAACTGAGTATATCCGTGGCACATTCGTTAATATGAATTTCCCCTTTGGCGAATCCTTCGCTGTGGGCAATCCATTTCTTTACACTGGATACCGCCTCGGTGGAAGGGATAAAGCGCGTGCAAACCGTATCGTCCGGTTGTTGCAACAAGTCTACGAGAATATTATCCCGTTTTCCGTTGGCGATAATGACTGTAATCCCTTCGTCGGCTACCTTGCGGGCGATATTCGTTTTCGTCAGCATACCGCCACGACCGAAACTCGATTTGGTAGCCTGGATATAGTTGGATAAATCCTTTCCATGCTCGATCTCCCGAATGACAGCGGAGGCAGGATCGGAGGGTGAACCGTTGTAGATTCCGTCTATGTTACTCAGGATAATCAATGCCTGCGCATCCATCATGGAAGCGATCAGTCCGGAAAGCTCGTCATTGTCCGTGAACATAAGCTCGCTGACCGAAATCGTATCATTCTCATTGACGATGGGGATGACGCCGTTTTCGAGCATCACCGTCATACAGTTCTTCTGATTCAGATAATGGCGGCGGGTACTGAAGTTCTCTTTGGTAGTCAGTACCTGACCTACCGCAATGCCGTGTTCACGGAAAAGCTCATAGTAGCGGTTTATTAATTTAGCCTGTCCTACGGCGGAGAATAACTGGCGCTGGTCTACACTGTCGAGCTTTTTCTGCGGGTGTATCTCGCTGCGTCCCGAAGCAACAGCTCCCGAAGAAATAAGAATGATCTCTACTCCGGATTTATTTAATTCTGCTATCTGGTCAACGAGTGCCGACATACGGGTGACGTCCAATGTACCGTCACGGCGTGCCAATACGTTACTGCCTACTTTTACTGCTATTCGTGTAAACTCTTGTTTCATCCTTACTAACGATTTGAAAGTACAAATATAGAGCTTTTTGTCGATATGTTACAAAAACAGGCTGAAAAGAATTATCTTTGCAGCCTGACAGATAAAAGAAAAACAATGAAACATACGAATCCCCAAGTAGAACAAATGACCTCCTTTATCGTGATGGATGTATTGGAGCGTGCAAATGAATTACAGAAACAAGGTGTGGACGTTATCCACCTGGAAGTCGGTGAGCCGGACTTTGACGTTCCGGTTTGTGTGGCGGAAGCTGCTAAGGCTGCCTACGACCGGCATCTCACACATTATACTCACTCTTTGGGGAATCCGGAACTGCGTCGTGAAATAGCCGCTTTTTATCAACGTGAATATGGAGTCACCGTCGATCCGGATTGTATTGTCGTCACTTCCGGTTCTTCTCCCTCTATCCTTCTGGTCTTGATGTTGCTTTGCAACTCGGACAGTGAAGTGATTCTGTCCAATCCGGGATATGCGTGTTATCGTAACTTCGTGTTGGCTGCCCAGGCAAAACCTGTCTTGGTGCCTCTGTCCGAAGAGAATGGTTTGCAATATGATATAGAGGCGATCCGTAAGTGCGTTACTCCGTATACGGCAGGTATTTTTATTAATTCGCCGATGAATCCGACGGGTATGTTGCTGGATGAGAGTTTCCTGAAAAGTGTGGCATCTTTAGGTGTTCCTATTATTTCGGATGAGATTTATCACGGACTTGTATACGAAGGACGTGCGCATAGTATTCTGGAATATACGGATAAGGCTTTTGTCCTGAACGGATTTTCCAAACGATTTGCGATGACAGGGTTGCGTTTAGGTTATCTGATAGCACCGAAATCCTGTATGCGTTCTTTGCAGAAGTTGCAGCAGAATCTGTTTATCTGTGCGTCCAGCATCGCCCAGCAAGCGGGGATTGCCGCATTACGGCAGGCTGACTCGGATGTGGAACGGATGAAGCAGATCTATGATGAACGCCGCCGGTATATGATCAGTCGTCTTCGGGAAATGGGATTCGAGATCAAAGTTGAGCCTCAGGGTGCCTTTTATATTTTCGCTGATGCACGTAAGTTCACTACCGACTCTTATCGCTTTGCATTCGATGTTCTCGAAAATGCGCATGTCGGCATCACTCCCGGTATAGACTTTGGAACGGGAGGCGAAGGATATGTCCGTTTCTCCTATGCGAATTCGCTGGAGAGTATCCGGGAAGGACTGGACCGTATCAGTCAGTATCTTTCTCGTTGCGGCTTCTGATCAGTTCAGTAGCGGCTTCGTACTGGTCTTCAGTGACCAGAACAGATACAGATGGAGCAATATAGGGGGCTAATGTCCCCATGATACCATCTTTAATGACGCAGCGGATGTCATTACTTTCCAACAATCCCTTGATAATTTCTGCTTCCCATGGAGAACCGGAGAATACTTCTATGGCCCTGCTATAATCTTCTTCTTTCATAATCTTATGCTATTTGAGGTTATGTATACAAATATAACAAAAAAGAAGGAAAGATTGATCTGCTTTCCCATATTTATTCGAGAGAAATTCTTTTTACGTCGATTTGCTGGTTCAGGAAGGAAGAGGCCGATTCGACAAACTTCTCTTCCGCTTCTGTGGTGTAAAACAGACAACTGCCGTTTTGGGTACATTTAGCATTCATCTCCGGATGTCTGCTCAGGTAGTCCTTCAGACTTTCGGCTACATATTCTCCTTGTGCGACAATGCGGATATGCTTCGGAGTGTATTTTTGTATCTTAGGGAGCAAGATAGGATAATGCGTACAGCCCAGAATCATCGTGTCAATTTCAGGATCTTTGGATAGCAACTGGTCAATGTATTTCCGGATGAAATAATCGGCCCCTTCGTTCTGTGATTCATTATTTTCCACTAGCGGTACCCACATGGGGCATGCTATTCCGCTCACTTGAATATCCGGGAATAGCTTATGTATCTCTAATGGATACGATTCGGACTTGATGGTACCTGCTGTTGCCAGTACTCCGATATGACGGCTTTGAGTAATGTCGCCTATACACTCAACGGTAGGGCGGATAACTCCGAGTACACGGCGTTCAGGGTCAATGCCGGGCAAGTCATTCATTTGTATGCTGCGCAATGCTTTGGCAGAGGCTGTATTGCAGGCCAAGATAACGAGATGACATCCCATTTCAAACAATTTATTGACTGCCTGCAAAGTGAATTCGTATACGATTTCAAAAGAACGTGTGCCGTAAGGAGTGCGTGCATTGTCTCCCAGATAGATATAATCATATTCCGGCAGCGCCTCTCTTATCTTGTTGAGGATAGTCAGCCCACCGTATCCGGAATCGAAAACTCCGATTGGCCCGGGTGTATGAGATAGATGTTGCTTCATGACGAGTGCGATTTTATATACGCAAAGTTACATGAAAAAAGGGAAAGAGAAAGAAGTATGATCTTCTTTTCTCTTTCCCTTTCGGTATTTTATAGCTTATAGCTTCTTATTTGATGCCGAGCTGTGTCTTTACCTTAGGAGTCAGATTAATACTTTGTGACTCATTAACGTAAGCAACCGGTGTTCTTGCAAGGTCGAAGATGTAGATTACGCCTTCGGCAGCACCTACAGCTTTAATTGCGTCGTCCAACTTTTTGTAGATAGGAGCCATTGCATCAGCCTGAGCCTTTTGCATCTGCTGTTGAGCTTCCTGCTGGAACTGCTCTTGTCTTTGCATCATATCCTGCAGTTCTTTTTGTCTTCTCTCAGCGATGTTAGCAGGAAGAGAGTCCTTGGCGATAGCTTGCTGGAATTCCTGATATTTCTTGTTGAATTCTTCCTGAGTTCTTTGTAATTCGCTGGTCAGTTGTTTGTCTAGTGCTTCAATATCAGATTGTGCCTTAGCAAATTCAGGCATTGCTGAAACGATTTCCTGGGCATTAATATGACCGAATTTCAGATTTTGTGCAAATACACCCATTGGGA
>ERZ838827.2501-NODE-2501-length-10368-cov-2.793755_pt1 | contig 10368 bp, 10 predicted proteins | sample MGYA00519881_ERZ838827 | MGnify/ENA primary metagenome ERZ838827 (study PRJEB31850, sample SAMEA3708842) | human gut metagenome | biome: human gut; feature: human-associated habitat; material: faeces | place: China | collected 2014 ...
TTTCGGGAACATCTCGATGCGTTTATAAATGTGTACAAATTTTCAGACCCACTAAGAAGGCGCTAGAGTTAATATATTATAAATATGTATAAGTATTTTGAAAAAAGCATACAGAGCTTTTTTATATCATTCTGTATTATATGCATATTAAATTTATTTATATAATTGAAGGGATGCTTTTTATGTACAATATAGGTATAATGAATTTTCATTTTTCAAATAATAATTATGGTGCGCTAATGGTTCCATACGCAATTCAGTATATTCTAAAAAAAGAATTTATTTCATCTGAAATAATCAACTATATACCATCCGAAAAATATATTAGTAATTCTGTATTTGAATATTTTAGAGATAAAAATCTAACTATATCGAATACAAGGATGGAAACTTTAGAGTCGTTACGTAATAATATTGATAATTATAAGGTAATAATAATAGGAAGTGACCAGGTTTTTAGAGGTAATTCTTATAGTCCATATTTTCTATCATGGATATATGGCAATATAAATTGTATATCATATGGTGCTTCTTTTGGTTCTGATCGTTATAACGGTATTGTAGGAACAAAAAAGAATACAAAAAAATTTTTGAAGCGTTTCGACGCCCACTCCGTCCGCGAATCCAGTGGCGTTACCATCATGAAGAACACCTTCGGGCTTGATGCCATACAGGTTCTCGATCCGACGCTCCTTCTTGATCCCAAGGACTATCAGCCCATTATTGATAGCGAACCCTGCGCACAGCCGGAAAAATATGTGGGAGTCATGTTCTTGGATGATGAGCACTGGGATGAGTTCCGGGCATCGGCTCTCTATAAAAAACTGTCTGCGGAATACGAAATCGTGAACATCTGCAAGGACGAGCAGGGAGAATTCCGCTCTGTACCGCAATGGCTCAGTTACATTAAACACGCTTCCTTGATGGTAACGGATTCCTTTCACGGAACAGTATTTTCGATCATTTACCGTAAGCAGTTCATTACCCGCGCCACCGCAAACCGCGGCAACGCCCGACTAGAAAGTTTGTGTAGCACCTTGGATATACCTCTTTCCCGTTTCTGCCCTTCCTTCGATAAGAAAAACGACACGCAATTCGACACCCCGCTTGACTTTGCTCCGGTATGGAAACGCATTGAAGAAGAGCGCGTCGTTTCGCTTGACTATCTCAAACGTAGCCTCGCCATGGAGCCTACCTACAAGGAATTCATTCCTGTTCGCCGGGATCGGTTGTCCATTCCTATCCTCAGCATCGAAGAACGTGAACACGATAAACGTCTTTTGCTCTTCGGCTGTATCCCCGTGGTGTGTAAGCCCTTGAAGGGCAATTCGATGTATCTATTCGGTAAAATACCCTTTTCCCGTGAGACGCTTTCAGGTCTGAAGCGCAGACTGCTCAAACGATGAATCAGCGCACAGCGGGCATCGCGCTTTCTTATGCGACCTTGGGCGTTCAGGTCGTCGTGATGCTGGCGTACACGCCCTTTGTTCTGCGCATACTGGGGCAGGAGGAATTCGGGCTGTATCAGCTTGTCCAGTCCGTCATTGCGGCACTCGGTATGCTTTCGCTGGGCTTTAGCGGCGCGTACGTCCGTTTCTTCACCCGTTTTTCCGTGGCTGGCGATCGGGAAGGCATGGCGTCGCTGAACGGCATGTTCATGACGGTTTTTCTGTGTATGGGCGCTGTGGCGCTGGCTGTGGGGGCGGTGCTTGCCTGTCATGCTCCGAAGCTGCTTCATGCGTCCGCAACTTCGCAGGAGCTGCACACGGCACGGGCTCTCATAGTTGTTATGTCTGCCAACATGGCGCTCTCGTTCCCTCAGGCTGTTTTTATCTGCAATCTGACGGCAAACGAAAGATTCACATTTCAGCGCGGCATGGGCTTTCTTGTCGCTATTGCCAGCCCACTGTTGACGATACCTTTTTTGCTTAAAGGATGCGGTTCCCTTAGCATCGTTGCCGTGACGCTGGCGCTGAATGCCCTGTCTTTTCTGCTGGCCTGGCGTTACAGCGTGAAAAACAACCGGATGGAATTCAACTTCCTTTCCTTCCGCTGGGGGCTGCTGAAAGAAGTCTGGCTCTTTTCGGCATGGCTTTTCCTCAACTTTATCACAGATCAGATCAACTGGAACGCGGGGCGGTTTATTTTAGGCAAAATGGTAGGAACTCAAGCCGTGGCCGTCTTCGCTGTTGGTGCCCTCATCAATACGATGTACTTAACGATTTCCACCTCTATTTCCTCAGTCTATGTGCCGCTGGTCAACAAAATGGTGGAAGAGCAGAGCGACCATACCAGCCTGACAGGTCTTTTCATCAGAATTGGTCGTGCGAATTTCTTCATTTTGTTTTATATTTTGGGTGGCTTTATTCTTCTTGGCCAGTATTTTATGAAAATATGGGCTGGCCCCGCGTATGCCAATGCCTACTGGGTCGCCTTGCTGCTCATTGTTCCTGTAACCTTTCCCCTCATCCAGAATCTTGGCATTGACATCATGAAAGCCAAGAATATGCACCGATTTCGTTCAATAGCATACCTCATAGGTTCTTTGGTCAATATCCTTATCTCTCTAGTACTCGTCATCAAATGGCAGGAAATTGGAGTAGCCATAGGGACCTGTGTGGCACTTACTATATTCAATATTTTTATCATCAACTGGTACTATCACAAACGGATTGGGCTGGATATTGTGCTGTTCTGGAAAGATATTGCTTGGCTTTTTCTCAAAACTGTATCCCCTATTCTCATCTGCAGTGCGCTCATCTTAAAATTCCCTGTCAGTTCATTCCATTCATTTATACTGTATGGTGTTTTATATTCATCACTTTATGCTCTGATGCTTTATGGATTTGGCCTGAACAGTGAAGAACGTTTTACAGTACGTCGATTAGTTATGCCTAGAGTAAAGAGGTAACAAATGATTAGGGTTTCTGATAAATCCCGTTGCTGTGGCTGTGAATCCTGCGTCAACATATGTCCTTCACATTGCATCCAGATGGTAAGTGATTCCGAAGGATTCCTATACCCTGTCCCTGATATGGACCATTGTCTTTCTTGCGGGAAGTGCGAAGACATATGCCCGGTTTTGCATCCGGCAGAGGAGACTTCTGTAAAGCCGGCAGCATGGGCCGCGATGAACAGAAGTGATGCGGTTCGCAAAGAATCTTCTTCCGGCGGTGTGTTTTCCCTATTGGCGGAGAGCGTGATTCAAAATGGCGGTGTGGTCTTCGGCGCCGCGTTCAACGAGTGTTTTGACGTTGAGCACATCGCGGTGGAAACTATGGAAGACTTGGCGCGCCTGCGTGGCTCCAAATACACGCAGAGCCGTATCGGAACCGTTTTCCAGCAAGTCAGACACCATCTCAAGGCTGGCAGGGAGGTGCTGTTCAGCGGCACGCCCTGTCAGATTGAGGGCCTGCGAGTTTTTCTTGGGGCGGACTACGCCAATCTTCTGCTTATAGACCTTGTCTGCCACGGTGTCCCATCCCCTCTGGTGTGGAGGGAATATGTGGCATTTCGGGAAACAAAAAACGCGTCGCAGACGCGGAGAATCTCTTCCAGACATAAGAAATATGGCTGGAAGAGATACTCCGTATCATTCACTTTTATGAATGATACGGAGTATCTCGCTCCTTTGGAGCGAGATGTTTTCATGCGGGCATTCCTCACGGATTGTTGTTTGCGTCCAAGCTGCGGTACATGCGCATTCAAAAAGATAGGGCGCGCGAGCGATATCACATTGGCTGACTTTTGGGGCATCCAGTCTGTTCTTCCTCCTCTGGATGATGACAAGGGGACATCTTTGGTTATCGTCCATTCACCTAAAGGAACGAAAGCTTTTGACGCGGTTTCTTCCTCCTGCACGAGGGCATCCGTTGCGCTTGATGCCGCTTTACGCGGTAACCCTGCCATGACAAAGTCTGTCGTGTTTCACAAGAATCGTTCAAAGTTTTTTGAGAATCTTAAGAAGCTGCCCTTTGATGTGCTGGTCAAAAGATATGCCACACGAAAATATACGCTCAAGTCATGCGTAGCCGAAGTCCTGCGCAGGCTGGGATTGCTGGATAGGGTAAAGGCAATGCTTGGGAAAGGAGCATGATTCTTAGATAAAATATTTTGCATAAATAGTAATGGAGCATTTCTTTAGATAAATTCTTATATGCAATTCTGAAAAAGGAAAGTATATGGATATGGTAAAGTCGAGAGAGAGAGAGAGAGAGAGAGAGAGGTAAAGCGGGAGCCGTATTTTGATCTTTTACGTGGAATAGCAATTATTGCAGTTGTATCTATTCATACATTACATTATTCAAATAATTTATCAACAGACATCACAACTCTTTTTTACCGAAATGGCATCAACTTCGCTGTTCCATTATTTTTAGTTCTTTCTGGCTACTTTTGTGCTAACTTTCAGTCGAAACAAGTTTTTTTACATTTTTTGAGAAAACAGATTCCAAAAATATATATTCCTTTACTTTTTTATTCATTCATATTCACAATCGTACTGTATATTCACAAACCCATATCAATAAATATTGCGCTCATAAAAATATTTTTGTGTTCAACATTAGGACCATATTACTTTATTGCACTTATTATTCAGTACTACGTATTGCTTCCAATGATAAAAGATACAAAAAGTTGTCTTATCATTTCTTTTATACTTAGTTGTATAAGTTGTTTAAAATATTTTATGCAAGATATTTTTTGAAAATCAAAATTCCTCTTATTTTATATGCTGGCGTATTTCCCGTCTGGATTGTTTTTTTCGTTTATGGTGTATATCTAAGTAATCACAAGGTAAATATAAATCCACATATATCAATAATTTTAATTTTTGTTACATATATATTATCAAATGTTGAATCATATTTTTTGTTTTTAAATTTTAGCATGATAGGTGATGCTGTTACAGCGATAAAAATTACATCGTTTATGTATTCATTGGCTGTCATAACATTTTTTATGCAAAATAAAAATTTTATATCTAGCAAATTGCTTTCAGATATAGGAAGAAATTCTTTTGGTATATTTTTAATCCATATACCTATTATTATATTATATTCTGAAATAAATACAAATTCTTTATTTTTGCTGTTTTCGACAATAATAAGTACTTATATTTTTATAAGAACTTGTCGGGCTGTTTTACCTGTACGCATGTTATACGTACTGGGTTTAAGTGGTTGATTCTAAGAAATTAATTATTGGATAGACTTTCGACGAATCCTCATATCTAAGAATTAGCCTCAAGCAAGCAAAGACACTTCCATGCGAGAGATGAAGCAGCTGTTAAAAGAGCTTTCATTCGCCTACAAGGACAGTAATGTCGTGCGGTTAACAAGGGCGGCACTGGCTGGCAAGCTCTACATGTATCAACACAAATATACTGGCGACGCTCGCAAACGTAGCGAGGTCACGGGTTCGAGACGGGCGTCCATCGGGCTCTCATGGGATATGGTCTCTTCCCTCTGTCTCAACTGGAAATCGAGATCCTATATGGCGATGTGCCCATCAAGGCCCATCTGGATTTCACGCTCATCGCCACACAACCTCAACCCACAGTACGGATTCTGGGAGTTAAATCCACCGGAAGGCTGTCGGTAACGCTTTCTGGGAGCCATGCCATGCAGATCGGCGGTCAGACGGTATTGCTCAAAGCCTATTGGGACCAGCCGATTTTCAATCTCATTCAGGAAACGGGGGAAGTTCTTTATCACAAGATCTTCTCTGAAATGTGTAACAAATGTCTTGGAGTACCCCTTCCTGATGCTTCAGCTTGTGACATTCAAGGGTGGGTTCTCTGTCTCTCCATGTGCGATGCCAAAGCCTTTGGCCCGTTTTTTCCTAAAGATACGGATATCTCCCGGTGTCTGGATATGGCTTCCGAGTTCTGGGAAACCATGATTGCGCTGAGAGACAATCTGCTGAACCTGAACACGATTCAAACGGTACAGGGACTTTCCCCCTGTGCCCATCGTGTCTTTGGAGGAAGGATTGTCCACACTTCAAAGGTTCTTCACACCCTGAGTGGGAGGATACCCTTGCACAGTTTATAAATCTGAAAATACAGAAAAAATCCATTGAAGCAGAAATCGGAGAATTGGAATCCCATTTGAAAGTCGCCTACCAGCTTTCCCATACGGTCAAAGGAGAATGGATCAATACAGGAAACCATACGTTCCGGGTGATTCCACAGAACGGGAGAGTAACGCTGGATCGAAAACGGCTGAATGAGGAAGTTGAAACACTGTTGGGAGAACAGAAAGCCCAGACGCTCATGGCGTGCGAAAAACAGGGAGACCCCTTTAAGAGACTCTATGCCACTTGCCTTTGAGCCTCTCTCCAATGGCTTGCCAACTCCTGCCCAGACACGGTATGTAATGAAACAGAGGGAATGGATATGTTAGAAAAAATAGATGATTATAAAAAAAAACTTGATATGTTCAGGCCATTGGGTGAAGAGCTCCTGCCGGAGATCAAAGCATATTACCGCGTGGGGTTGGCCTACAGTTCAACGGCATTGGAGGGGTTCTCCTATACGGAGTCGGAAACAAAGATTCTTCTGGAAGAAGGTCTTACTGTTGGAGGAAAGCCTCTGCGCGATGCATTAGCGATCACTGGTCATGCAATGTTTTCTTTACTTCACGAGCATGTTCTGACAAATGACAATATTCTGGAAATGCACGCCTTGCTGGAGGGCGGCCTCGAAAATGGAATTGCTGGAGTATACAGGAAAAAACAAATTTTTGTCACAGGAACTCCTTTTGTATTTCCCAAGGCGGATACTGTTCCTGTCTTGATGGAAGCATTCGAATGTTGGATGAGAGAGTACCGTAGAAAACTCCATCCAGTTGAATTTGCGATCAGAGTTCATTTAAAGCTCGTGAACATACATCCCTTTGAAGACGGGAATGGCCGTATAGCCCGTCTAGCGATGAATACAATATTGTTGCAGGAAGGGTATCTCCCGTTGGTTGTACCTCCGCTGCTGCGTTCAGAATACATCACTGTAATTAAAAAAGCTCAGGTTTCACAATTGGATGGAGATTATTTGCATTTTATGTACCGCCGTGAAATAGAAACACAGCGTGAAATGCTCCGCTTACTTGAGGGAGAGGGATATCACATTCCTCTCTAGACTCTCGTCAGAGTTATACAGTTCATCCCGGTTTCTCTTCGGAGAAGCCGGGATTTTTATTATGGGCTTCAGCCTGTTGAGGTCGCGAGGCGGCCGAAACAATAAACCTCCCGCTATGCGGGTGGAAACAAGAGCTATACGTAAAAAACACCTTTCCCGTACGCTGAAGTTGTTCAGGCCCAGCGCAAACCGATAAGGAAAGGTGTTTTTTATGGGAACGAAGGCCCAAAGTTTAGCTCACACAAAGTGGTTGTGCAAGTATCATATCGTTTTTACACCCAAATACAGGCGGAAAATAATATTTTTGCAACTACGGGAAAGTATACGGGAAATACTGCGGGATTTATGCAGGTATAAGGGAGTTGATATCATAGAAGGACATCTTATGCCCGATCATGTTCACATGCTGGTGAGTATCCCGCCAAAGATCAGCGTGTCAAGTTTCATGGGATATCTGAAAGGCAAAAGTTCCTTGATGATTTTTGATAAACACGGAAACTTGAAATACAAATTCGGCAACAGAAAATTTTGGGCAGAAGGGTATTATGTGAGTACGGTAGGACTCAATGAAGCAACGATAAAGAAATACATCCGGCAACAAGAACGGCATGACATCATGCAAGATAAGTTGACTACACGCGAGTATGCCACCCCTTCAAGGGGTAAGCCAAAGTGATAACGGCACTGGGCTTGAACAGAGTAAAAGCCAGCGCCTTTAGACGCTGCCGGTAACAATCCCTTATAGGGCTGGAGAAAACCACTCGCTATGCGGGTGGTTATTATTCGTCATCGTCTTTTGAGGCTCTGTACGCTGCGTCGGAATTCTTGATGAGAGAAGTTCGGCGCTTTTTTTCGCCCTTTTTTCAGCAGGATCCTTTGTACTTTCACCATGTGTTGAATGTCTTGTTTTGAAGCTCCTGGGACGTTTGCGGAACTCGCCTGTCCTGTGCGTTTCGAAACTGAGGCGGGTTCCGGAAGGCTCAGGCGTCGTTTTTCCTTGGCAGGCTACACTGAGAGAATAAGGCAAGAATAAAAGAGGATCGTATCTGTTCTTCGGCATAGTGACCGGATATGTTTCTTACAGAAAAAATTGTCGGCAAAGGAGTCCGTCATATGGAAAAAGATACGCTTTCCACCGCTGTGAGCGAACCGGTCATCCTGCGCAACGGTTCGCAGCCTTCCATCAAGGGGCCGGATGCATGGTTTACCGGCACGGTCCGCATCGATCCCCTGTTTCCGGCCCATACGCCGGCACGTGCCTCAAGCGCTTACGTCACTTTCGAGCCGGGAGCCCGTACGGCATGGCATACCCATCCTCTGGGGCAGGCTCTGATCATCACGGCTGGGGTCGGCAGGGTTCAGGTGCAGGGTGGGCCGATTCAGGAGGTCCGCCCTGGCGATACGGTCTGGTTCCCTCCATACGTCAAACACTGGCACGGAGCCGCTCCCGGCGTTGCCATGACCCATATTTCCGTGGCTGAAGAAGAGGGTGGGAACAACGTCGAGTGGCTGGAAAAAGTAACGGAAGAGCAATACACGGGAAATTAGAGCCGTTGTTCCGAAAGGCCGGATTGTGCGGGGCAATGCCTTATGTGTACCGTGCGTTGGGAACACGGAGAACATATGCAGTGTGTATATGTTTCCCGTCATCCTGCTGCAGGGTGTCATAAGAGTTCTTTGAAAGAAGAATGAATAAAAAGGTTGCAAGCATCATTGCGGAGAGGCAATCAAGGAGTTCATAATATGGCTGAACAGTTTTCCCGCCGGAGTTTTCTGAAGGGCGGAGCGCTCACTGTAGGGGCCTTCGCTTTTGGGGGCTTCCCCAGGATCGATACTGCTATGGCCGCGCCGCAGGAAAAGGCCAAGGTCTTTTTCACGAAGGATATCAGCCTCGAAGGGTTGATGAAGGTCTATGCCCGCGTCAATCATGGCATGAGCGGCAAGATCGCCATCAAGCTGCATACGGGCGAACCGCATGGTCCGAATATTTTGCCCCGCGAAATGGTCAGGGGATTCCAAGCGAATATTCCGGACAGCAGCATTGTGGAATGCAATGTTTTGTATCCCAGTCCGAGGCAGACCACGGAAGGGCATCGTGAAACCCTGAGGACCAACGGCTGGACCTTCTGCCCCGTCGACATCATGGATGAGGACGGGGACGTAAGCCTTCCCATTCCCGGCGGGAAATGGCTTACGGAACTGTCCGTCGGCAAACATATCCTGAATTATGACGCCATGCTGGTGCTGACCCACTTCAAAGGCCATACTGTGGGCGGTTTCGGCGGTTCGCTCAAAAACATTTCCATCGGCTGCGCCTCAGGGAAACTGGGCAAGCAGCAGATCCATCAGCTGCCGGGCGACGGGACCTGGCCGGGAGGCCCGCTGTTCATGGAACGGATGGTGGAAGGCGGCAAAGCCATTACCAATCATTTTGGGCAACATATTACCTATATCAACGTGCTCCGGAACATGTCCGTGGATTGCGACTGCGCCGGGCTCGGCGCGGCGGCACCCACCACGCCGGATTTGGGGATCATTGCCTCGACGGATATTCTGGCCGTCGATCAGGCTTCGGTGGACATGGTTTATGCATTGCCCGAAGCGCAGCGGCGCGACCTTGTGGAACGCATTGAGTCCCGCAGTGGCCTGCGCCAACTCGAGTACATGAAGCTTCAAGGCATGGGGAACAATCAATACGATCTGATCACCGTGTAAGGTATTCGGGATCTCCGCCGATGCGCGCGAAGGGCATCGGCGGGGGACGGTAGGGCGGTTCCGAGGAATAGTCGGGGCCGCCTTGCCGTATCCCGCCCGCGTCTGAAAAAGAGAGAATGTCTGGAGATTCCATGAGAAGGGGTATGCGCGTGGCGTTCGGTCTGGTCCTTTTACTCTGTATTCTTATCGGGGGAGGGTATGCTTTCATGTCGCAGGCTTCATTCGGCAAGTTGCCTGAAGGTGACCGCCTTGACGCGATATCGCAGTCGCCTCACTATGAGGGCGGTGCCTTTCGCAATACGGAGCCGCTGCCGCCCATAAAGGGGAATGGCGGCATTGTGGGCGCGTTGATGAAATACGTTTTTTCGTCAACGGAAGGCCAGAAGCCGACTCGTCCCATGCCTTCAGCGAAAACCGACCTGCGGGGGCTCGACAGGAATACGGATACCGTCGTCTGGCTCGGCCATTCTACCTACTTCGTGCAGCTCGGCGGCAGACGCCTTTTGATAGATCCC
>ERZ838827.2511-NODE-2511-length-10324-cov-6.381634_pt1 | contig 10324 bp, 9 predicted proteins | sample MGYA00519881_ERZ838827 | MGnify/ENA primary metagenome ERZ838827 (study PRJEB31850, sample SAMEA3708842) | human gut metagenome | biome: human gut; feature: human-associated habitat; material: faeces | place: China | collected 2014 ...
CGTAGTCAAAGTTGTAGTATGCGTCGTTAAGCGTGAGCGAGCTGTTCTGTTCGAAAACAAGGTTGTTGCCATGCTTGAGGCCACCGGCATTCGTCACCTTGCCGTCGGCACCGAGACCATTCGTGAAGATCTGATCGGAACCCGTCGCAAGCGTCCCGGAGCCGCCGATGGTCAGCACACCCTGCGTAAGATCAATGCTGCCGACATACATCGTACCACCCGTGAGCTTGAAATCGCCGCCTTCAGCACCCTTGAAGTTCTTCACGGTGAAGGACTTGGCGGACTGAGCGTCGAGTTCGAATGCGCCGTTGGCCTTGAGCCTACCGACGGTGAACGTGCTTCCGTCAGTAATGCTGGCATTGCCCTTCGTGGCGTTGAAGTTGTGGACGTTGAGCGTCGTATAGGCACCGGATACCATGAAGCGTTTGGGAGAGACAAGCCCCTGAGTATCGGGAGAAATGTTGATCGTCACGGTGTCGAAGTCGTAGGCACCGTTAGTGACCATCAGAACCCCGTTGTTTAAGGCGGGTTTACCGCCTTTTGCATCGGCATCAGTAACGAGTTCGATGACAGCAAGTTTCTCTGCGCCGTTTGATTCGATCGTGGAAATCACGCCACCAGCGAGTTCAGTTGTGTAGTCGGAGAACTTCGTGCGCAACGTGCCGTCTTCCTGCTTCCAAGTGTTTTCTTCTTCCATGAAAACGCTACCTTCACCGAAGACCCAGTGCTTCGCAAGGAACGATCCCTTGTTCCGGAATGTTGCCCCGTTCCCGAAGACTACCTTGTCGGCTTCAATTTGAGACTGACGTTCGCCGGAGTCGGTATTATTCTTGAGGTTCTCCGCTTTGATGTTCTCGAGTGTCAGCGTACCGTTGACCGTCATCTGGGAGGCGTTGTTGAACGTACCTCCCTCAAGGGTGAGGTTCTTGAACGTGTTGGATTCAACATTCTTGCTGTCGCCGAATGTGAGCGTCTTGCCGTCCGCAATCTTGAGCGTAGCATCGGCATCGGCCATGATCTGACCTTGAATGTCGGCATCACCGTTGAAGTTCACGGTGTTGGCAACATACAGCTTGGTGCCTTCTTCGGTCGAAGTCGTGCCGTTCAGGGTCGTCGTCTTGGAAAGGATGGAGACGGAGGTATCGAGGGTGTTAGGCACCCATTCCTGGCCATTAACGTCTATGTCAAAAATGGTGCTCTGTTTTGTAATAACGAGAGCCTTGTCAGCTGTAACGACGGTTTCTTTACCATTAAGCGTCACGTGCCCATTACTAGTGACGTAGATGCCGTAGGCACCAGCTTCAGGGCGTGGATTGTTGATAGAGTCTCCTTGCTTCTGGGGAGCTGGCTTGGTGTCAGTGACTTTGGCGGTGATGTACGTGCTACCGTCAACGATCACGTCGCCAATTTCGCTAGACAAACCAAAGGCATTCAGCCCACCTGTCACATCAACCGTCAAATTCTTATTGACTTTGATATGACCTGGATTATTGATTGGCGGATCGGTCTCAAGATTCCAGTCGGAATAAGCATTTAACAAGCCAATGGACGTACCTCCAGTTGCGGAGCGAGCTGTGATATCGAGGTCGCCAGCCACATTGATCTGAGGACGACTTGTATCATTGGCAGCGCTGAAGATACCCGCTGCTACTTGGTCTTTGACGGTATTGGTGATGTCAAAAGATGTTTTTGCTGCATTGAAGTTCGTGACCGTCGCAGTATCCTTCGTTGCAATAGTGTCAATCGCGAGGTAACCTACGGCTGAGATATCGTCGCCATATACAGGGGTTTCGGCTTCCAGAGTGTCATATTGAGCGTTTTGCTTGACCACAATGTTGGTTAGATCTCCTGTCAAGGTCAGGGTGCCACCAATATTGTTAATCCCTACAGCGTCGAAGTTACGGGTTTTAATGTCATTAGCAGTTTCGACACTGATGTCAGCATTGTTTAAGGTGATCGTGCCGCCGTTACGAACAAGAACCGCCTGAATGTTGCTCCAAGCAGACATGTCTGTGGGGTCTGCAAACTGCTCGAACCCCTTTGCTTTACGAATTTCATCGATCGTAGCTTTCGTTACGACTGTGTGTAATTTTGTTTGGTCAGTGCTTTGATTTTTTTGATGAACATCAAGGAGGGCGGCATAACGGTCAGTAGCCCTATTATTAGTAATCTCAACAAATAGGTTTCCAAAATCTCTCTAGCAAGAGCTATGGGCTCTCTTCTTGAAGACATCCTATTTGTAGAGACGCGTAATATCATCAAGGACATGCCTTACCAGGCTAAAACCAGCCGCGTGGCCATAGGACTCGGTTGCAGCCATCGTTGAACCAGCTAGCATCCCGAGAGCAGAAAGCGTAGCGACGCATAAAAGCGTCTTTTTTAGATGAACTTGCTTACACCCATTGAATTGGGTTAGGGGGGGGGTAATTAATGTATCAAACTTCATTTTATGAATCTCTATAGCTATATACGTTCGAACATATTTGTCTTTTAGACGCTAAAAAACGAATTCATTATACTCTTCCACAGAATGTATGTATCAAGCGGTGACTTAGGGCGATCTCATGAAACTCACTAAACACTTCCCCTAGGCCCTTCGGAGAAGTGCGTTGAGTGGGTTTACTTGACTTGAGGTTCCTTCGGACTGGTGGCAGCAGCCAGAGCGCTTTCATGAACAAAAATATCCAAGTACTCTCCAGCCAATCTGGGGTTGTTCTGCAAGCTACGGATAATGGACGAAACCACTGCTGTCCAAATTGGATTTGTGCATAGCTCAAAAACGGTCGAAAACGCCTGATTTTCGACTATCAAATGACACAATCCGAAAACAAGCCCCCTGTTGGTCCTAAAACAGGCCTAATTGGTAGTTTCCAGCGCCCCATCCCGGGGCATTCCTGGGCGTTTCGAGGGGATGTCCGGGCGATCGATCCAGGTCAGCAAATTCTTGAAGGTGAGAAGAATTCACCCCTCGATTCCTGCGGCACGTCCTCGATCGACGGAAAGCCCGCCGCCTCGAGCGCGAGCTCGTGCCAAGTCCCGACGAAGGTCCCGCGCGAGGCGATCTCGCCCTTCGCAAAGCGCTCGACGATGTTCCTCGAGAAGTTGAGATAGACCGCCTTCCTCCCTTCCTGCGAAGCCTTCTCGATCAGGCGCGCGGCGAACATCGTCTTTCCCGCCCCTGCGGGCGCATTGATGACGAAAAGCGGCAGCGACGAGGAAATGCGCGGCACCCAGTCGGCCAGTCCCTGCGCGTTCTCACGAATGTTCTCAAACACCGCGCCCCTTGCAGACGACCAGTTGCGCACGATCGTGTACCTGCTCTGAATGAAGTCGCAGAGGACGTCGTGGCCGACCTTCGAATAGTGCCGGTTCGACCATTCCGTGATGTAGGAGCAGAGTTCGCCCAGCCTGTCGCCTTCGAAGATGTATTCGGGCGTGAGTGCAAAGCCCGCGCCCGCAATCCGGCCGTACGGGAGCACCAGCAGATGGGCAAAGGGCACGAAGGACGGGAGCGCCTCGAGGCGCTTCGTGATGAGGTGCTGCTGGCTCGCCATCTGGCCCGAAATGCTCGCCTCTTCGTTCTCGTAAGCCTTGATGAGCGTGCCGTCCTCGGAGCGCTCGACGTCGACGTCCTTCACCTCGATCACGACGAGGCCGCCTCTGGGCGTCACGACGCAGATGTCGAGTTCGGAGCGCTTCGACCTTGCGCCGCCCGTTATGTCGACGTTCAGCAGAATCGTGTAGTCGTCGGGCAGGTCCGTGAGCACGGACCTCACGGCCGTTTCGGCCCTTCTCCCCTGGCTTTTGCCGAATCGGCTTTCTGCGGGCGTGTTCTCGACGATGCGGGCCATGGGCGGTCTCCTCCTTTGGGTTGCGGCTCCCATCATTTTAGTCGCGAGTTGCCTGCTTTTCAGACGGACCGCCCCTGCCGCCTCCCTTCCCGACATGCTCAGCATTGCCATCAACGGAAACGGGGCCGCTCCCTTGAGAAGCGGCCCCGTTCGGGACTTGAAGTCAGGTCAGGCGTCAGGCCTTGCGGTCAAGCTCGATGGGCTCGCCCGAGGCCTTTTCCTCCTTGGCTTCGCCGAGCGACATGACGGCGTTGAGGATGATCGCGCCGAAGGTCGCGGTACCGATGCCGCCGAGGCTGAAGAAGCCGAGGTTGAGGGTGAAGTCGCCGCCGCCGAGAATCAGCGTGACGGCAGCCACCATCAGGTTGCGGCTGTTGCCGAAGTCGACCTTGTTGACGACCCAGACGCGAGCGCCGGCCACGGCGATGAGGCCGAAGACCACGATCGAGGTGCCGCCGAGGACGGGCTGGGGAATCGTCTGGATCACAGCGCCGAACTTCGGAGAGAAGCCGAGGATGATCGCGAAGATCGCGGCGACCGGGAAGAGCAGCGTGGAGTAGACGCGCGTGGCGGCCATCACGCCGATGTTTTCACCGTAGGTCGTCACGCCCGTGCCGCCGAAGGAGCCCGAGAGCATCGTCGCGATGCCGTCGCCGAGGAACGCACGGCCCATGTACGGGTCAAGGTTGCGGCCCGTCATGGCGGTCACGGCCTTCACGTGGCCGAGGTTTTCGGCAACGAGAATGATCACGACCGGAACGATGAGCGCGATGGCGTGCATCTCGAAGACCGGCGTGTGAACCGTCGGAACGCCGAACCAGGCGGCGTTGGAGATGATCGAGAAGTCGATCGGCTTGCCCATGCCGAAGCCGTTGGCAAGCACCGCGTAAATGAAGTACGCGATCACGAGGCCGATGAGGATGAGGAGCTTCTGGATGAAGCCGCGCGTCCACACGGCGACGCCGCCCACGCACATGAAGGTGACGACGGCCATCCAGGCGTCGAAGTCCGTCGGACCCACCGAGCGGCAGGCCGTCGGGGCGAGGTTGAGGCCGATCACGGCGACCACCGCACCCGTCACGACGGGAGGCATCAGCTTTTCAATCCACTTCACGCCCGTGAGCATCACGATGAGGCCCACAAGACAGTAGACGAGACCGCAGACCACGATGCCGCCCAGCGCAACGGGAATGTTGCCGTTGAGGCCCGAGCCCGCAACGTAGCCCGTCGCAGCGATCACCACGCCGATGAACGCAAAGGAGGAACCCAGATAGCTCGGCACCCTGCCGCCCACGATGGCGAAAAAAATGAGCGTGCCGATGCCGCTCATCAAAACCGCCATGTTGGGGTCAAAGCCCATGAGAATCGGGGCGAGAATGGTGGAGCCGAACATGGCCACCACGTGCTGAACGCCCATCGCCACCGTCTGGCCTGCGGGAAGACGCTCGTCAGGGGCCACCACGCCCTTTTCCTTGAGCTTCCACTGCGGGAAATAACCCATTTTTCCTTACTCCTGAAACACATTGAATCCATACGCACAGGCGCCTCGTCCTTCGGCTTTCCGGATAAAACGCCTCAGGCTCAAAGAGTCGTAAGGGTTCCTCCGAAGGACGAATCGTCTGTGCAAACTTTCGTATTATAAGCACACAATTCGAAAAATGAACATAAGGTGTTTTGACTAGACGGGCGGACGGCGCTTCGCAGCGAAGGCTGCGGGCACGAAAAAAGGGACGGCATCCTTGACGGACGACGTCCCCTTTTGTCTCTCTGGTGCCTGAGCGTCAGAGCGTCTTCATGGCGTCTTCGACGGCCGCGACGAGGTTCGGGCTGGCGGTGAAGCAGACCTTGTTGCGTTCGGGAATCACGACGGACTTGCCGGTCTTGAATTCACGACCGACGCGAGCGGCGGTGGTCTTCAGTTCCCAGCGGCCGAAGTTCCAGAACGTGACGCGTTCGCCGCGGGCCATGGCCTCGACGATCTCTTCATGCACGGCATCAACGATGCCCTCAACGAGGGAGGGCGAGAGCACGAGGCGTTCTGCGACAGCCTGCGCGATTTCCTTCTTGTTCATTGCGGTAGTCCTTCTCTTTATTCTTTGGGGGCGGGATGCCCGTCCGGGCACCCTCTTTCGGCGGCGCTTTCCGTTCCGGTCCTGTGGAACGTCTGTGTTGTGGTCCGCCTGTCACGTTAATGTGACACCCCAATTGTACCTGCGGCGAAGTATGCATGGGGGCGTCACTGAGTCGAATTGTAAGGTTTTCCAAAGCGACTCGCCCGCAAATGCTTCTCGTCTGGGCCTCCATTCCTGAACGGTCCGTCAGTCTCGGGAAATCCCCTGCAATTCATGTGATTCCTGCCAATACGGCCAAAAACCCGTTTCGATTTAACGCCGCTGACGATCACGCCGACTTCATTCTTTTGAAAACGCGCGCGGCACAGGCGTTTGTAGTGTTTGCCGGACAACAGTACCCGAAAGGTACCTTAGTGTTCAGGCGTTAAAACGCCTCGAATTCAGTCTGAAACGGGACAGCCCGAAATGCTGTGCGCCGTGACATGTTTGTTTACAAACGAGTGTGGCATTTTCCCCTCAACTGCAGCCGTTTGAAGGCCAAGAACCCCTGCGCACCCTCTTCTCCCCTCTCCTGCGGGCGGATTGAGGCCGTCTTATTCCGTAGTTCTACCGAGTGTTTCCCGTCAATGCGAAAGGGCCTGCCGACGGCGTTTGCCGCGGGCAGGCCCTTCTCAATGCGGATGCATCGAATGCAGGATCAGCGGATTATTCCTTGCCGGTCCAGCAGTACGTGCAGAGCTTCTCGGGGTCAAGGCCGATGGCTTCGATGAGGCCTTCGACGGACTGGAAGCCGAGCGAGTCGAAGCCCATCTTGTCGCAGATGTTCTTGAGCATGCACTGGCCGCGCTCGGTCTTGGCGTCGGCATACTCGGCGAGGTGCTTGTGGCCCTCGTCGCCCTCGAGTTCCTGAACGACGCGACGGGCGAGGAGCTCCATGTCGGAGTTGCCGCGGGAGAAGTTCAGGTACTTGCAGCTGTACATGATCGGCGGGCAGGCGGAGCGCATGTGCACTTCCTTCGCACCGGACTTGTAGAGGAAGTCGACCGTTTCACGAAGCTGCGTGCCGCGCACGATGGAGTCGTCGATGAGAAGAAGCTTCTTGTCCTTGATGAGTTCAGGGACCGGAATCTGCTTCATCTTGGCGACCTGATTGCGGATCTGCTGGTTCGCGGGCATGAAGGAGCGGGACCAGGTCGGCGTGTACTTGATGAAGGGACGCGCGAACTTCTTGCCGCTTTCATTGGCGTAGCCGATGCCGTGCGGAAGACCGGAGTCGGGAACGCCCGCCACGTAGTCGACGTCGGGAGCCGTGCCGTCCGCCATGGCGTTGCGGGCCATGATCTCGCCGTTGCGGTAGCGCATCACCTCGACGTTCTTGCCTTCGTAGTTGGAGTTCGGATAGCCGTAGTACGTCCAGAGGAAGGCGCACAGACGCATCTTCTCGGCAGCGGGCGAGAGAACCTCGATGCCCTCGGGCGTGATCTTGACGATTTCCTGAGGCCCGAGCTCATAGTGGTCCTCGTAGCCGAGCTTGTGGTAGACGAAGCTCTCGAACGAGACGCAGTAGCCGTTTTCATCCTTGCCGATGAGAACGGGCAGACGGCCGAGCTTGTCGCGGGCGACGATGATGCCGTCGGGCTGCAGGAGCATGATCGTTTCGGAGCCCTGGATGATGTCCTGGGCGTAGCGGATGCCTTCGACGATCGACTGCTTGCGGTTGATGAGCGCGCCGACGAGTTCGGTGGAATTGACCTTGCCCGAGCCCATCGCGAGGAACTGGGAGTTGCTGTTGCTGAAGTAGCGGTCGATCAGCTCGTCGGCATTGTTGATGATGCCGACCGTCGTGATTGCAAAGAGGCCGAGATGGGACCTCAGGAGCAGCGGCTGCGGATCGTCGTCCGAAATGCAGCCGATGCCGCAGTTGCCCTTCATGTCCGCGATGTCCGGCTCAAAGCGGGTGCGGAACGGCGTGTTCGTGATGTTGTGGATCTGACGCTGGAAGCCCTTCTCAGGGTGGTAGATCGTCATGCCGCCGAACTTGGTGCCGAGGTGGGAGTGGTAGTCGACGCCGAAGAAGGTGTCGAGAACGATGTCGCGCTTGGATACAGCGCCGAAGAAGCCGCCCATTTTTGCTGTGCTCTTGTATGGAAGTTGAAGATCTGAGTCGCGGACGCATGGCGTCGTGAGATTCGCCTGAACGGGGCCGTCCGCAAATGTTGGCGTGATTATCGCAAACAAACAGCGGTTTGTGGGGGCCTCGGACGCTTTAGAACGGCAAATCTGTCCTTGGGTCAATGATCCACATCGCCCGACCTAAGGTGTTTCCCTTAGATGACAGGAAAAAAGCGCTCGGGGAAGCCCTGCGCGGGCGTTTGCACAATAATCTCTATCCGGAAGGCTCATCCGCCGAGCGTGCGGGAGTCTCCTCAAATCCATCGCCACATTCGGGAGTTGTCATGACCAGGCTTCCCCTCTTCTTCGCCCTCTCCTCCGCGCTTCTGCTCGCGGGCTGCGCGGGTACGCCCGACTCCATGATCGATCCGGAGAAGGGCTACGATCCCGCCTTCTCCCGAGCCAACAACATCGCCGCCGTCTACGGGCTCACCCAGCACCCCGATCAGGCGGCCACGGCCGCCGGAGAAGGCAACGTCACGATCGGCTCGAGAAGATCCAGCCGCGGCCCGGCTCTCGGCGGCGTCGGCATCGGCGGCTTCGGAGGCTCGAGTTCGTTTGGCGTGGGTCTTGGCCTGACATTCTCCATGGGGCCCGACACGCCCGAGGCCTGCCTTGTCGGTTCCATTCCCGAGTCTGAAGCTCCGACCAAGGCGGATGCCCGCAAGCTCTTCATCGACCGCTTCATGCTCGCCATGAAGGAGGCCGTGCTGGCCGTTGATCCTGTTGCCCGCGTCACCTACTCTGATGACGACAAGACTGACCTCGCCTACGATGCCACGCTCGACATCGTGAGCGACGTCCTCGGCTGCAAGTCGCCTGAAGAAAAGAGCTTCAGTGGTTGCGAGATCAACATTGCCACGCTCGACTACCCGGCCGGTCCTCGCATCGCCTCTCCGAATCTCGGCGGCAAGGCCGTCTCGAGCTGGATCTACGAAAACGAATACCTCCACGTGCGCTTCCACGAAGGGATGCGCATCAGGGGAGAAGTCGACTGGAACCGCGTCGCTGCGGCGGCCGCGAAGTTCCTGCCCGCCAATACCTACCTCAGCATGCCGGAGCTCGAATTTGCGGACGGCACAATCACTGCGCCCTTCATCGTTGAGAAGGGACGTGTCAATAGCTTCACTGTGGATATGGAGACCTACAGGAAGCAGGCAGAAAGCCGGCAGATATAGGATCAGAACATCCCTTCTGTTTAGCAACCGTCTATACAAAAGAGATGACGCAGCCGTGACACCGTCATCTCGTTACCTTGCTTCAGCACATCAATCATCTGCCTTTTGGGGATCTTTTTTCGGTAGATTTTTCGTGCCCCATGCCCAGAAATGAAGGTCCAATAATCTCATAATTGGATATTTCTTCATCTCATCTTCGGTACAGATTACTCCTGAAAATTGCTTTCTTAGATATTTCTGAATTTTCTTGTCCCTAGCAAGTGCTAATATTTCCACTATGTCATCCTCTGCGAAAACTTTAGTGACTGCACTAGTATCACCTCTTTCTGTCTTATATCTTGTCAAACTTGTCATGAAGCATAAGTCATATCCTGGTATTACGCAAAAAATGCCCATCAGGATTTTTGAGACTACCACGTCTGTCGCCTTATATCCAGAGATTCTGTAATTTGATTTCCTTACGGCCTCTTGATACGTTTCGCAAGCGATGCCGATCAAGGCGAAAAGCTTTTTCTCAGGAATAATTCCGCCAGTCTTGTAAACTTCATCGTATGTGATTAAGCAATTCTCCGCAATCTTGCGATAAAAGTTTTCCAAGAAATAGGCGAGCATCAATCGATTAGCTGCAATTAACGGGCCTTTTTTTTTGTAAACATGGTGAATGCAGCAAGATATGAAGCCAACTCTGCGCCTGCGCGGTCCCAACCTTTCGACTCTGAATTATCCAAAAGAAAAAAATTCAGGATGTTCTTTAAAAAAGTTGTAGCACAAATCCCAAGCATGCGGCCGGGAGAACCTTACGCGCTCATAATCGAAATTGCCATCCCTATCCCTCATGTTTAAATTCGAAAAGATGGTGTCTATCAATTCGTTTTTATTTAACGCGAGTTCTTTAAACGAACTGTATCTGGTTTTATATTTGCCTTCCTCGTTCATATAATCTACCCAGATTATTACTCCACTCTACCATGGGATCATGAATGTGTTTTCTGCTTGGTACGCCCCCTAAACACCGTTTGTTACACGCGTAGGATCCGCCAAAATCAAGATC
>ERZ838827.2519-NODE-2519-length-10290-cov-3.128969_pt1 | contig 10290 bp, 12 predicted proteins | sample MGYA00519881_ERZ838827 | MGnify/ENA primary metagenome ERZ838827 (study PRJEB31850, sample SAMEA3708842) | human gut metagenome | biome: human gut; feature: human-associated habitat; material: faeces | place: China | collected 2014 ...
AAGCGGAGGCAGCAGGCGTCACGATGCTGGAATTTCAGGAAGCGGTGATTCAGATGTACGGGAAAAAGAAAAAGCCGGAGGAAGGAGAAGGAGGGGAGCGGTATGATTGAGGCGGTAAATCTGACGAAATACTACGGAAAAATTGCAGCAGTGGATCATGTGAATGCAGAAATAAAAGAGGGAAACGTATTTGGACTGATAGGAACGAACGGAGCTGGAAAAAGCACTTTTCTCAGAATGGCGGCAGGGATTTTAAAGCCGGATGAGGGGAGCATCAGCCTGGACGGGGAGCCAGTCTTTGAAAATCCGAAGGCAAAAGCCAGATTTTTCTATATTTCAGACGAACAGCATTTTCTGGGAAATTCATCTCCTGAGGAGATGGCAGTATTTTACAGATCTGTTTACCCTGCTTTTGACAGGAAACGCTTTTTTGAGCTTTTAGGCAGCTTCGGGCTGGATCGAAAAAGAAAGATTTCTGCCTTCTCTAAAGGGATGAAAAAGCAGCTTTCTGTTCTTTTGGGCATCTGCGCAGGAACAGAATATCTTTTTTGCGATGAAACCTTTGATGGCTTGGATCCGGTCATGCGCCAGGCGGTGAAGCGGCTCTTTGCAAATGACATGGAGACAAGGAAACTGACGCCGGTCATTGCCTCCCACAATTTAAGAGAGCTGGAGGATATTTGTGATCATGTGGGAATCCTCCACAAAGGCGGAATTCTCCTGTCCAAAGATCTGGACGATATGAAGATGAATATTCACAAGATCCAGTGCGTTTTATACCCAGGGACAGAACCTGAGCAGATACGCGGGCTGGAGATTATTAGAACCGAGAAAAGAGGAAGCCTTCTCACCCTGACTGTGAGAGGAAGGAAAGAGGAGATAGAGAGACAGATGCAGCTGCACCATCCAGTGTTTTTTGAAATGCTTCCCCTTACTTTAGAAGAAATTTTTATCAGCGAAACGGAGGTGGCAGGTTATGATATCAAAAAACTTATTTTTTAAGCTTTTGAGAGAGCAGACAAAACAGAGGATTTGGCTGATTGCCCTGATGTGCCTGGTTTCCTTTTTCGCTTTTCCGGTGGCATCAGCTTTGATGTCAGGCGCTTTTCTGGACATGGAGCAGCTGACGGCGCAGGCCGACCGCTCAGCCGGGCTTTTGACGGTAGAGATGTGCAGAAATATGGCGAGCCAGGAGCTGATTGAAGAGTTTCAGGACTGGATATCGCCGACAGGCCCCCTGCTTTTGTGGATGATTCCAATAGCGGCAGCTGTAGGAGGCCTGGCGGAATTTTCGTTTCTCCACTCCAGAAGGAAGACAGATTTTTATCACAGCCTTCCAGTTAAGCGGGAGATTTTATTTGCAGTTTCCTATGTAGGAGGGATTCTGTATGTGGCGGTACCTTATGTGATAGGACTTCTGGCAGCCGGACTGATGATTCAGATAAAGGTTATGCCATATTCTGTGGATTGGGGAACCTTGCTTACAGGAGCTTTGCAGGGGATTGCCTTTTTTATTCTTTCTTACAGCGCCGCATCGGCGGCTGCTATTTTGACAGGAAATATAGTCGTCAGTATTTTGGGAATATTTGTATTTTTCTTCTGGGGCCCGCTGACAGTTTTTCTGGTTCACGCGTACTGTCAGGCTTATTTCACTTCCTTCTATCAGGCAGAAGGAATTTTGAGCTGGCTGTCTGTCTCCAATACCTCTCCTGTGTTCTTTTACTGGACGGCAGGAGCGAATGCAGGAGGCAGAGCGCTGGAGGCCCTGGCAGCAGGAGCGGTTATCGGCGTAGCGGCAATGATATTATACAGGAAGAGGCCGTCGGAGGCGGCGGGAAGAGCGATGGCGTTTCCTCTCAGTCAGCCCCTGTTTAAAATAATTCTCACCATTCCTGGCGCTCTGGGATTCAGTTTATTCTTCTATGAAATGAGAGGAAGCTTTGCCTGGGGACTTTTTGGACTGTTCTGCGGCGTTCTCATTATGGCATGCGTCATAGAAATTATTTATCATTTTGATGTGAGACAGGCTTTTGCAGGGTGGAAGAGCACAGCGGTGGGAGCAGCGGCTGCCCTGAGCATATTTTGTCTGTTTTTCTTTGACCTGGCTGGATATGACAGTTACCTTCCTGAACAGGAGAAAATCGAATCAGTTGGAGTGAGCAGTTATCTGCTGTATGGAAATCTGACACAGGACCGCACAGAGATTTCGACAGAAAAGGGACATGACGGCCAGATTTTCGTAATCGGAAATACTCCAGGAGAGTATGAGGTCTTGAAAGAAATGGAAATCTCAGACGAAGAAGCTGTCCAGGCAGTTCTTGAGATTGCAGAGAAGGGGATTTCGAGAAAGAACAGAATCGGCGGCCAGGAAGAAACTGAAGCTTTTACCTCGATACAGAATGGTGACGGTGAGATGACGGAGGAAAACGTACCGGAAGAATCTGGACAGGTGCTGATTCAGTATCATTTGAAAAATGGATCGACCGCTACGAGAGTCTACTGGATTGATCTGCTGGATGTAAAAGAGGCGTCAGACAGGCTTTATGCCAGCGCAGATTTTAAGAAGGAGAGCTATCCCGTTTTTTCCATGGATGAAAAGGAACTGGCAGGAGCTAATTTTCATGTCTTTGATACCTACAGCCATATAGAAACGGGCAGGGAAGAGCTTGCAGAGCTGTTTCGCGTTTATCAGGAAGAATTTCTTCAGCTGACTGCCGACGAGAGGCGGGAGGAGGCTCCTCTGGGATACATTCAGTTTAAAACAGAGAGTATGCAGAATACCATTGATCAGATAAGAGCAGAGAAGGGAGATTATACCAGATTTAACGACTTTGCTTATTATCCGGTATATCCAAGTTTTGAACGCACAGTGTCGCTTTTAAGAGAGGCGGACGTGAAAATGGCGGACAGTCTGAAGACGGCTTCCATCGACAGAGCGGTGGTAGAGATGTGGATAGACTCAGAAAGCAGAGATAGTTTTAAACCGTATTCGAACGATGGAATTCGGACGTACCTTTCAGACAGCAGCATGTGTCTGGAGGTAACAGAACCGTCTATGGTAGACGAAATTTTAGACAATGTGGGAACCAGCGAGGATCCACTGTACCGCAATTGTCTGGATGAATCTATGGAAGTTGTCATTTACGTGCAGGATGGAAAAGACGGAGAGGTGGATTCTTTCCGGCTGCGATTTGAGAAAGGGCAGATTCCAGGATTTGTCGAGGAGCAGATGGGAGCATATATTTTTAGTTAAGATTGACTTTCCCTTCTTTACAGGGTAGAATAAACAAGACTATAATTGGCCTGTAAAGGAGGGCATGTAATGGCATTTTTTGATGAACTGGGGAAGGCGATCAGTGGAAAAAGCAGGGAAGCTGCTACTAAGGTAAGAGATCTGACAGAGATTCTTCAGCTGAAAAGCAAGCTGTCCAGTGAAAAGGAAAAGGTAAATAAGGCATATATAAATCTGGGAAAGGCATACTACGACCGGCATGAAGTTTCAGCTGAGGAAGAGTATGCAGATGACTTTGAAGCGATCCGGGCCGGTCTGCTGAAGATTTCAGAGCTGGAGGAAGAAATTATTTCTCTGGAGGGAACGAGAATCTGCGCAGAGTGTGGAGCCAAAGTAGAAAAAGGCGCTGCGTTCTGCGGACGCTGCGGCGCGCAGATGCCATTAAAGCAGGAAGAGACAGAGGAGACGTTCGACAGCAGTGACGCAGATGCGGCTTATACAGAAGAACAGCCGCAGCAGGAGAGCAGTATTCCAGTTCCCGCAGCAGAAAAGAAGACAGAAGAGATCAGTGTAACAGCTGGCAGGACAGAGGAGTAGGCAGCATATGGACGCACTTGTACAATGGTTTACCGAGACCTTATCCGGCGTTATGTCATCGGAAATAGTAATTTTTATTATTTCCATGATTCCGATACTGGAGCTGAGAGGCGGCCTGCTGGCAGCTTCTCCCGCTCTTTTGAACGTGCCGATTACTACTGCGATTCCGCTCTGTATTATCGGAAATATTCTTCCTATCCCATTCATTCTGCTTCTGATTAACAGAGTTCTGGAGTGGATGAAGACAGTAGGAGTCTTTCGCCCGACGGCTCTTTGGCTGGAAAATAAAGCCATGAGCAAAAAGGATAAAATTGAAAATTATGAATTCTGGGGCTTAGTCCTGTTTGTGGGAATTCCGCTTCCTGGAACAGGAGCCTGGACAGGAGCTTTGATTGCAGCGCTGCTCCGCATTCGTTTTAAGAAAGCTTTTTTAGCTATCTTTCTGGGAATTATTCTGGCCACAGTGATTATGAGTATTGTATCCTATGGACTTTTAGGCGCGTTATTCGGTTAGCGTGATATTTCTCAGCAGACACAGGACAGAAGGGGAAAGATAAGGCAGAGAGGAGAAAGTATAGATGGAAGAGTGCTGCAAGAATGCAGAGAGACACAAACACAGGAATTTAACAGAGCAGAAGGACCTGATGACCAGGCTGAACCGGATTGAGGGGCAGGTCCGCGGACTGAAAGCTATGCTGGAGGATGAGCGTTACTGCGTCGATATCCTGACTCAGGTATCGGCTGTTCAGGCAGCTTTAAACGGTTTCAGCCGCGTTCTTTTGTCAAATCACATAAAAACCTGTGTTGTAGATCAGATTGAAGCGGGAAATGCAGAAGAGACAGTGGAAGAACTTTGCAAAACCATTCAGAAAATGATGAAATAACAGAAAAGGGCGAAGCCGCTGCTGGCTTTGCCCTTTTGCTTACCCCCAATATCATATTTTATAAAAATCTTATGATACAGATTATTCTTCAGGAATTGTGCATATCCGATTTTTCCATAAGGAGCAGCCCAATCGATTCGGCAGTCCAGGGCATAAGGTTTGTGATCATGTGGATGATACCATTTTTAATGGATACCATGTGTTCCGGGCTATCTCCTGGACCTTCTTCCATTGTGTATCCAGATTGGTCGCCTCCCCAGGAGTCTGAATTAAACAGGTTCAGCAGGAAAGATTGAAGAAAAAACGAAAGGAACAGACGGTAGATTTGTGGTATACTCTTCCCGTTACCGCCTCCTAGACTGGTACGGAAGGGAGGTGTTCATGTGGAAGCAATCACATCTCTTGTTATCGCAGTTGTGGCAGGCGTGATTAGCCATCTCGTCTGCAAATGGTTGGACGGCGATAAGTAGTCGGTAATCAGCCTATGGTCTAAGCCGCCATAACAAAAGGAATAGAAAACCCCGGAGGTCGCAACTCCGGGGTTTTCGTCTGTCAGTCATTCATGTGGAAAGACTCACATCTCTTTAGCCTACTGGCATTATAGCATATGCGTATTTGAATTACAAGATACGTATGTGCTGTTTTTTTACCCTAAATCAGAGGGAGGAGGTGAAAAGTTGACACAGTCAGAGGTAGAAACAGCCTTAGAACGATATCGCAACGAGATTGGATCCCTGAAACACCGTATGGATGAGGTGGAGCGGATCGTGGATGCCGTTCACAGCCTGGCCCAGCAGATGGTGGCCCAGACGGTGGAGATTAAGCATCTGGGGCAGGCGGTTGGGGAAGTAAAAAAGGATGTGGCGGAGCTGAAGGAAAAGCCGGGAACTCGGTGGGAGAGTTTAATCTCTGGACTCATCGGGGCGGCAGCAGGGGCGATTGGAGCGATATTCTTCAGGTAAGGAAGGAGAGAAAACTATGGATTTTGGAATTGCAAGCGTGGCAGGAATCACGATGATCTGCTATCTGGCAGGCATGGGAATGAAGGCATCTGAGAAGGTAAAGAATGAGGTGATTCCCGTAGTCTGCGGATGCGCCGGAGCTGCGCTGGGAGTAGCTGGTATGTTTGTAATGCCGGATTTTCCGGCTCAGGATGTAATCAACGCGGCGGCGGTCGGCATTGCATCCGGTCTGGCGGCCACAGGAATTAACCAGGCAGTAAAACAGCTGGGAAGGAGGTGATCCATTCATCTCCCGCAGCTTCGGCGGGTGATCCAGAGCAGACGCAAATGTGTCAAAAAGAGTAGAATCATACTGAAATTTATGATATAATGCTCTTCGCTGTCGAACCTCCAGCAGAAGGGAGGTGATACTGTATGGAAGAAATACTTCTCACATTTCTTGTTTCTGTCGGAGCAAGTGTAGTTGGCTACTACATATGCAAATGGCTGGACAGAAATAGATAGACAGCATCAGCATAATCGGAATAGCTCACCGTAACGAGCAAGAACCCCTCAGAGCGGCAACTCTGAGGGGTTCTTTTACTGCATGGAAACTTCTCACATTTCTTAGCTGTATTCATCATACCTTTTTTTGTCTGAAAAGTCAATGTATAGCTTGCTGATAATTAGAGCGTCCTTTTAATCAGGGACGTTCTTTTTATACAAAAATATTTTTTAAGGAGGACTCAAACTATGAGTAGAACACACAAATGCCCAGTACACGGAGAAAACGGATTTGATCAGGAGAAGGCAGGAACCCACATCCCTGAGCCACTTGCAGACTGCACCTGTGACGTAGGAGCTACAGGCCCTGCAGCAGAGGGTAAGGGAAACACACCAGTAGGACCTGGCCTGGAGGGATTAGGCAATACGCCGGTTGGCCCTGGATTAGGCGGCGGCAACACGCCGATTGGCCCGGGAAAATAGTTCCGACGTCGCAACAGGGGGGGAGGCCTTCGGGCCTCCCGGAAAGGAGCCTATATGGTAAAGAGTATGCAGAGAGCAGATCTTGGCGATAAGTGGTTTACAGAGCTTCAGAAGGAGGCCAGGGAAGCATCGGAAACAGCACTGCAGGACTTCCAGGCAGCCATCGATCCAGATGCGATGGGCCCGGACGGAAAGGAGGGGATTGACGATGCAGATTAACAAACTGCTGACGCCGTACAACCTTAATCGTCTGGGTGACACCAACCGCATCAGGTACATCGTGATCCACTACGTCGGAGCTACCGGTGGGGCGGAGGCCAACTGCCGGTATTATGCCAGCAAATATATCGGAGCCAGCGCCCACTACTATGTGGGATTTGGCGGGGAAATCTGGCAGAGCGTAGAGGATGGAGACATTGCCTGGCACTGTGGGGCAAAAAGTTACAGGCATCCGGAATGTCGGAATTCCAACAGTATCGGTATTGAGCTGTGTGTCAGGAATAAAGGAAGCCAGGCAGCAGACAGCCGGGACTGGTACTTCGAAGATGCTACCGTTCAGGCGGCTATTGAACTGACGAGGGAGCTGATGGAGAAATATAGTATTCCGGCAGACCATGTGATTCGTCATTACGACGTAACCGGCAAGATTTGCCCGAACCCTTACGTATATAATCATACATCTCACACCTGGGACGTTTTCAAGGCGGCCATAACAGGCGAGGAGACTATGTGGGAATACCAGACCATCAGCACCGACACAGCGCAAGTGGAGGTCACGGCCTCCTCCCTGGTCATCCGTGACGCACCAGGCGGTAAAGATACCGGAGGAAGATACTATAAGGGGAACCGAATAAAACCGCTCAGAAAGGCTCTGGCAGGCTCAGAACGATGGTTCCTGACGGAGAGGGGCTGGATCAGCGCCGATTACCTCCAGGGCTGGATCCGAGAGGACGGAAGATGGTGGTATCTGCGCCCAGGTTATATCTATCCAGCAGGCCGCCTGGAAGTCATCAACGGCAGATGTTACTGCTTTGATTTTAACGGCTGGATGCTGACATCCAGCCGGATCCAGGAAGACGGAGAAGTGATTTAAAAAGGCGGCCATCTGGCCGCCCTGATTGTATCATCTTCGGTTTTGTGTGATATTGTTCTTTTTAAATTACTGCAAAGCATTGACAAATAAAGAAAATCGGTGCAAAATTCGTGTGATATTTGAGTTAAAAACGGTAATGTTTTCCTATCATACGGCGATATTAAATACTTACATCAAAAAAGAGAATCCTTGTATTTACAAGGAAAACTGCTATTTCCCCAGCAAATACAAGGGCATAAAAATAAGCAGATAACGGGAGTCGAACCCGCCTTTCCAGCTTGGGAAGCTGGCGTTCTACCGATGAACCATATCTGCATACTACCAGTATAGCACATTTTTCAGCTAATTCAAGAGAAAGAAAAGAAATACCGTAATACCGCAGCGGCGGCAGAAAAAAGAGAACTTTTCCGGCAGCTTTCAGATGAAGCAGGGAACCGTTCTCTTTTTTATACATTTATACAGCGATTACAGGAATATGTATTTTAAAATGAACAGCACAGTCAGAATATACATCAGAGGCGTGTTGTCCTTTGCCTTTCCTGTGAGCAGGTGGAGCAGCACATAGGAGATAACGCCCATGGAGATTCCTTCAGAAATGGAATACATAAAGGGCATTGCGATGACAGCGATAAAGGCTGGAATAGCCTCTGTCAGGTTATCCCACTGAATTTTTACAACCTGCTGCATCATCAGAAATCCTACTACGATCAGCGCCGGAGCGGTAGCGAAGGATGGGATGGCTAAAAATACCGGTGATAAAAAGAGGGATACAAGGAACAGAATACCGGCTGTCACGGAGGTAAGTCCTGTTCTTCCGCCTTCTGCGATACCGGAGGAAGACTCCACGAAGGTTGTGATAGTGGAGGTTCCCAGGGCGGCTCCAAGCGTCGTTCCTACTGCGTCTGCAAACAGGGCGCTTCTGATTTTTGGAAGCTTGCCGTTTTCATCCAGCATATCTGCCTTGGAAGCACAGCCGATTAAGGTTCCCAGAGTGTCGAACATATCTACAAAGAGGAACGCGAAAATGACTACTGCAAAGTTCAGGGTTCCCACAATAGAAAAATCCATTTTCATAAAAGTGGGCACTACGGAAGCAGGCATGGAAATGATGCCGCTTGGGAAGAGGCTGTAAAATCCCATTTCAGGATTTGGAACGTAAAGTCCCACGGCCTGGCAGATCATTCCAAGTCCCCAGGTGGCCAGAATACCAATCAGGATATTTCCCTTTACCCTCTTGATGAGGAGCACGGAAGTAATAATAATGCCGATAAGGGCCAGAAGCACGGTAATGCCTTCTGAGGAGAAGGTTCCGGCTGTCATAGAGCCTCGGAAGGAAAACAGACTGACAAGTGTAGAGGAAGCCACTACAATATGTGCGTTCTGAAGACCGATAAAGGTAATGAAAAGGCCGATTCCCACAGCTACGGCGATTTTTAACGTGGCAGGAATGGCGTTGAAGAGAGCTTCTCTTACCCGTGTCAGGGAGAGAAGAAGGAAGATAATACCCTCTACAAATACAGCGGTTAACGCTACCTCCCAGCTGTATCCCATACTGCCGCATACCGTATAGGCAAAATAGGCGTTTAATCCCATTCCGGCAGACAGCACGAAGGGAAGGTTGGCCAGAAATGCCATTAAAAAGGAAGCGGCAGCCGACGCCAGGGCGGTAGCTGTAAATACGGCGCCTGAATCCATCCCCGCGCCGTCTGGCCCCAGCATAGCAGGATTGACTGCTAAAATGTAGGCCATAGTCATAAAGGTAGTTACGCCGGCAATGATTTCTGTGCGGACGTCGGTTCCATGCTCTTTGAGCTTGAAAAAGTGTTCCATACTCTTAATCCTCCTGTGAAAATTCCGTATTTTTTAGTTAAACTGAAAAATTTTACGGTTTATTAACGGGAACGAGGTCTATTCTAACAGACTTCCTTGAAAATTCCTAGGGAAATCCGGAAAAATATAGTTACAATCCGCCTTGTTTATCGTACAATAACAAAACAAGACAAAACAGGAAGACGACAGAGGAGGAAAATCGTATGACAAAAGAAGAACTTACGCTGGAAGTGATTGCGCGGCTGAAAAAGGAGTACCCGCTGGCTGTCTGCACGCTGGATTACAACGACGCCTGGAAACTGTTAGTCAGCGTCCGCCTGGCAGCCCAGTGTACGGACGCCAGAGTGAACGTAGTGGTAAAGGATCTGTACGCGAAATTCCCGGATGTGGACGCGTTAGCCAATGCGCCGGTGGAGGAGATAGAGGCCATTGTAAAGCCCTGCGGCCTGGGGCGGAGCAAGGCCAAGGACATCAGCGCATGTATGAAAATGCTGAGAGATCAGTTTGACAGCAGAGTGCCGGACGATTTCGACGCTCTTTTATCCCTGCCGGGCGTGGGCAGAAAAAGCGCGAATCTGATTATGGGAGATGTGTTCGGAAAGCCTGCCATGGTAACAGATACCCACTGCATCCGTCTGGTAAACAGGATTGGTATTGTGGAAGGGATTAAGGAGCCGAAAAAAGTGGAGATGGTTTTGTGGAAGCTGGTTCCGCCGGAGGAGGGAA
>ERZ838827.2524-NODE-2524-length-10271-cov-2.095732_pt1 | contig 10271 bp, 10 predicted proteins | sample MGYA00519881_ERZ838827 | MGnify/ENA primary metagenome ERZ838827 (study PRJEB31850, sample SAMEA3708842) | human gut metagenome | biome: human gut; feature: human-associated habitat; material: faeces | place: China | collected 2014 ...
GATCCCGCTGGCGAACTTCAGCCCCGTCCCGGTGAGGTTCAGGACGCCGATGATGATGCCCGCGGTGGCACAGGCGGCGATAAGCCCCACGGCCTGCTTGGCCCCGTCCGCGAAACCCGCCACAAACTGCTCGGGCGTGAGCCGGGTGCTCTTACGCAGGAACGTGCAGAGAATCGTGGAATAGATGGCCCAGATGGCCGCCTTGATGACCGAGGCGTTCAAGCCGATGAGCACGAAGATCAACACAAAGATCGGGATGACCAGATGCCCCCTCTCCAACAGCACCTTGCGGGCGTCGGGCAACTCGTCCTTGGCGTAGCCGTGCAGCCCTTCCTTATAGGCTTCAAGGTCGATCATGTAGAAGATCGAGACGAAATAGAGGATCGCCGGGATGACTGTGGCGAGGGCCACGTCGAGATACGGGGTGCCCGTCAGCTCGGCGATGATGAACGCCGCCGCCCCGAGGATGGGAGGCGTCATCTGCCCGCCCGTGGAGGCCACGGCTTCCACGGCGGAGGCGAATCGCGGCGAGTAGCCGACCTTGATCATCATGGGGATGGTGAACGTCCCGGAGGCCACCACGTTGGCCGCCGAGTTGCCGGAAATCGTACCGAACAGGGCACTGCCGATGACGGCCACCTTGGCCGGCCCGCCGCGCTTGCCGCCGGCAACGGCCATGGCGATGTCGATGAAGAACTGCCCTGCCCCGGTGCTGGCGAGGAACGCGCTGAACAGGAAAAAGAGGAATACGAACGAGGCCGACGTCGCCAGCGGTGTGGACAACATACCGTCCATTCCGGTGATGTAGCTGAAAACACGCGCGAAGCTGTAGCCCCGGTGCCCGCCAAGGCTATAGGGAAGGTATTTTCCGAGCAGCGCATAGGCGAGGAAAAAGATGGCGATGGAGGGAAGAATCCAGCCGTTGGTGCGCCGGGTCATCTCGAGGATCAGGACGACGATAACCGTGGAAAAGAACAGGTCAAGGCTGGTGGGAGCCACGCCGACGCGGTAGATGATCGTATCCAGCTCAAGGATGAAATAGATGCACGCCGACGCCGCCAGCAACATGCAGGCCCAGTCGCCCAGCGTGGGCATCCTCTTGTTGGAGCGCCGGGAAAAGGGGTACAGGAAATAGGCCAGCACAACCCCGAAGCAGATGTGGGAATAATAGAGCGCCCAAGGCTCCATTGAGCTGTACCCCAGGAACCAGATGTGGAAGGCGGCCATGCCGAGGCCGATGGCATAATACAGATATTTGAGGGCTCCGGTCGGTTTCCGGGATGTGTACCCCTCCTCGCTCAACGTTTCCAGAGTGTCGTCATCGGGCAGATCCGTGGTGCTCATGGCTGTCTCCAAAAAGAATCTTGGGGCAAGCACCGGGGCGGGCGGCCGTCCCGGTGCGGCAACAGTGCCTTACTTCGCTTCGGCGGGAATCAGCTTGTCGGGAATGGTCAGCCCGATTTCACGGTAGTACTTGATGGCGCCCTTATGGAGAGGCACACTGCTGTACAGGATGTCCTCGGGCTTGGTTTTGGCCATGTCCTTCACCGCGTTGGCGAGCTGAGGCAACACTTCAAAGGTAGACTTGGTCATGTCGTAGACGAGATCTTCAGGGAGATCCTTATGGGCCACGGCGAAGTTCCACAAGGAAATGACGTGGATGTCCTCCTTGGCGGCCTTGTAGGTGCCCTTGGGGATAACGCCCTGCGTCCAGTAGGGATAAGCCTCGAGCAGCTTGCTGAAGTCTTCCTGCGTCATGGTCAGCAGATTGATCTCGTTGGATGCTTCCATTTCCATGATGACGGGAGCGGGGACGCCCATAACGGAAAAGGACGCCTGCGTCTGGCCGTCACGCAGGGTATTGAGCTGCTGGCTGGCGGGCATCCCGCTGACCTTGGCGGGCTTCAGGCCAAGGGTTTCGATGATCGCCCGCGCGGCGAGGAAACTGCTCGAACCGGCGGAAGAAGAGGCGACATGCTTGCCGTCGATATCATGGATGGTCTTGAGGCCGGAGTCCGCCAAGGCATAAATCTGGAGGTAGCTGGGGTACAACGGAATGAAGGAGCGCATGGCCTGGAATTTCTGAGGAACTTTTCCCTTGCCATTGTACATGTCCCCAGCCTGCCACGCAGTCACCATGCCGAGGTCCATTTCCTTGTTTTCGATGAGCATGATGTTCGTTTCAGGACCGCCGGTCACTTCGATGGAGAGATCCACCTTGTCGCCGAGCCTGCCGTTCAGCGCGTTGCTCCACGTGCCTCCGAGAACGTAATAGGAGCCCCCTCCGGTGGACGTGCCCATAAGCAGACGCTGCTTGGCGTGAGAGACCGGAGCGGAAACGGCCAGAGCCATAACGGCGACGCCCACGAATTTCCAAAACGTTCTGAACATAACCCTACTCCTCGGTTAAACTGTTCCCTGCACGAAACACCGAACCGGAACGCCGGATCAGCGCATGTCTATGACTATGAGCCACGCCCTGGGGGCGGCGGCCAGAGACACCGTTTCGGGCCCGGAGACACGCACGTGATCGCCGGGTTGGAGGATTTGCCGATCCATGCGGATGCGGCCGCTGACCACATAGATGAACGTCTTGGAGCCAGCGGGAACGAAATGCTCAAGCGGCGTCTGCTCCAGAGAGGCAAGATAGACGTCGGCATCCACATCGAAGGGAAGCGGAAGGCCCTTCGAAGGTGACTCTGCCCTGCCGGAGACGACATTGAGGAGATGATCCGCCATGAGCGAAGGCGAAAACGTCCTCATTTCGTGATAGGGATGGGTGTGCAGGCAACGGGGCTGAAAGCGCACGCTCATGAAACGCAGCATGGAGTTGCCGTAGTTGGCCGTTTCCCGGGCATAGCCGGTCCCGGCCGTAACGCGCTGCACGGTCACAGGCTTGAGCACAAGCGAATTGTTCAGGGTATCTACGCACTTCTGCGTCCCCTCGACGACGAAGAAAAGCTGCTCGCAGTTATGATGGGGATGCATCTTGAACCCGGCCGCCGGAGGAACCCGGTAGTCATTGAACACGAGCAGAGAACCGAACGCGGCATTGCGGGGATCGAAGTAGTTGTTGAAAGACAGAAGGCTCGTCACGCTGATGGTGCCGTACTGTTCCGTATGACATGCGGATAGGGGAATGACATCAATCATCGTCGGCCTCCCGAATGCGCTCCAGCATGTCGCTGTCCAGATAGCTCCTCCAGATGGAGACGACCTTGCCGATCAGCGGGACGAAAAGGATTTTGTTCATGTCCAGAATGACCGGGGAGTATTTCACATTGTTCGAATAAAAGATGAGCAGGTTGCTCTGGACGCAGCACCGCTTCAGGGACGTACCCACGGCATCGCCCGCATCAAGGCGCACGCCAAACAGATCCCTGCCCAAGTTCTGTTCCATGAACGGATGGTAGATGAAACACGGCTGAATGTAGGCAATGTCACCGGGCATGATTTCCGGGGCCATGCTGTCGTCACCGACGATGATGGCGTAGGGCTGGCGGAATTCTCCAGTCTGAACGAATGAACTCGTTTCGCGCAGCCACCCGGAGGGGACCGGAGGTTCCTCCAGCGTCTCTGAACGGGAGAGATACAGGGGAATCCAAACCGTCATCCCCTCCGAAGCGGGTTTTTCCCGTCCTATAATGAAGTCCGAGAAGATTCTGCTTCCCTGAAAATCGGAATCCTGTATCCCGTTGCGGCCAAGAAGATAGTCCACGCTCACCTGCAGCGCTTCGGCTATAGTGCAAAGCGTCGCATAGTCCGGCTCGCTCCTGTCATTGATATAGTTGCAGAGCCGGGAGCGGGTTATACCCAGACGCAAAGCGAAATCCATTTGAGATTGACGCTTTTTTGCCAAAAGAGATTTAAGCCGCTTTCCAAAAGACATAGTTCCCTCTTTGTTTTGAGTGTATGGAAAATGGTTCCTTTTCTGTCAACGTAGAGTGAAATGTTCTTCATCTCTTTGACTCAAAATAAAAAGTGAATAAATTTCATTTCATTATATTGATTAGGGCATCGTTTTTTCTCCTTAAAAAATATTTTTGAAGTTACAAAAAATACACAAAAAATGCTTTTATGTGCATTTTTGTGTACAGAGAGCCCGCAGGAGTCGAAATATCGACTTACTACGGGCTACACATGCTTTCACAGAGCTATAAATATACAGTTATCTATTAAAAACATCTTTGTTTATAGCATGTTATCTAAAATAAAGGTGAACAAAATCAAAGCTGGCTGTCAACACGCCGAGGGCTTGCGAAAACGCGGAGAAATCCGTCATCCGGATGGCATCTATGTGTTTTATTAATAGAAATGATGTGGTGGATAAGAGATAGGTAAAAATGGGATGGGTATGTGCCAAAAGAGTGTGCGAGCGAATCGTGGCATCCCATCCATACCCAATGGCGCAAAATTCCCCCGAAAAGGAAATGACTAGACACATCCTTGCTTCATTTTTGAGCAATTACACAGCGTAAGGAATTCTATCCTGCTCATGAGAAAGCCCCCTTCCTTCCGGTCGGGGGCTTCTCCTATATTCCCATGTCCCTGATGGGCATCGCCACGATGCCGAGCATATAGCCATACATCCAGGTTTAGAGGCTGGTGATCGGGGTCATGCCGTGCCCTCGTCAAGAGCTTGTCGGCGATCCACTGCTGGTTTGGTCTCTCCCTTAGGGCCAATACAGGCAATCCACACGGACTCTCAGTAAAGCCCGATATAACGAGGGCATTCAGGATGCCACATCCTGACGCTTGCTCGCATTGCCGATGCGCTCGGGAGAACTGATGGAGACGTTTAAAAGCCCCTACCCGTTCCTTCAACCTATTCCAATTTGGCGATAAACGACATCGGCCTGAAAACAAAGCAGTGCATGAAACAGAGGGGAAACTAAGAAGCGGGTAATTTTCGGCGTTTGGTGACCCGTTTTGAACGTCTCTGGGTACACCTTGGCTTCATTCAACTAAACTAGGTGCATTAGATTCGTCTTAGAAACATTTTGAAATGCCCTTTACTATGTCTTTCCCCGCAAAAGCGACAAAAAAGGCTCCATTATGGGGGAGCCTTCCTTATCTACGATGTCTGCCGAGCTTTTTTCCAGTCGGCATACGTCGACAGGAGCAAGTCCATGTGGCGCGGAATCTGCACTTTCAGGTTATATTCCTCCACAATGCTCTGGCGGGCAGCCGCTCTCACCGGGCACATGGCATCCGAGCGGGCCAACAGCTCCGTCGTCATATCGGCAAGCATATCGTGATCCCAGAAATCACACAGGAACCCGTTTTCGCCGTGCCTGACCACTTCCCGGACAGGTTCCGTATCCGAACTGACCAGCAGGCAGCCGCAGCTCATGGATTCGAACAGCCCCGCCGAAAGCGCGAACGGTGCCGTAAAATACACATGCACCGTGGAAGCCCGCAACAACAGCCGGTACTCCTCGTAAGGGCGGAACCCCACGAAATGGACACGGCGGGAATCGACAGGCACCTCTTCCCGCAGGCGCTCCAGCGAAACGGTCTCGTCGCTCCCCTGTCGCTCCGACGCCATGATCAGCACATGGCACTCGGGACGCGCCGCGAGCAACCGGGGCAAACTCCTGTAAAACTGGGGGAAACCACGAAAAGGCTCCAGCCCCCGGCCCGAAAACGTCACCAGTTCCTTGACGGTGGAAAGATCACATCCCTCGATACGGAAGCGCTCGGGCTTCGGGGAAAAGAAATCCGTGTCCACGCCTTCGTGGATCACGTGAATATGTTTTGCAATCTGCTGCGGGTACTGCTTTTTTTGCCAGCTCGTGGCCGTGACCACCAGATCGCATTCCGCAAGGGCATTGAGCTGGCAGAGGTTACGGACGCGGCTCTGGGCAAACTCCACGGCGGGCCGGGCCGCCCCTTGCGTGAAAAAGGTGTAATTGGCCCCTTTTGTGTAATACCATTCCGCATACACGGCATGGAACGCCTGAGGGAAAATATCCTGCGCGAAAAAACTGCATCCCCATCGGGGATGGGCGTAGACGATATCCGGTTCAAAGCCGCCCTGTTGCAGCTTCAACAGCGCATTGGCAAAACGTGAACCGTAGCGCATCATCTGCAGCAATTCCCGCTCGGCCCTGTCCTTCGCCATAACCGGCTGGACGCCGGAAACCGTCAGATTCCGAACGCCGGGAATCCACACATCCCGCCTGCTCCGCTCCGAAAGGAACACGATTTCATTGCCGGGAAGCCCACCCAAGCGCGCCGCCAACTGCCGAAACGGCCCTGGAAACGTATGATGCAGAAAAAGGATGCGCATAGCCCACACCGGTCCCTTTGGTATCGCCTCGTCAGGCGTTTTCGTCAGCAAGGCTTCTGACGAACTTTTCCCCCGCAGGCGTCTTCAAGTATTCACGCAACGCGTGCACAACATGTTGATCATACTTAGCCGATTCGGATTCCAGAATGTTCAGGGCCACGTCCACGGACTTGGCGTTACGATACGAGCGGGGCCGGATCAGCGCGCAGAACGTGTTCGCAACCGACAGGATACGGCCGCAAATGCCGATCTCGTCCCCGTGCAGCTTTTCGGGATACCCGGAACCGTCCATAAACTCGTTCATCTGGGAAATGGCTTCCACGACGGGCAGTTCGAAGTTGATGTTCTTCAAGGTCTCCCGGGCATATTCCACATGCCGCTCCATAGCCTGACGCTCTTCCGGCGTGAAGGCGCCGGGCTTGGTCAGCAGCTCGCGGGGCAACTGCATCTTGCCGATCTGCGACAGGCTGGCAGCCGTGCGGACGGTGCTCTCGTCTTCCTCGCTGAGGCCGAGGGTCTTGACCAAATCGCCGCCCAGGTTCGCCATATACGAGGACTGGCCGCCCAAATACGGGTCGACGGCCTCGATAGCGTGCATGAACGCGGCGATGGTCTGCCGGACCATACGCTGGTTGCGCTCCTGCGCATCGACAAGCTGCGTGATGTCGCGGAACACCGAAACCGTACCGGTGATCACGCCGCTTTCGTTGCGGTACGGCGAGCACGTGATCTGATAGTGGTACTTCTTCGACTGCAGCCACATCACGTCCTTGAACATGAAAGACTGCTCGCTTTGGATGGCCACGTCCAGCTGCTTATACAGCCGCAAGGCGGTGTCATAGCCAAAAATCGCCGCGCAATCCATGCCTACAAGCTCTTCGTCGGAACGCCCAACCATACGCGCGAACGCCTGGTTGGCATACTGGACCATGCCGCCCTTGTCGGTCAGGACGATGCCGTCCACAAGCGCGCTGTTGATGCCGTCGAGGAGCTGCTTCTGCTGATTGGAAATCTGATACAACTGGAGCAGTTCGGCGCTCACATTCCGGGCGTTGCGCCCCACGAGCCACCACCAGACGGCCAGCAGGGCCAGCAGCACGACCACGACCGCAATGACCGCCCATATGACGATCGCATTGCGCTGCGCCAGGAAGGGCTTGAGCGCGGCCGCCACCGGCACTTCCTGCACGACCAGCCACGGCAGCTCGGGAACCTTTACGCCGATGCTGTATACTTCATCAGGCGAGCCGGCCTCCCCTCCCCGGATCCCGAACGGCAGGCTGTCGTTCTGCCCCAGCTGCCAGTCGGGCAAATTCTGGATATCCGCGGACAGGGGCAAAAGATCTTGCAGCTTGGTTCCGACGATCTGGAAAACGTGGGTAACGCCGAACGAGCTCTCGCCCTTCGCCGTATCAATCGTTTCACCGAGGCGGGAAGAAACCATCAGAGACAGCAGAAGCGTAGCCACCGGCTTTTCCGAGCGGTTTTCAACATACTGGGGGGCGAAGATGGGAACGACCAAATCAAGGACCAGCCCATTGCTGGTCTTGCGCACGGGCAGGATGCCCAACTTGCCCGACTCGACCGCCTGCCGGATGCCCTGCTGCTGTTCCAGCGAGAGCGCCGGGGGCGTGACGTCCGTGGAAAGGTACGTCTGGGCGTCCGCATTGGTGATACGGGCGCGCAGGAATCCGGAATAGGAAATGAATTCCTGCAAAAGGTTCTTCATGAGCGGAAGCTGGGAGGCCAGCTGCGACAGGTCGTCGTTCCCGGAGGGGCTGTCCCCGGAGGCTTTCAGGAGCGGGGAGAGATCATTGCCCAGCCCGTTGACTTCCGAGGCGAACAGCCGGAAAAGATCCGCGCTGATCAGCCGGTTGGCCTGATTCTGCATGGAGTTGAACCAAAGCGAAAGCGCGTTGGCCTTGTTCTGGGCCGTAAATTGCAGGCGGCGCTCCACATCCTGTTTGAGGGACGTTTCCGCCATGTTGATGTTGAACCATGCCAGACTGCCCGCAGCGCACAGCACAAGCACAAGAATGACGGCCATAAACCAGCCCATGCGCCTGTACGCCGCGGACTTGTTTCCCACCTTAGACTGGGGAATGACTTGTTCCATAACGCCCCTCTCTTTATCCGTTCCACTCGTCTGCATGGTCGTTCACTACACGTTCCAGCCGGAGCCCGACGGGCTAACGGCCCGTCTTTTTAGGAGCGGAAGGCGTCAAATGCGCCCACCGGTACTCCTCGTTCACTGAAAATTGCGGCCGATAATGCGAAAGCCGTTTGTGCGACAAGACCGCGTTGCTCAAATTGTCGAGTATCCATGCGTCCCCGTCCAGGTAGACGGCGGTGACGGCATGGTCGAGGTTGCGAAGCGTATCCTTCAGCACGACAATCCGCATCTGGGAAGCGGGAAAGCCCAGGTCGCGCAACGCGAAATACTTGGCAATGGCGAAATCCTCGCAGTCGCCCGACTTTTGAAAGAACTCCACGGGCGTCTCCCAATAGTCCATGACGCCCCATACATCCATATCGGTTCGGTAAGGCCATCTGTTGATCAACACGTTCACGGCCTTCACCTGCTCAAGCGGGGACATGCCCGACAGCTTCGCCTTGATGTCCTTCCATGCGCCCTGCCCGGGGAACTGCCGGTTAGCCACGTATCCCGGATTCTTCCGCTCCTTTTCCAGAACGGAGGTCCATTTCGGCATCTTCCCTATCTTGCTCCTCATCTCCAGCGTCCCGAACAGTCGTATGGGGCCGCCCTCTCCCCGCTTTCCAGCCGGGGCCGCCTGCGCCTCCGGTTCCCGCGCGGGTTCGGCCGGGGTTACGGCTGGAGGCGGGTCGGACGGCGCCGCAACCCGGGCACCCTCCGCCTTGTTCCTGTTCGACAGAAGCGAACCGACGGAACTCCGCTTGAGGAGTATTTCGTCGTCATCATCCGCAGCAAACGCGCCGGGATACGGCAATCCGACGAAAATACTTACTGCAAGCAGGCCCGCGAGGACACGAAGCCACCTCCAGAGGATCATTTACCTTTCCCGCAAGGCGTTCTGCCGGGCCTTCAAAATCGGCTTCAAAATATAGTCGAGAACCGTCTTCTTGCCCGTCAGGATATCCACGGTCGTCACCATGCCGGGGATGATCGGCAACTGCTCCTTGCGGTACGAAATGGCGTTCTTGTGCGTGCGGACCTTGACCAGGTAGAAGAACTCGCCGCGCTTGTCCTCAATCGTATCGGCGCTGATCTGCTCGAGATCGGCCTCAAGCCCCCCGTAGATGGAAAAATCGTACGCGGAAATCTTGACCATCGCCTTCTGCCCCGGATGGAGGAAGGCCACGTCCGCGGGACGAACCCGGGCCTCGACCAACAGAGTATCGTCAAGCGGCACAATTTCCATGATTGCTTCGCCGGGTTTGACGACGCCGCCCACCGTGTTGATGTAAATCTGCTTGACGGTACCCCGGACGGGGGATTTCAATTCCGTCCGCGTCACCCGGTCGCCGCCGGCGGCAAGGGTTTCCTTCAGCGAATTGAGTTCCGTGCGGCGCTTGCTGATTTCGGCGTTGATTTCCGCTTCCATTTCCGCCTTGCGCAACGTCAAACGCTGCTTCGCCTCTTCGGCGGCGATGCGCAGCAGCGCCAGATCGATGCCTGAGGAGCCCGCGATCATCTGGCGCACGAAGCGCTCGTGGCCCGGCACGTCCACCACGCCGAGCTGGGTGCCGTCGGCAAGGGCGAGCTGGGCGAATCCCAGTTCGATGGTGATGCCGCGCTGCTTCTCCTCGGCCAGGCGGTCGGGGTCGGTGCCGGTCAGGGCCAGCACGAGCGACGACTTGCCGTGGTCGATGTGCCCGGCCGTGCCCAGCACGAGGTCGGTATGCTCAGGGAGGCTCATGCGCGGTTCTCCTGGCGGTCGCGGTCGTCCAGCTGGTCGAAGTACGCGCGCACGGCGGCCGCCGCTTCGGGAAGCTCGGT
>ERZ838827.2525-NODE-2525-length-10266-cov-2.226520_pt1 | contig 10266 bp, 3 predicted proteins | sample MGYA00519881_ERZ838827 | MGnify/ENA primary metagenome ERZ838827 (study PRJEB31850, sample SAMEA3708842) | human gut metagenome | biome: human gut; feature: human-associated habitat; material: faeces | place: China | collected 2014 ...
GAAAATGAACTCTGTAGCCGGAAGTGCGAATGGAAATGATAAGATTGCCATGTGGTATCATGACCCGGAATGTATCAATATTCAATATGTCCTTGGACCGGTTGTAAACAACTTCACGAATGTGCCGGACGATGCTGTGAAAATAGAGATAGCCGCCGGACGATTTGCCGTATTTGAAACAGACCGCGAAAGCGATGTGGATAATCTCGCAGATACCATCCGTATGTTTTCCCGGTGTGTTTTTTATGGCTGGATAAAAGAACACCGCGATATGGTCTCTTTACAGAACTTTACTTTTGAAAGATACATCAATAAAAAAGTATACATATATGTTCCGATAAGAGTAAAATAATAAAAATACCCCGTCAGATCATTCAGTCTGACGGGATTTTTTCTGCAAAAAATGTCAAGCATTTTTTAAAAAAATCTAAAAAAGGTTCCAAAATGACGAAAAGACATCCGTCTGGTTGGAATACTTTTTAGAAAAGCTATGTTATAATAAATGTACAAAAAAATACATTCTATTTTAAGAAAGTTGGTACAAACCACACAGGCTTACCCCTACTGTGAAAGCGGATGCCCTCACAAATACCACTGGATCTTCCGGGAAGGTGTGAAAAGGCAGAAGAAGCTTAAGTCAGGATATTTAAAATAGAATTCTAATGAACAGGACTTTGGGTGGGAGTGCTGAGTACATTCATTCGATACGTTTAGAGAAATCTTTACAGAAGTCGAAAAGCAAGTCTCAGTTTATTTGTTTTTATCTAATGATTTCTATCCGAAAGTTCCACACATAAAATCCTGACACAGCGTTTGGAAATTGCAAATATCTGTAATTTTCAAACAGGTAATATCAAAGGAGGTAAAACAACAATATACAGTTATTTCATATGCAGATAATAATGTGAGAGTAGTTGAGACCACAATAAAAAAAGGTTCAGTAGAGAAAGCACATAAGCAGATAAATCGTATAGAAGTTGTTTTAAATCAATATATTGCTAAAGGAGCTATCCGTTGGCAATGGGAGTCGCGACCCATTAGTAACATGTAGACAAAACCAAAGAATGCTATCTAAATAGCGGAGTTTCTAAAGGAGGAAAACTTATGAAGACTTTAAAAAGAATGCTCGCAGTGATGCTCGCAGTAGTTATGATGATGGGACTTGGTGTAACATCTATGGCAGCAACACCATCTGCTGATGGAAAGTATACAATTTTAGTAGAGATTGATACTAATGGCGATGGTAATGCCGAAGATAAGATTCCAGTATATTTAAATGCGGATGGTTCATATACAGGAACAGATGGACAGACGTATAAATATAGTCAGCCTGACACCAATGAAATTGAAAACTATGGAGTAGCAACAGCATTTGATGCGCTGTATGCAACAGGTAAAGTAAACAGTTTTAAAGCAGTGGAGTATTTAGATACTACAACATGGGAAGGAACTGGAGTATATGGAATAGCATTTGATGAATTTAATGGAACAAAGAGCGATTCTAAAAAACTTGATTCTGGTAAAACAAGATATTATTACTGGGAAGTTTCAATTAAGGATGACGGGGCAGAAAAATATGTTTCTGCACAAAATTATGCTACGAACTACTTAGCTTCTAATATTCAGTCGGTAAAAGTAACCTATACTTATATGGACTATTAAAAGTTACATAATAATAACATAAAATGAGAGAAGGGGCTGTAGCACTGGGAAGATGGTGTTGCAGCTCTGTTCTCTATATAGAAATATAGCGTTTAAGTGGACGGGAGAGGTAATGAAAAAAATAATAGAAAAATATCTGTTGAGCATAATCATATGCTTCCTTTTTATAGCAGCAGTGCCTGTAGCTGTTTCGGCACAGGAGAATACTAATACATCTACAAAAAATGTATTTAAAGAATTATATATGATTCGGAAAAATGGACCGTATGGAGGAGAATTAATCTGGAGATGCACTCCGATTGATGAGGAAAATAATATTTATGTTCAAAATGAAGTGCTTTCTGAGACGGTGGGAGTTAGTGGAGATGCTTATTCAGGGGGGACTTTTTGGTACTATGGATTTTCTGGCACGCTTTCTTCAGATACGGCATATATATCGGAGATGCGGCAGTGGGAGAATGGAAAGAAAATAACAAAAGAAAGTATCAACACAGAATTGGCATACTGTCTTCCAGAAAATACAACATATGGCACTTTTTCACTCAATAAAGGGGAGAGTTTATCTAAATATCCACAGTATATACGAGAAGAAGGCAATGTATTTCATACAGAAGATAGCTTTCCAGTTTTCAGAGCTCAGGTTTTTGACGTGATAGTATGTGACAAGAACGAGGAGACACATTGTACTATTATTACAGAAGTTACCGATCGTAATAACGAAGATTATGATGACTGGACCGACACATCGATGAAAGGAGTAAGGGATCACATCGATTTGTATGATGGGAGTGATAAACAAACAAAAAAGATAGATAAGTTTTCGGACAAATTAACTTGGAGTACGGGAAAACGCATTTTTGGATTAAAAAATTATAAGTTAGAAGATAGGGATGTAATAGAAGTTCCGTCAGATATTCATTCCATACGGATGTCTTATGACAATAATTATCCTGAACAGGAAAACACAAATACTTATGCATTGTCTCCGGACTTGCCAGATATAACATCTGTGAATGACTATAGTGAGAGGCAGATGATTTATTATAATTACCATTTTTATCGGAATAAGTCAAAAATGGTATGCATTAATGGGGGAGAATGGTATCAGGTTCATCAGACGGAAAAGAGTCCGGAGTTAAAGTTAAGGAAAGGGATAAATATTATTTTTTTGTCAGGAACCAGCCCTGACCAGGCGAAAAAAGTAAGAGATAGAGATGTAAACGGAACTTCATATATATATATATTATATTGGGATGGCGATGAAGATTATAAGATAACAAAAAGTTCCGATGCATCACTAAAAAAAATAGAATGTTATCAGGCTGCCTACAATATGGGAGAAGGAAAGGGATTATTCGCTAATATTCCGGTAAATGAAAAGACGAATGCCGATGGAAAGACCTATAAGGAGATTTCCATGAAAGCAGATGAACCATATATTTGGATAAATGCAGTACCGGCAGATTCTGGAGCATCAGTATGGGTGGATAATAGTTCGGAATTGCTTGGTGGATATTTTAAGCATTTGAGTAGTGCACAAGATTATTTTGATGTGAAAGTGACTTCTGCTGATGGAAAACAGACTGATACAGAGAGAATCTATATCAAATGGAGTGCGGGCGGTACTGATTTGAAGAATCTGGAAGTGATTTCCGGAGGCACGATGGAAGAAAAGTATACGCCAATAACCAGAGAATATTATGTGAAAATGAAAGAATCTTCGGGAAAGATAAAGTTCTCTTATGAGACAATGAACGGGACTACAGTAAGAATATATGAAGACCGGCAGTTAAAAGATACGATAACACAAAGTGGAAAATATGAGTTAGAGGCAGAGAAAGGTGTAAGAGAGATTCAATGGGAGGTGACTTCCCAAAATGGAAAATCTGTCAGTTATTCTGCATATTTTGTCGGAGAAAAAGAAGAAGGAATATCGTCGGAAACAAAGCAGCGTGCATCTGACATGATTAAAAAAATGGAGAAAAACGGGTATGTCAAGTATCTTACTCAGCAAGAAGGAGCTGATTATTGGAAGACATTTGGAGCGGCCGCTTTAGGAGAAAAGTATCTAAATGGTATGCTTGGCTATAATGTGCTGAAAAAGAATTTTAGTCAATCTACAGATTATTCAGCGGTCATTTTGGAACTGGTTATGTCAGGAGAGAATCCGTATGATTATCTGGGAGTAAATTATGTAAAGAAATTACAGGAATTTAACAATAGTGGTGATTTTGGGATGTACTCGGCTAATATATGGGCGTTATCAGCACTTCAGGCGGCGGGGGCGCCCGTTCCAAAGGAAACAGTGGAAATCGTAAAGAAGCAGGCTCTTTCTGAAACATTTGATTTGGATATGAGAGGCTGGGCTTTATATGCGACGTCATTGTATAAAGATACGTTTACGGACAAAGAGTATGCAAAATTAATCCAGTCAGTGAAGGATATTCAGATACAGAAGACTACGGATATGAATGGAATTGATGTGACAGGGGTTTTTGAGAACTTTTATTATACGAATCGGAATATTATGTCACATGCCTGTATGGTGACAGGGCTGACTGCTATAGGAATTGATACTGGGAAAAATGAATGGAAAGGACGGAATGGAGCTGACCCGGTAAGTGTTTTAGAAAAATATCAGTTAAGTACCGGAGGCTGGTTCTACTCTCCGGAGAATCCTTCCCAGGGAGGCTGGAATAAAGATGCGGTTATTGCAGTGGGAGACCTGTACAATGGTTCAAATGTGTACACAAGATATTATCTGACACCATCAAGATATAAGAAGCTTCTTGATAAAGCAGAAAAACTGCTTGCAGGAACGATTACGGAGGGCACAAAGCGGGAGGCATTACAAAAAGCATATGAGGAGGCAGAAAAATATGCGGATGAGAACAATGTTACTTCAGAGCATGGAGATGCCTATTATGCCCTTCAGGAAGCAATGTATGCAGTGGACGAGAGTGTGAAGCCGGGAGTATTTCTTGGAACTGCTAAAGAAAGAGAACAGGTGAATGCTGTTATAAAAGCAATTGACTCGATTTCTTCCTACAGTTATAAGGATAAGACAAAACTGGATTCCATCAAGAAACAGTATGATGTATTAAAGGAGAAGCGCCTGTTCCACTATGTGACTAATGCAGATGTGCTTGATAAAGCACATCAGTATGTGAATGGAATCGACACATTCCTTGAAAAGACAGAAAAGATAGGAAAAGTCAACCTGACAAAGACGGCAAAGATAGAGAGAGCCAGAAAGGCATATGATTTCCTGAATGAACAGCAGAAGAAGGAAGATGCAGTACAGAAAGCGTTCCAGATCTTATCTAAAGCAGAGACAAAGCTAAAAGATGCCAAGACTGCCGATAATGTCGTGCAGGCGATAAAGGCACTTGGGGAGATTGTGACTTTGGATTCTGAGGAAGATATTGAATCCGTCAGAGCTGCCTATGAGAGTCTGACAGACAGCCAGAAAACTTTTGTTACAAATATTGATAAGTTAAAGGAGCAGGAAGACGGTCTTAAAAAGTTACAGCAGCAGGAAGAGAACAAAGAGGCGGCGCACAAGGTCTCAGACCTAATTGACAAGATAGGAAGAGTTACAGCAAACAGTGCAGATGATTTAAGACAGGCAAGAACTGCCTACGATGCATTAGAGAATGACGAGGCAAAAAGAATGGTTTCTAACTACATACAGTTAGAAGATGGAGAAAAGATTTATGCGAACCTTCAGCATGAGAATATCATATATGATGTCGTAGATAAGGCTTCTTATGAGATTGGTCAGATTGATACTGCATATGGAGAAAGTGCGGACATCACTGCTGAGAATGCCGATGCTGTAAGAGAGGCAGTGCAAAAGGCGGAAAACTATATAAAAGAAAAAGAGCAGGAATATGCATATTTTAGGCTTATGCTTTCTAATTATATGGACTTATCAGCGGCAAAGACAGCCCTTGTCCAGTATGAACTGTCTGAGAAAACAGAAGCTTCTGTTGAAGAATTTAAACAGGCAGTGGGAGAAATCACAGGCTTCGGTATAGAAGAACAGGCAGTGATAGAACGTGCAGAGATACTGTACGAGCTTCTCACAGAGGAAGATAAACTGACAGTTACAGAAGAATATGCCCTGTTACAGCAGGCGGAAGAAGCTTTTTCTGTATGGCAGGCAGAGTTTGATAATGTGCAGGAAGTGGTATATGGAACAGAGCAGATGGGAGATGTTACCATAACAGGTGCAGAATCTTATCAGGAAGTAAAAGATGCTTATGATATGCTGTCAGAAGATGCGAAGAAGCTTCTTCCTGACGAGATAAAAGAACGGCTTTCTGAGGCAGCGGATACATACCAGCAGCTACTTGCACAGCAGGAAAAAACAGAGGAGGTCGTAAAGAAGATTGACGATGCTTCAATCATTTCAGATCTGTCAGATGAGGTAGCAGTAAAAGTGGCAAGAAAGGCATATGATGCACTGGAAAACCCATACCGCGTGACAAATTATGAGACGTTGCTTGAAGAGGAAAAGGAAATCCTTTCTCTGAAAAAAGTACAGGAAAATCAGGAATTTGCCAATACCGTAATCACACAGATTAATGCACTGAAAAAAGTTACTTTATCCGATAAAGAAAAGGTAGAAGCAGCAAGACGTGCCTATGACGGACTGACAGATGCACAGAAAAATCTGGTAGATAATCTTTCAGTATTAGAGGCTGCAGAGAGCCAGATAGAATCCCTGCAGAAACAGCCATTAAAACCGGCACAGCCGCAGCCGGCGAAAAAGACAGAGACCAAGAAGACTTCTTATAAAAAGATTGTTTTGAAGAAAAAATCTTTGAAAAAAACAATTTATTTTAACGGAAAGAAACAGACGTATTCTCTGGCACTATTCGTAAATAATAAGGCAGTTAAGGCGGAAAAGATAAAGTGGAAATCAAGTAAACGGACAATAGCGGCAGTATCTAAAAACGGAAAGCTGACCGTAAAGAAAGCAGGAAAAGTTACAATCACAGCTTCTTATAAAGGAAAGAGATATAAATATAATCTTGTGATTAAGAAGGTTCAGTTGAAACTTAAGAAAAAGAGTATCACTATCAAAAAGGGGAAAGCGGTGCAGATAAAAAGTGTGGCATCCCCTAAAAGAAAGATACAATATAAAAGTTTAGATACAAAGATTGCATCTGTAACCAAAAAAGGGAAGGTGGTAGGAAAGAAAAAAGGAAAAACAAAGATAAGGGTAAGCTGTAATGGGCTTGTCCGGTATTGTAAAGTTACTGTAAAATAAGGCAAAGCTATGAAAGTATCGGAAAGGAAAGAAAATGAGAAAGTTTTATTCAAGAATACTTGCAGTATGTATGGCAGGTACAATGGCATTTACACCATTTACACCAGTGGGAACATTGATTGGCAATAATATTACGATAGAGGCAAAAGCAGCAGACGCTGTAGATACTTCCTGGTATGATAATCGTACAGAAGGACAGACAGAATTTACAATTACTACGGCTGCACAATTAAGGGGATTAGCAGAACTTGTAAATAAAAATGAAGATATTTTTTCAGAATGTAAAATTAAACTTGGAAAAGATATAGACCTTAATAATGAACAGTGGACTCCAATAGGAAACGGATATGAATTTAATGGTGAGTTTGATGGCCAAGGCCATACAATCTATAATTTAAAGGAATCAGAAATAGAAGATGCAAATTATATAAAAGCAGGTCTTTTTGGAGTGGTCAAGGGAATATCAGTCGAAAAGGAGGATGGAACTTATAATATTACACCTGCAGTTATAAAAAATGTAACGATTGAAAATGCCGATATAGAGGTGACCAACACTAAGAATAATGTGCCTAACACATTGGGGGGAACAGGGGCATTGGTTAGTTATGGAGTAAATATTAATATTGAAAACTGTAAGGTAAAGAATGCTAAGATTACTGCGAATAATAGTTCTCCAAGAGCAGGAGCAATGTTAGGAAATATAGAGGCGGGTAAAATTACAAACTGTCAGGTAGAAAAGTCAGAGGTAAATGCGGGTGCTAATGACAGAGTAGGTCTTTTATGTGGTTATATGCAGGGGGCAAGTTCTTCAAATAAAAAAAAGGAACAGGCAAATGCAATACAAAATGTAAGAGTACAAGGTTCTGTAAAAGGAAGAAATTCTATTGGTGGGGTAATAGGTTATTATAAAGAGCAGTATAATGCAAGCGAAAGTATTTTTAAAGGTGCTGTCACACAAGAGGGAACAACCGTTGAAGGCGTAAGTGCTGTTGCTGGTATAGCTGGATTTAGTTGGAATATAATCGAAGAATCCATAAATAACGCATCGGTTACAGGAACAACAAATGTTAGTGGAATTACTTCTGTATCTCAAACAAACAAAAATGGAAATATAAACGGTGGAAATGTGAGTAATTGCATAAATAATGGAGATGTAACGGGTGATAGCTATGTAGCAGGAATTCTTGCCTGCAAAACAAGTTATGCTGCCTGGACAGCATCTGCTATAGATAATTGTTATAATAGGGGTAATATAGTTTCTAAAGATGATAATGTAGCTGCTATTGCAAAAATTACTGGAGGTAGTAAGTATACAGGTACAACGGTTTCTAATAGTTATAATTTAGGTAATGTAAATAGTGCTTCTGGCAATATTATTTTTAATGAGAGTAATAAATATACAAATGTTTATTTTAAAACGGATTCTTCTGAGATAGTATCTCCAAAAGGAACAATTGGTCAGACAGAAGCCCAGTTCAAAGACCGTACAGTAGTAGATGCCTTAAATGCTAATGATGGTGTAGAAGAAACTGTATGGTACCAGAACACAGAAAATCCAGATTTAGCTTTCAACATGACTGTAACCTCTGATATCACAGTCCCAGGAACATTAAATGTAACTTTAGGAAAAACAATGAAATTACAGGCTTCTATAACACCGGAAGATGCTACTAATAAAACATTAGTGTACACTTCTTCTGATGATACGATTGCTTCTGTAAAAGAAGATGGAACCGTAAGTGGTCTGAAACTTGGAACAGCAGATATCACCGTAAAAGCAATGGATACCGGTAAGGAAAAGAACGTAAAGGTAACAGTAAAAGAAGCAGAGAAAGAGCCAGCAAACCCAACAACCCCAGCAAAACCTTCACAGCCTACAACTAAGACGGTTAAGAAGGGAACAAAACTTACAGTAGGAACCAATATTTTTGTTGTAACAAACGTAAAAGCAAAAACAGTTTCTTATAAAGGAACTAAAAAGAAAAAGGTAGCAAAGATTACAATTCCGGCAACAGTAAAATCAGGCAATCAGGTATACAAAGTAACTGCTATCGCAGATAATGCATTTAAAAATAATAAGAAAATAAAAACAGTAGTAGTTGGAAAGAATGTTAGAACAATTGGAAAGAAAGCATTCTATGGATGTAAGAATTTAAAGAAGATTACTGTACAGAGTAGTATTATTAAAAAGGTAGGGGCAAAAGCATTTAAGGGCATTAATAAAAAAGCAGTCATTAAAGTCCCTTCTAAAAAATACAAAGCTTATAAAAAAGTATTTAAAGGAAAAGGTCAGGCAAAAACAGTTACAATTAAGAAGTAAATATCAGATGATATGAGGAGCAGGGACTGCTTAGATGGAGCAGTTCCTGTTCTGTAATAGGGTACTATAGTGATAACTGAAAGGTAATTGCAGTACTTTATAAAGTGAGAGGTGAGACCGAATGCAGAAAAACAAAAAATATTTGCTGACAATGCTGACATTTGCATTTGTGATAGCATGTATATTCTTTTTTCAAAAGGATGTAAAAGCAGCAGAAAAAACAGGTACCGTTACATTTTCAATTGAACGTTTTACGATTGGACAGGGGTATTTAATAGAGCCATGTCAGGTAGATATTTATGATACAGATAATATTGCATCTGTAGTGGATAGAGTACTTACACAAGAAGGATATGGTTACGAAAATAAGGGAAAGATACAAGATGGATTTTATCTTGAACAGATTTATAATGGAGATACTGGAAAGGTCAGAATCCCATCTATTATTTCTGACGGACAGCTTCAGCCGATAAAAAATAATGCGGGAGACCTTATTCCGATTCCTACGAACGCAGTAAATGACGGAAATGATTATGGCAATGAAAGTGGACATTTTGCATTGGGAGAATTCGCGTATTGTAATATGTCTGGTTGGATGTATACGGTAAACAATGTATTTCCGACAGGAATGTCCTTAGTAAAACCAAAAGATGGAGACATCATTCGTTTGCAGTTTACGCTTTACGGTTATGGAAGAGACCTCGGAGAAAAACCTGCAGATGAAGAAGATAACAATTATTTGAAATTACCGGATAGGGATGCGATTACAAAACGACTTGCAGTAATGCTAAAGTATAAAGCAAGCTGTGACGAACATGGTTATAAACAGGCTTATCAGAAAGCGTATAATGCAGTGATTGACTGGAATACAACAGAAAAGAAAATGAAAGAAGTATTTTCTGCACTTCCGTCAGAGAAAGAAATTCTTCAGTGGGGAGCAGAATATAACGCAAAATTTGCTGAAAGTGTGACAAAAACCATTAACGCTATCGGTACAGTAGATTTA
>ERZ838827.2526-NODE-2526-length-10265-cov-2.255436_pt1 | contig 10265 bp, 9 predicted proteins | sample MGYA00519881_ERZ838827 | MGnify/ENA primary metagenome ERZ838827 (study PRJEB31850, sample SAMEA3708842) | human gut metagenome | biome: human gut; feature: human-associated habitat; material: faeces | place: China | collected 2014 ...
TCACTCTGGGTCCGATCATCCACAATGAAGGCGTAGTAGCGGATCTGGAAGCCCGTGGCGTCCATGTTATCACAGAAGCAGACCTGGATTTTCCGGATGATACCCTGCAGAACGGAACAGTAGTCATCCGCTCTCACGGTGTAGGCAAAGCCATCTACGATAAGCTGAAAGAAAAAAACATCTCTTATGTAGATGTGACCTGCCCCTTCGTTCTGAAAATCCACAGGATCGTGGAAAAAGAAAGCCTTGCAGGAAACCACATCATCATCATCGGTGACAAAGACCACCCCGAAGTACAGGGCATCTGCGGTTGGTGTCAGGGACCGTACACGGTGATCAGAAACAAAGAAGAAGCCGAAGTATTTGTACCCCCAAAAGGCAAAAAAATAAGTATTGTGTCCCAGACGACATTTAATTACAACAAATTTAAAGATTTAGTTGAAATTCTTTGCAAAAAGAGGTATGATAATAATGTTTTAAATATTCTCAATATTTTAAACACTATTTGTAATGCTACCGAAGAACGGCAGAGAGAAGCAAAAAACATAGCCGGAGAGGTAGACACTATGCTGGTCGTAGGCGGCCGGCACAGTTCCAATACTCAAAAGCTGTTTGAAATATGTAAAAAGGAATGTGGAAATACTTACTATATACAAACACCTGTAGACTTGGATTCTGAAATGTTCCAATGCAGTAGTTATGTAGGTATTACAGCAGGGGCTTCCACCCCAAACAAAATTATTGAGGAGGTTCAAGAACATGTCAGAATTAAGTTTTGAACAAATGCTGGAAGATTCCGTAAAGACTATCAGAAATGGAGAGATTGTACAGGGTACTGTCATCGATGTAAAAGAAGATGAGATTATTCTGAATATCGGTTATAAAGCAGACGGTATTATCACAAAGAACGAATACTCTAACGATGCAAGCCTTGTACTCACAGATGCTGTTCACGTTGGAGACACAATGGAAGCAAAAGTTCTCAAAGTAAACGATGGAGAAGGTCAGGTTACTCTTACTTATAAGAGACTGGCAGCAGAGAAAGGCAACAAACGTCTTGAAGAAGCATTTGAGAATCAGGAAGTATTAAAAGCTCCTGTAACTCAGGTACTTGACGGCGGACTCTGTGTAAACGTAGACGAAGCAAGAGTATTCATTCCTGCAAGCCTCGTTTCCGACACATACGAGAAAGACCTTTCCAAATATGCAGATCAGGAGATTGAATTCGTTATCACAGAATTCAACCCGAGAAGACGCCGCATCATCGGTAACCGTAAGCAGCTTCTTCTTGCTGAGAAAGCAGAGAAACAGAAAGAATTAATGGAGAAGATCCATGTTGGCGACACAGTTGAAGGAACAGTTAAGAACGTTACAGATTTCGGTGCATTCATCGATCTTGGCGGAGCAGACGGACTTCTTCACATCTCCGAAATGTCCTGGGGCAGAGTAGAGAACCCGAAGAAAGTATTCACTGTTGGCGATAAAGTTAAAGTTCTTATCAAAGAGATCAACGGAGAGAAGATCGCACTTTCCCTTAAATTCCCGGAAGCAAATCCATGGCTCACAGCAGCTGAGGACTTCGCTGTAGGAAACGTAGTTAAAGGTAAAGTTGCACGTATGACAGATTTCGGTGCATTCGTAGAGCTTGCACCTGGTGTAGATGCACTTCTTCACGTATCCCAGATTTCCAGAGAGCACGTTGCCAAACCAGCAGACGTACTGTCAATCGGACAGGAGATCGAAGCTAAGGTTGTTGACTTCAACGGCGAAGATAAGAAGATCAGCCTGAGCATGAAAGCTCTTGAGGCACCGGCTGAAGAAGCTACAGAAGAATAATTAAGAGAATACTCATAAATATTCAGCAACCGGCTTTGTATGAGGATGATCATACAGAGCCGGTTGATTATTTTTTTAGATTACGAATGTGGTCAGCAGTTACAGGAGCATCAGAAATGCTGCAGACAGTCAGGAAGGAATGATAGGATGTCCATAAAAGGAATTTATGATATACACTGTCATATTGTACCCGGTGTAGATGATGGAGCCACAGATATAGGAGAAACCGTAAAATTACTCCGGATGGAATATGAACAGGGCGTGCGGACGGTTATTGCAACTCCCCATTTCCGCTTTCGGATGTTTGAAACACCTGTGGAGAAAGTCAAAGAACAGTTCAGACTGGTGGAGAAAGCGGCATCAGAGATCAGCCCGGATCTCCATGTGTATCTGGGATGTGAGTTTCACGCCAATATGGAGATGCTTCCCATGCTCAGAGAACAGAAAGTAATGACAATGGCCGGTTCGCGGTATGTTCTTACAGAATTTTCCCATAACTCGGAAGAAAGCTATATACGGGAACGTCTCGGTGCATTGCTCTCCGGAGGATATAAGCCGATCATGGCACATATAGAACGTTACGAAGCCACACGTAACAGTCTGGATTTTGTGGAAGAACTGGCAGATATGGGTGTCTATATGCAGATCAATGCAGACAGCATCACAGGAAAAGACGGATTTTTTACTAAACGGTACTGTAATAAAATCATGAAAGACGGACTCCTTCATTTCGTCGGATCAGACTGTCACAACAGTGCAAAGAGGAGCAGCAGGATTGGAGAGGCATATCGTATGGTTTCAGCGAAATTCGGGCAGGACTATGCAGATGAACTGTTTATTCATAATCCTGCAGAAATTCTGAAACAGAAACAAAAACATGAGGCTACAGATTGACTTTTTTTATTGGCTGATATACAATAAAATCGGTTTATGTCAATTTTGCTGTTTACTTTCAGAAATACATAAGACAGAATATTACCTGTGAACAGTAATGTACAAAACTATAAAGAAAAAAGGGAAAAGGAAATTATCAGATGTTAGACAATTTGAACAGTAACTTTGAGAGCAGCAAAGCACAGAGACCCGATGCAAATGATGATGAAGTCGAAATCGACTTACTGGAAATATTTTATGCGCTCAAGAAAAAAATCCTTCTGGTACTGATGGTTGCTCTTGCCGGAGGCTGTATTGCAGCAGCATATACGCAGTTTTTAATGACACCGATCTACAGCTCCACATCCAGTATCCTTGTACTTTCAAAAGAAACCACACTGACATCACTGGCGGATCTGCAGTTAGGTGCCAGCCTGACCAGTGATTATACAGTTCTGATCACAAGTACCCCTGTGATGGAACAGGTGATTTCAGATTTGGATCTGGATATGACTGCAGAACAGCTGAAAGGAAGCGTAAGTATCAATAATCCTACAGATACCCGTATCCTTGAGATTACTGTCAATAATACAGATTCTAAAATGGCAAAGAAGATCGTAGATGAGATTGCGAATGTTTCTTCATCCTATATTGGCGATAAAATGGAAGTTATTCCGCCAAAGATTATTGAAGTTGGTAAGATTGCTACTGTAAGAACTTCTCCAAGCGTAAAGAAGAATGCAGCACTCGGCTTCTTACTCGGTTTCCTTGCATGTGCGGCAATCGTGGTTGTATACGCTGTAATGGATGATACTATTAAGACAGAGGAAGATATTGAGAAATACCTGGGAGTTTCTGTTCTTGCCAAGGTTCCTGACAGAAAAGATTTTATAAATTCGAAGAACAGGAAATCAAAGAACAAGAATAAGAAGCACCATTAAACTGATGGAGGAATCTGAGCAATGAAGAAACTCAATTTAACAGATAAAAGAAATCCGGATTATTTTTACAGTGAGGCGATCAAAACTCTGCGTACCAATATTCAGCTGTCGGGTCAGAGCATAAAGACGATTCTGGTTACAAGCTGTTATCCAAACGAAGGTAAGAGTGATATAGTACTCAGTCTTGCCCAGGAGCTTGGGAGTATTGGCAAGAAGGTTCTCCTTCTGGATGCGGATATCAGGAAGACTGCATATGCCGGACGACTGGGTGTGGAAGAGGAAGTGAAAGGTCTCTCACAGCTTCTGAGCGGTCAGGTGGGATTACAGGAGGTTATTTATTCTACAAACTTTCCGAATATGGATATCATATTCGGAGGTCCAAATGCACCGAACCCGTCAGGACTTCTCAGTGAGAATATCTTTAAGGTATTCTTAAAGGAAATCAGAGAATATTATAATTATATCCTGATCGATACACCGCCTATCGGAACAGTAATTGATGCGGCAGTGATCGGAAGATGCTGCGATGGTGCAGTCTTTCTGATCGAACCGGGAAATGTCAGGTACCGGGATGCACAGAAAGCATTTAAACAGTTGGAAAGAAGCGGATGCCGTATTCTTGGAGCTGTTATGAACAAGATAGATACCAGTGATGACAAATATTATTCTTCTTATTATAAGCATTATGGAGAGTATTATCGCAGAAGTGACGAAGAAGCCCAGATTAAATAATACGGGCAGTTATCTGGCAGTAAGACAGAAACCATGATCAATGATAAAGGAGAATTTGGAAAAGTGAGCAAAATAAGAAAGAAAAAAATAAAAAAGACGAATATCTTACTGGGCTTTATCTGCATTCTGCTGGCAGTTCTCCTGGGCTTTATTCTTGTGACCAGTTATAAATCGGAACAGAAGGAATCCAGACACCTGTCAGAAATTGCGGACGACCAGCAGAGTGGGATTGAAGATTACGAAGCAGTAAAAGAACGTGCAAAAGAGCTGGAGGAGATATCTTCCGAAGAAGCAGAAGATACAGAAGACATTAAATCAAAGAACACAAAAGACACAAAAGACACAAAAGACACAGAAAAAACGGATACAGCTGACACAGAAGATGCAGATAAGACAGAAGATACAAAAGATAAGACGACAGCTGCTTCAGGTATTGTGTGCTGGGGAGATGATCTGATCAATGGGGAAGAATCCAATACATATTCCTATATGACAGTACTTCAGAAGCTTCTGACCGATAATGGCTATAATATGACAGTGATCAATAAAACGCTTCAGGGAGGCGGCACTCTCTCCATGATGAAGATGGCTGGTGTAAGTGATGAAACTATTCAGAGCTATATTACCAGACATCAGCAGGCTGCAAACGGTGCCCAGTTGAATGTAACAGAGACCGGAATACGTGATCTGACAGAAGAACAGACTACAAGAAATGATATGGATTGTATTCCTGTTATCTTCATGGGATATTATGGCGGCTGGAATCATGATCCTGCAGAACTGGCAGACCAGCAGGAACAGATTTTAAATACATTTCAGAATAAAGATCAGTTTATTGTAGTAGGAACACGCCCTATGGACGGAAGTGTAACCTCTGAAGCACTGGATCAGGTGCTCAGCCAGAAATGGGGAGAACACTATATCAGTCTTGCAGATGTGACTGCACAGCCGTCTTCTACCTATGAGGCCCAGCAGGCAATGGCAGAGGCAATATTACAGAAACTGCAGGAGCTTAATTATATCAGCAAAAACTGATGAGATAACTGAAATACAGAGATTGAAGGAATGAAAATGAAAAAAACCACAAGAAAAGCCATCAGACAGCGCAAGGTCTGTATGCTTTTGATTATTATCCTGATTATAGTTCTTTCTATTCTTGGCGGCGGTTATTATCTGTTAAGCCAGAAAAATGCTGCATCGTCAAAAGCCGGTGGTCAGAACAGTGACAGCCGGAATCAGACGGATTTGAACCAAAACAGTGATACCGTGGAATATAAAGGTGAGATATACAAATATAACAATCATCTCAGCAATTATTTATTCCTGGGAATTGATACAAGAGAAGCTGTAGATACTTATCAGTCACAGGCAGATGCCGGGCAGGCAGATGCAATTTTTCTGGTGTCCATGGATCGTGCAACAGAGAAGATAAAGGTTCTGTTTATTCCACGAGATTCCATGACCAGGATAGAAGTATTTAATCCATATGGTCAGAGCCTTGGAGAGACAACAGATCATCTGAATATACAGTATGCTTTCGGGGACGGAAAAGAGAAAAGCTGTGAACTGATGAAAACAGCAGTTTCCGATATGCTGGACGGACTTCCGATCCAGGGGTATTGTTCCATGAACATGGATGGCATTTCAGTGATTACAGATTTCGTAGGTGGAATACAGCTCACAATCCCTGATGACAGTCTCGCAGATGTGAATTCGGAATATAAAAAAGGTGCTGTTGTGGATATCACAGGGGAAACTGCAGAACAGTTTGTAAGATATCGTGACATTGACAAAACCCAGAGTGCTCTGGTCCGTCAGGAGAGACAGAAAACCTTTCTTCAGGCACTGGTGCAGAAGGCTCAGGAAAAAGCAGGAGAGGACGCCGGATTTGTGACAGGTCTTTATGACAGTGTTAAGAGCTATACAGTTACAAATATGGGAAATGATATATTTGCCAAATTGCTGGCTGCATCACAGAATGGAATCACTGATACAGAGACAGTACCGGGTGAGGGAACACATGGGGAGAACTTTGATGAGTATCATATCGATGAAGATGCATTGTCGGATTTGATTATTTCCATGTTTTATGAGAAAATTTGATTGTATTAGTCATAGTATGATGAATACAGAATACACTGTACTGTGATAAATAATTATCACTGTTATTATTCAGAGATAGTCCGTGCAGACATTCTGTACGGTTATCTATATAAAAATTAATCCAAAAGGAGAGGTGCATTATGAAAATCGCAAAGAAATTTATGACACTTGCTTTAGCAGCTGCCCTTGGAGTAGGATGTGCTACTGTAGGTGTCGGTGCAGCGCCAAGCAACACGAGTGATTTGGCCGCGGTAGCGCCAAGTAAGACAAGCGAAATTACTGTGGATTCTAAACAGTCTTCAATTTATGAAGTTGTTAAGGAACTTGAGAAAACACAGGGCTTTGCTGATCTGCAGGCAAAATATAAAGATCTGGCAGATGCTTTTAAAAAAATCAATGATGGTACAATGAAGATGGAAGATTTCATAAAAGTATTGAAATCCCTTTCTGTAGATGAAGCAGACAAGGCAGACCTTGAAGATGCCATTGCTAAACTCGAAGGAAAAATGATTGTTACATTTGTCTATGAATTCAACGTACTGAAGCCAGAAGAAGCAAAGCCTAATGATGACGGAACATATGAAGTAAAGCTTAATGTTCCGAGTCTTACAGACACTATGGAAGGTATTCAGCTTTGGGTCTACAGCAAAGACGGCACAAAGAAGTTTGTAGTCATTGATCCGGTTAATATTGACAAAGAGGGCAAAACTCTTACTGTTAACTTAAACGATGGAGATTTCTTCATGGTAATCGCAGACGCAAAATAATCAATAATTCGGAATCAGAACGCAGTCGCCAGAGATGGCGGCTGTTTTTTGTAGAAATATGTTGCATTTTTTTATTGATGTAGTTATAATAAAATACGGCGTAAATCTTTTGTCTTTAAATCGTCGCTTTGCCGCGTTTGAAGATATGGATAATACATATCTTGAAGTATGAGTCTGCCTTGTAACACAGGCAGAATGGCGAAGCATACCCAGAATACGGAGGTAAGATATCCAGTGTGGTATGTGATGCAGGTGCGCACAGGCACCGAAGAAAACATCCGCTGTCAGTGTCAGCGGTTAATAAACAGCAATGTCTTAGAACGCTGCTTTATCCCATATTACCAACAGAAGAAACGATTTCAGGGCGAATGGCATATCCAGGAAAGAATCCTCTTTCCCGGGTATGTCTTTTTAATTACCCAAAATCCGGAAAAACTGGTAAATGGACTCAAGAAAGTCATCGGACTGACGAAGCTGATCGGAACCGGCGATGAGATCGTCCCACTGGTTCAGGAAGAAATAGATTTGCTTATGAAAATAGGCACAGACAAACAGCTTGTAGAGATATCTTCCGGCGTTATCGAGAATGACAGAGTGCAGATCCTGGCAGGTCCTCTGATGGGAATGGAAGGAAATATCCGCAGGATAGACCGACATAAAAGAACAGCATATCTGGAAATAGAAATGTTCGGAAGAACAGTAGAAATGAAGGTGGGATTGGAAATTATAAGAAAAGAATAATAAAAAATGATGGCATATTTACAGGAAAACGATTCTGTAAATATGCCTTTTTGAATAAAAAAGAAGGAGAGGTTAGGAAAACGTATGTACAGGAAAAAATCAAGAGGATGGTATAAACACAAAGATTTCATATTAATTGATCTTGCGTGTTTATTTATGGCTTTAATACTGGCGTATCTGATTCGAAACGGTTCTGTCAGGAACCTGTTTACACTGGGAATTTATCGCAATGTGATGATATTTGTCATATTGGTGGATTTGTTCCTGATCATTTTGTTTGAATCTTATAAAGGAGTTCTGAGAAGAGGACGTTATCAGGAGCTGCGCTCTGTTATCCGGCAGATGATCCTGATCGAACTGGCAAGTGGTCTGTACCTGTTTACTGTCAGTGGCGGACGTACATTTTCAAGAATAATCCTTTATCTTATGGGAATTTTCTATGTGCTTTTATCCTATTGTACAAGAATAATATGGAAAAAACGTCTGTTGCATAAAATGGCAGAAGGTGGAGAGCATTCTCTCTACATTGTAACCAATTATGACCTTGCATCAAAAGTAATCCAAAATGTAAAAGAACACAATTATAACCGCTACAACATCAATGGTCTGATACTCATTGATAAAGATATGACAGGGAAAGAAATTGTAGGAGTCCCGGTAGTAGCAGACTTAAATAACGCACCATCCTTTATCTGTCAGCAGTGGGTAGATGAGGTCTTTGTAAATGTGGATGAAACATATCCATACCCTCAGGAACTGATAGAAGAGTTGCTGGAAATGGGAATGCCGGTCCATGTAAACCTGGCAAAAGTCAGAAGTACTCCCGGACAGAAACAATTTGTGGAGGCAATTGGCGGATATACAGTTCTGACAACCACCATGAACTATGCCACAGACAGACAGGCACTTGCCAAAAGAGTATTGGATATTCTTGGGGGACTGGTGGGCTGCTTCCTGACAGGAATCATTTTTATTTTCATAGCACCGGCTATCTACATCAGTTCTCCGGGTCCGATTTTCTTCTCACAGACAAGGATTGGAAAAAACGGAAAGCCATTTAAGATGTACAAATTCCGGAGTATGTATATGGATGCAGAAGAACGGAAAGCAGAATTGATGGCTCAGAACAAAATGAGTGATGGACGTATGTTCAAACTCGATTTCGATCCCCGAGTAATCGGAAATAAGATTTTGCCGGACGGAACCAGAAAAACCGGAATAGGCGAATTTATCAGGAAAACATCCCTTGATGAATTTCCACAGTTCTGGAATGTGCTAAATGGGAGCATGAGCCTTGTAGGAACTCGTCCGATCCTTCAGGACGAACTGCGTCAATATGAATTACATCACAGGGCTCGAATCGCTATTAAACCGGGAATCACTGGTATGTGGCAGGTAAGCGGACGAAGTGACATTACAGACTTCGAAGAAGTTGTAAGACTGGATACAGAATATATCAGTAACTGGAATTTTGGCCTGGATATTAAAATACTGTTTAAAACAGTAATTATGGTTCTGAAGAGGGAAGGATCGGTATGAAGAAAATTAGGCAGAGTCCGCACATGGAATGCAAAGGAGCATGAAGTGGAGCGGATTTTGTTGTTATTGTGGATGGGTTTATCTGTAAAATATGGATTGAAAGATGTGTACAGTTTTAACAAAATTCATATGCCAACAAGTTAGGTGAGTAGCCCATGACAGGTCTACATCAAAGACTCAGTGACGGTCGGAAAAATAGATGTCACTGTGAGAAAAATGATAACCACAGTGCGATAGATTATCCGGCATGGATGATAACCACACTGTTTTATATAAATTGCTCGGCTCAATATGAGCCTTCCGTATAAGTAGAAAAAGAGGGAAAGGTGCGAGAAATGGAGTATAAGAGAAAGGTTGATAAAAAACGCATTCCAATATGCAATATTATGGGCGTTAATATTGCGGCAATCAATATGGAGTGGTTGGTAGACTATCTCGAAAAAAATATTTCGGAAATAAAAGGAGACTACGTATGTGTCTCAAATGTACATACAACTGTGACCAGTTTTGAAGATGCGGATTACTGTGCAATTCAAAATGGCGGGTTAATGGCAATTCCAGATGGCGGTCCTCTTTCTACTGTTGGTCAGAAACGCGGTCATAAGAATATGGAGCGCACAACAGGCCCAAGTCTAATGGGAGAGATTTTTGAAATCTCTGCAAAGAAAGGGTATCGCCATTATTTTTATGGCAGCAAAGAAGAAACTCTTGAATTGCTACAAAAGAAGTTGAT
>ERZ838827.2528-NODE-2528-length-10263-cov-2.983640_pt1 | contig 10263 bp, 10 predicted proteins | sample MGYA00519881_ERZ838827 | MGnify/ENA primary metagenome ERZ838827 (study PRJEB31850, sample SAMEA3708842) | human gut metagenome | biome: human gut; feature: human-associated habitat; material: faeces | place: China | collected 2014 ...
TATTGTATTTCTTTTTCTTAACCTCATGTCAAAAAAATTTCTATTTATGCCCGAAAAATAGCCGAAGTCACCGCATTATCCTCTATTCAAACTGATTTTCTTTTGTTATAATAAAATAACAGAATTTAAGTTGGGAGGGAAGCAGTATGCAACATATGACGTTAAACAAGATTTCTATTGAACACATTACACTCGAACATATCGGTTTTGTTCATCACGGATTCGGCGTTGACTTACCTGATTATCTTCTGTAAGAGTCGTTTAGTTTTATTAAAGGAAACGGAACCGAAAGAAGGCATTATGTAAAACTGCTTCGTATCACTGCACGATAAATGCTCAACCGCATCTATCGCTTGCTCTAGAACGTGTTATTACATAATGCCTTCTTTCGATTCCTGTCCTTAACAAATTACTATTTAATACTCTTCAATGCCACCATTCCGCCTCTCTTATACATACCCGTATTCCAAAGTCTTTTAAAATCAACAGACAGAGCTTCTCCATATGTATGATAATTTAAGTAAACTCTTTCTTCTAAGTTGATGCCTTCTTTAATTTTATTCATTTCATTTGCCTGAATGGAAGCTGTGTGGATACAAGAATTTTTTATTTGACGCTGCTGGACTTCTTCTTTTTCTGTTTTATATCCTGTTATACAAAACCAATGCCAATTCAGATCCTTAAATTCCTTATCCCTATGACGAAGCATGAGATAAATTACCGGAAGATTTCTCTCGATTGCTTTTTTCACAAATTTCTCAGCTTCTTCATATGGTTTATCCCCATCTAGAGTCTCAAATTCAGCCCCATATCCACAATCCTTTAAATATTGTCCACACCCATCTGTAAACATAGAAAGTTTTGTGACTCCTCCGACTCTTGGATGAATATAGGGTTTCATTTTCATGGAGAAGTCCACATATTCTTTTCTAGTGAGATTTAATGCATCGCCGGGATAACATTTTTTCAGACCATAATTTCTCGCCAGGCAAATAGATAAATCGCAGGCAGCTAATGCACCACAGCCGCCAAGATACATCCAGAAGTCTGTGCACCATTCCTGATTGCCGCCGGGGGTTCCTTCTATCTGAAAATAATCAATATTTTTTTCTTGTTTCATAAAGTATTCCTCATTTATTACTTTTCCAACTTCTATATTTTCTTGTTATTTCTCATATATTCTTTATTATAGTAATTACGCTTAATACTATATTGATTAAATCACATAATCAATTCCGTTATTGCCACGCTCGCCACCGCTCCTGCTATCGTCGCAAACATCGCTCCCGGTAAAGTCCAACGTGTTTTTTTTATATTTACACTCATGTAGTAAATCGTAATTGTATAGATTACCGTCTCTGTACAACTCATCATGATTGAGACAATCATTCCAAGCCTTGAATCCGGACCATATTCTTTAAAAATATCAAGGACAAAGCTGACCGCTGCCGATGAAGAAAATATTCTTACAATAAATACGGGAATAACTTCTACTGGAATGTGCAAAAGCTTTCCTGCGGGAGCAAGCAGTTCTGAGAAAGAATCTAATGCTCCTGATGCACGAAAGATTCCTATCGAAACGAGTAATGCTATCATTGTCGGCGCGATTTCAATAACAATCTGAAAACCCTCTTTTACTCCCTTTAGAAAGCTTTCATATACATCATTGCGATTAAAGAAGCCATATACAACAATATAGAACATGGTAAATGGCACGATAAAATCCGAAAAATAAAGAAGAAACTTCACTGTATCCATCTCCGTTTCTTCTTATTTTTTCTATTATATTTCTTTCCATTGTATCTTGTTATTTCTATTATTTTAATGAATACAATTCCTGCTATGGTAGAAATCATTGTCGCACAGATTGCTGGAAGTACAACCGCGGCTGGATTCACGGAACCGTACTGGCTTCGATAGGCAATCATGTTAATTGGAACAAGCTGCAATGATGAAATATTCAAAACAAGAAAAGCACACATCATATCGGAAGCTCTGCCCCCACCTTCCTCCAGCTTCTGCAGCTCTCGCATCGCCTTAAGCCCAGCCGGGGTCGCTGCCCAGCCTAGCCCAAGAATGTTAGCTGCCATATTAGCCGCTATGTATTCATTAGCTTTATGGCGAGGTGGTATGTCTGGAAATAGCCAGTGGATAAAGGGATACATTGTCTTTGCAATCTTTTTCATAAGACCACTCTTTACCGCTATTTCCATCATGCCGTTCCAGACACCGATAACTCCAAGCATAAAAATACATAAATTCACCGCCTCTGTTGAAGATGAAATAAAACTTTCTGTTATCTGCCCCATTGTGCCATGAAATGCCGCAAAGAAGATTCCTCCGGCGATCATAATCACCCACAATATATTCAGCATAAACCACTCAAACTTTCTCAACCTTTTTCTTCATTATATTGTTCCTGGCTTGTACGGTATGCTTCCATATCAAAGTAACCAAACTGATTCTTAACGGTATGTTTAATCTGATACATCGCAAAATCCGCATACTGCATAAATATCTTGCTGTCTGTCGTATCCTGTATGAATGTCCATTATCTATCTTTTATACACTCTAGGAACTCTCTTTCCTACATCACAAACAAATTCATAGTTAAAGCTTCCGGCAAGGTTCGCCATATCTTCAACACTGATATAATTATCCCCGTCTTTTCCAATCAAGGTAACGATATCTTCAAGCTTCACATCTGGAATATCTGTAATGTCTACCATCATCTGATCCATGCACACTCTTCCGACAATCGGTGCTTTCTGTCCGTGAATCAATACCCAGCCTTTGTTAGAAAGACTTCTTGCATATCCATCCGCATATCCAACAGATACTGTAGCAAGACGGCATGGATGTTCAACAATATAAGTCGCTCCATAACTTACACCTCGTTCCATCTCTGGCTCCATAATATTTACTACATGAGAATACCAGCTCATGGCCGGTGTCAGATCTAAATTAGAGAAATCCACTTCATCAGAAGGATACATTCCATAAAGAATAATACCCGCCCTTGCCATATCATAACGATGGTCTTCATATTCCATGATAGCGGCACTATTACAGATATGTTTTACTGGAATTTCAATTCCCGCTTCATCAAGTAACTGAACAAAATGATCATATCTCTCCATCTGACTTTCTGTATATGCCTTATCTGTCATATCTGCACAGGATAAATGGGTAAATAACCCCTCAATCTTTATATTGGGCAGCTCTGCAATCTGCTTTACAATCGCAAGGCCTTTCTCATCTGGAGATAAACCGATTCTTGTCATTCCGGTATCTAATGCGATGTGAATTCTCGCCGTCTTTTCTGTCTTTACGGCAGCTTCAGACATTGCCTTAGCCGTATCATAGCAGTAAATCGTCTGATCTACACCATACTCCAAATTCTTATAATAAAGAGAGGGGGAATTATAGCCAAGAAGCAAAATTGGCTGTTTTAATCCAGCCTTTCTCAGTTCTACTCCCTCATCAATTGTAGCAACACCAAAATAATCTGCAATATCATTTAAATAATGTGCTACTTCCACTGCACCATGTCCATAACCGTCAGCCTTTATGACAGCCATAGTCATCGCATTATCTCCTGTTTTCTTTTTGATATTTATATAATTCTCCCTGATTGCTTTTAAATCAATTTCACAAAAGGTACGCAAGTATTCTTCCATTATGTTTGTCCTCTTTCCCTTACTTCTACAGTAATCCTGTAAAATCATACTTTACTCAGGTTACTGTACATATCTATATTATGTCACATTTGGTATACTTATAAATGGGCGCAAAACACCCCTTATAAAAAAGTCTGTAAACAAATAAATTCTACCACATTTTTTCCTATTGTGAAGTTTTTTATACAGAAAAAATTCGGGAAATATAGCATCTCCCGAATTCTTTCAATTATTTCACTTTTACTATTTTACTTTTACTATAATTACTTTCTTTTTTCCATCACTGGTCTTTACAGTAATTTTACATTTACCTTTTTTCAAGGCCTTAATAACACCTTTTTTTGTTACTTTGGCAATCCTCTTATTGGAAGAGCGATACATAATCTTAGCAGTAGAAGATGCTGGAATCTTCTTGGCTTGTATTTTATATTTCTTTCCCTTCTTTAAAGTAACTTTTGTCTTCTTCACTTTTAAAGACTTTGTTTTTATTGTTTTCTTAACTGTAGAACCTGAAGCTGGCTTCGTCTCTGGCTTATTTTCGGATGTTCCCGGCTTCGTATTTGGCTTATCTTCAGAGCTGCCTGGTTTCGTATTATCCTCTTCATCAGAACCATTTACTTCTATCACATACTTGCTCACATCTGGAACTTTTGTAATACTTGACCAGTACAACTCAGAAATTGTTCCATAGTTATCCTTGATTTCCTTACCGTTTAGCAATGTCCGATTGGATGTCTTAGCAAGCGTTACCCCATCTGCAATTGCTTTTCCCGCAGTAGCACCTGTTTTTGGTATACTACTGTAGCCACCTTGTGCATAAACATTTTTTACAGAAACAGTACCATTACCGCTGATAGCATCTGCGCCATCATCATATGTACCGTTACCGCCAAATGCAATTAATGTTCCCTCACCGGAAATACTTCCATTATCCAAAATAATTCCGCTGCCGCCAACGGATGTTGTTGCGATACATCCTCCACCAAATACCGCTACTACGGAATCTTTTTTAATATCTAAGGAACCATTCTCAATACGGATCGCCGGCTGCCCGGAAAGACTTTTTCCTGTTGTTTCATCCTGTCCGGTTGCTGCTTCATCTCCCTTTACAAATACCTGCCCATCTACGGTAACCTTTCCTTTTACAACAATAACAGGATTCGTATTCTGTCTGATGATATGTCCATTTGATATAAAATTGGTGTTAGAATAAATAGATGAATTTTCTAAAATTGCTCCATCATTTAAAATCAACTGTCCATTAATTGAAGAACCTGTGAGAAACTGACTGCCATAATCATCATAGTTTGATGAGAACTTACCGCCATTTTTCACTTCAATATTTCCATGAATAGAAGAATCACGAAGAACAAGCTTTCCGCCATTCTCTACAACAATATTTACGCTGCTGAAAACTTTCATATTTACAAGAGTAAGATTACAGCCATCTGGAACAATCAATGTCTGTACTGGACTACCATCTACAGCATAACCAAGTTCTCCATAAGTTCCACTTGTATGAGAACCGTACCATGCTTTAATATCCTTTGGTACCGTAACTGTTTCGTTCTCTCCACCAAAAGAAGCGATTGCCCATGGCTCCATATCATACATATACTTTCCATCCGCTGTCTGCTTACAATTCTCAAGTTTAAGCTGCTTTGCAAGTACTTCTGTACGAGTATAAACTTTAAAATTCAGCTCATTACTTGTCGCAGTACGACCGCTCTCATCCGTTACTGTTACACTAATTGGATAAGAACCGGCTTTTAATGGTTCCCCTGATAAAGAAAGAGAACTGTCGTGGACAGAATAAACACCTTCCATTCCGCAGGCTTCTGTATCAATATTTATCTTTGTTCTGTTCTTATTTACTGTGATTACTTCACTTAACGGCTTCCAGTCGCTGTTCTTCGGCTCCTGTCCATCAGGAAGAACTACTGCTTCAACAATCACATCACTATTTTTATTTGTCGTAACAGAAGTAGAAGCTCCACTGATTGCATCATATTTCTTCTGTCCTTCTAAAGCACTTTCAAAGCTTCCTCTTATTCTTACATGAAGCGTATTGATTCCATCAGAAGGTCCCGAAGGCGTCTCTGCATCTGAGTCTGTCTTTTTAACAGTAAATGTATCTGCTGTTGCCTTTATTACACGTAAGTACAGTGTTTCATATCCTTCACTTTCAATCGTGAGGATATTTCCACTCTTTAACATACCATCAGAAGAACCATCAAAATAAAGTTTATTTTCATCTGTATTTCTGTAGTATGCTTCTCGTCTCATTAAAGATAAACGAGAACTTGCTTCTTCCCACTTTGTTTTATTTACAGAAACACTTTTTATTCCTTTGACATAGTCAGGTGCATCCGCAAAAGAAAGACTCTGAAAATCATAAACTACATTTTCTTTCATTGCTTCTACATTGCCGACACTGGCAGAATTTGCAGAGTTTGCCGCAAATGAAGGAATAAAGGATAATGTAAATAAACACACTCCCAAAACAACACTGGCTAATAACTTTCTAACCTTCTTATTCATATCCGGTTTCTCCTATTTTACAGTTACTTTAACAATTGCTTTCTTTCCACTTGCTGTCTTAACAGTAATCTTGCATTTACCTTTTTTAACAGCCTTTACAACACCGTTCTTTGTTACTTTGGCAACCTTCTTGTTAGAAGACTTAAAGGTAACTTTTTCTGTCGCATTGGCTGGTTTTAATTTTACTTTAAGTTTAACTTTTTTGCCTTTCTTTAACACAATACGCTTTTTGTTAACAACAACTTTTTTTGCTTTTACAGTTTTCTTATCTGGCTTTTCTGCTGGTTTTGTATCATCTTTTTTACTTTCTGTTGTTTTGTCTGCTGGCTTTGGAGCTCCATATTCTGCTCCACACACTTCACAGACTGCTCTCTTTGTTGTTGTAGCTTCGCCACCTTTATGTGCTTCTTTTTCAGTCGTAGCATCACAACCTTCATTCTGACATTTCTTCCAGTGATAAGTTCCGTCAGACTCATATTCATCTCCATAGTTATGAGATGCGCACTCTCCGTATTCTTCTCCACAGAAATCGCAGACTGCTTTCTTCGTACAAGTAGCTGTTCCGCCTGTGTGTTTTGTGTGGATGGCAACTTTTTTATAATCTTTACCTACTTCTAATACTAAGTCTTTATATCCTTCTGCAGAAATAACAACTTTGTTAGTATCTTTTGTAAATTCCTTATTTCCTATTGTTATATTAACCATGTTCACATATGCTCTAAATGTATCTTCTTTCATAAGAAATTTATTATCTACTTTAGTATAAGGTTCTGCATCATTTACTTTAATAGATGTAATCTTTTCCATCCAACTTTTTGTATTTTCTGAATTTGCAGTATATTCAGGATATTGAATAAGATACCATTCATAACCAAAATCTTTATCAAGTGTTGGAGTTTCCGTTGGTGCTTCCTTCAATTCTACCGCTGCTGTCTCCTCAGCCTGTACCGCTACCTGTGGTGCAACTGTTCCCACTACTGCCATTGACAGGCACATAGCACATGCCATAATGACTGAACTAATTTTTCTCATTTGTTTCTCTCCCTTTCTCTCTCTCAAATAAACTTAATAAAAAAACAGGTTTCCATTTAAAACTAATTTATGTTACTTAATTCTAACATCGGTTAGTTTATTTAAAAGATTACCTGTTTTTATACTCCCTGTCAATTCTACAGTTGATAACATTTCTCAACTATAGAATTCTTAAGAATTCATTTATTTAATTTTTAGAAAAAAGGATTACTTTTTTAACAGTTCCTGATAAATATCCCTTTTACTTACTCCGCGGTCTTTTGCTACCTGTTTCATCGCACTCTTTTTATCCATCCCTTTTTCAAGATAATGTTCCATATGTTCCTGCACAGTAAGCTGATTCCACTCCTGTTGTTTTTCTTCTTTCAGTTCCTGTAAACTCTTTCCCTCAAAGATTAAAACATACTCCCCTCTTGGCTCGTTCTCCTCATAATAAGCAATCATTTCATCGAGAGTTGCCTTGCGCTTCTGCTCATATCGCTTCGTCAGTTCCTTACATACCGTCATATTTCGGTTACCCAGATATTCCCTGCACTCTTTCAAAGTCTTCTTTAAATGATGCGGCGCTTCGTAAATAATAATCGTTCTTGTCTCATTGCGAAGATTCTCCAAAATCTGTGCTCTTTCCTTCTTGTCATACGGTAAAAATGCTTCGAATGCGAATCTCCTTGTCGGCTGTCCGGACATAGTAAGTGCCGTAATGCAGGCACAAGCTCCCGGAAGTGATGTAACATTAATTCCCGCTTCATAGCACTGTCTTACAAGTTCCTCTCCTGGGTCAGAGATTCCCGGTGTTCCCGCATCTGTGATTACTGCGATATCCAGTCCTTCTCTTAATTTATTTACAAGATAAACTGCCTTATCGACTTTGTTGTACTCATGATAGCTCGTCATCTTTGTTTTTATCTCAAAATGATTGAGAAGCTTGATACTGTTTCTCGTATCTTCTGCCGCTATCAAATCCACTTCTTTTAAAATTCGTACTGCCCGATAGGTCATATCTTCGAGATTTCCAATCGGTGTCGCACATAAATATAATGTTCCTGCCATTTTAATTCTTCATTTCTCCATATATCTGATAAATCTCATCGGTATAAGAACCATCCTTATTGTATACAATTAATGGGGGTTCTACCGTAATCCTCTGCTTACCACCTTTTACAGCATCAATCAAAACCATATTTGGCTCTTTATCTACATAAGGATGTACGAGACGCATCCTCTTCGGCTCTAATTTATGCTGTTTTAATGTATAAATAATCTCCGCTAAGCGAAAAGGTCTGTGCACCATATAAAAATGGCCGCCTGTTTTCAACAGCCATTTTGCTGCCTTTACTACATCTTCAAGGGAACAGGTAATCTCATGTCTTGCAATTGCCTTTGCATAATCTGGATTCGTCAGACCATGTTCTCCTGTCATATACGGAGGGTTACAGGTCACCCAGTCAAAACTCTCCCTCTCATAGTCTGTCTTTATATTACGAACATCCCCCTGTACAATATGCACTTTTTCTTCCTGACCATTCATCTTCACAGAACGCTCTGCCATCTTGGCAAACTCTTCCTGATACTCTAAACCTTCTACATGAGCAAGCGGATATTTACCCTCCATCAGTATTGGAATAATTCCTGTACCGCTACACAAATCAATCCCTTTACTTTTCTTTTTAACTCTGGCATAATCAGAAAGCAGTACCGCATCAATCCCGAAGCAAAAACCATCTGTTTTCTGGATAATACGGTAATCCTTTATCTGGAGATCATCAATACGCTCATTTTCTTTAATTTGTACATTCTCCATATAAGTATCCTATTTTAAATCTTCATTTTCAACTACAATTAAGTGAAGAACCTAGCAATTAAACTACCGAAGAACTCTTCTTAATTTTTCAAACTTCTTATATCAACAAAACCAAAATTTGAGTATTATAAAAAATTATGAGGAATAAAACAATAATAATAACAGTAATTGTTATTATTCAAATTCTCTTCCCTTATTCTCCTCTTTTCATTAAAGCTTAGACTTTCTTTCCTTCTTCTCCATCGCCTCTAATTTTTTAAGCTCATCATCCATTTTTACTTTTTCTCTGCGCTTCCGAGGACGGAAAATCAAATCATCCACTTTATAATCTACGAGCTCCTTTTCTCCCTTTTCGTCAGTAACTACGAGCTTCACTCTCTGTCTTAACACGCTGACTTCGTGAACAACACCTTTTACTCCCGTATTCGTCTTTACTTCATCACCAACATTCGGAAGCTTACTGTTCAGATACTCATAAGTATCCTGCTCATTTTTCAGACAGCACATCAATCTTCCACAAACCCCTGAAATCTTTGTAGGATTCAGAGAAAGATTCTGCTCCTTCGCCATTTTAATTGATACTGGCACAAACTCAGATAAAAATGTATTACAGCAAAGGCTTCTTCCACAAATGCCGATACCACCTTTAATTTTTGTCTCATCTCTTACACCAATCTGTCTTAATTCAATTCTTGTCTTAAAAACTGAGGCTAAATCTTTTACCAGCTCACGGAAATCAATTCGTCCGTCCGCCGTAAAGTAAAATAATACTTTATTATTATCAAATGTATACTCACAATCAATGAGCTTCATTGCAAGCTTATGTTTTTTTATCTTCTCAATACAGATTTTATAAGCTTCTTTGCTCTTTTCTTTATTATTTTCCTGAATCTTATCGTCTTCTGGTGTTGCGATTCGGATAACTGGCTTTAAAGTTGCAATAATCTTCTCATCATGAATCTCACGATTTCCTAAAACAACTCTGCCGTATTCTACTCCACGCGCAGTCTCCACGATAACATTCTGTCCAACTTCTACCTCAAACTGCTCTGAGGCAAAATAATATATTTTACCATTATCTCTAAAACGAACTCCTATTACTCTGGCCATTTCTACCTCCTGTTCTTCTTAAAACTCTCTTCTCGCTTCTACAATAAGCAACTCTAAAGTTGCATCAAAATTCACATTAGACTTTATGCGGACTCTGGC
>ERZ838827.2529-NODE-2529-length-10258-cov-3.743213_pt1 | contig 10258 bp, 4 predicted proteins | sample MGYA00519881_ERZ838827 | MGnify/ENA primary metagenome ERZ838827 (study PRJEB31850, sample SAMEA3708842) | human gut metagenome | biome: human gut; feature: human-associated habitat; material: faeces | place: China | collected 2014 ...
ATAATTAAACGCTCCATGAATGCCTGGTGACACATGGAGCGTTTGTTATTTAAAACCCACTCAATACCCCGGATTCTGTACTAGCTTTGTATTCATCACCCGTATTTTCTCGGGAATAGGGAATACGGTAGTATAACCGGTTTCCTCGTTTGGTAATTGAGGACGGCTGTTGTATGCACGAGTAAACATTCCGAAGCGGATAAGGTCCTGACGCCTCCAACCCTCCCAAGCCAATTCAAGCTGGCGTTCGGAAAGTATATTCTCCAAAGTAGCGGGACGGCGAGCGGCCTTCACCCGGCTCCGGACTTGATTTAACTCGACGTCTCCGTTTGCACCGTTGCGTACTTTAGCTTCGCTCTTCATCAGTAAAGCGTCCGCGTAGCGGAACAGGACAATGTCATTCTCCATTAATTTTCCGTCTTTTGTGGCGGTGGGGTCTACTTCATACTTTTTCATACGGGCACCTGCCGTTTGCTCATACGGGGTGTCGGTGATATCCAATGCTACTTCCCAAGGGAGATATACCAAGACAGTACCGTCGTCCAGCTTGATAATGTCTCCTTTCAAGTCATACATTTCTCCTGCAAAATAACAGATGTCGAAGCGAGGGTCTTGGGCAGCTGTCCCATAACCGAAAGTTTCGAGTGTTTCAATCGTTGCACTGGGACCATTCTCACCGCTTAGCCCGTAAGCTTTGGCATGGTTGTAATGACGGGAACGAAAAAGGTATTGCATCTGATTGGTATACAATGTTTTATTCATCGGGATCGTGAATATATTCTCTACGGACGGTTCATTGAAGATAGAGAAGTTAGTCTCGTATTCCGGTTCCAGTTTATAATTCATAACTTTCAGTTGGTCGCAGTAGTATATGACCGTCTCCCAGGCATTGAGTTCATTACCGTCTACCATGAACTTGATATTTTTTCCGTCGGGACGTTCGTTGTCCGTCCAGTCGTTATCGGTATAAACTTCGGCATTCAGTGCCAGTTTTGCCAACAAGAAAGTAACCACCGGACGAGTGATACGCCCATAATAAGGCCCGGACTGATTGCTGTGTACCTCCGAAAGTAATGGAGCCACTTCCTGTAATTCCTTGAATATAAATTCGAATACTGTCTTCCGCTCGCTTTGAACGACGTCTTTCATCGCAGGAGAAGAAGACTGCACCAAAGGCACACGGCCAAACAAATCCAGCAGATAATAGTAGTACATCGCACGCATAGCACGCACTTCCGCTCGATAAGCCGGGAGTTCCGCATCAGAATGGTTTTCTGCGAATTTGTCGATTCGTTCGAGCGACTTATTACTAAGCATTACGACTTTATAAAGATACTCCCATGTAGCTTGAATGGCATCATTCTCAATACCCCAATCATGGAGAAATAATCCCTGCCAAAAGCCACCGTCGTACCAGTCGCCACCGCGCGTAGGGATAATAGCTTCATCAGTAGTGAAAGTATTGAGGTCATAGACACCTCTGCCCGTTCCCTGCAATCCCTGGCTGTCGCTGTAACCGCCCACATAAGTATAGAGCGAAGCAACAGCATTGAGATAGACTTCCGAAATGGAATTACACACATCATCTTCGGGCAACTTATCTTTCGGATTTTCTTCCAGAAATTTATCGCAGGAAAACAGGAACGTACACGTAGCAAGCACCAAACTAATCTTTTTCAAATATTCTTTCATCTTCTCATCCTCCGTTAAAAGTTAATACTCAATCCCAATGTATAGATACGTGCCAACGGGTAGTTACGTTTATCATCCACCCCCAAAGTAGAGTTTACCGTAGAACTGTTAATCATCGGTGATAGCCCTGAATAGCCGGAAATCGTCGCCAGGTTGTTGACCGTGAAGGCAAGACGCAAAGAACGGACGTACTTCTTGAGTTTCTGCACCTTCTCGATTGGTACATTCCAACCAAGCGTCACGTAGTCAAAGTTTACGTAATTGCCTTTTTCCAGCCAATAGTCAGTGGCAGTCTGGTCCTTAATGTTCTGCTTCGGCGCGGATTTCATCACATTGTAGTCAGGGAAGATATTCATGTTCATATACGTCAGTGATGTTCCGTTATAGATTTTATGGCCGAAAGCTCCGTTGATCTGCACCGAAAGATCGAAGCGTTTGTAACGGAAGCTGATGTTCGAACCCAGAATTGTTTTGGGCACGGCTTGCCCTGCCACATAACGGTCTTCGCCGTCTTCAAGATTGACACCACCACCGTTCAAGTCCGCAATACCATAGGTGTATCCACCGTTCCCGTCGGACACCAGTCCGGTGCTATGAGGCAAATAAAAAACACCTAACGGTTGACCGACCATTTGATAGACGATGTGGTTGTAGCCACCGTGGAAGCCGGCTCCGTCGAGACTGGCAAGGCTCTTGTATTCAGGCGCGGAAATCATTTCGCCGTTGTACATTCCGCTTAATGAGAGAAGTTTGTTGCGTTGGAAGGTGACATTGGCATTAATGTTCAATTCCATATCTTTTGTTTTCAGAGGAGTGATACCAATAGCTATTTCCGTACCCCAGTTACGCATGGAGCCGATATTAGCCAGTAAAGTGTTGTAAGTGAAAGGCGGTACACTCACATTATACAGATAAAGCATATCCGTTGTTCGGGAATTGTAGTAGTTAGCGGAAAGTAACAGACGGTTACCAAACAAAGCTACGTCAAAACCTGTATTGAAAGTGTGTTTCACTTCCCACTTCAAGTCGGGGTTCGTATTCCTCAAATCACCCAATGAGACAACGGCAGAGTTGCCTACCGGAACAACTCCGTTCGGCTTTACTAGATTCAGTGTAGTATACGAGTCAATTCCACTCTGGTTACCCGCCAGACCGTAACCGATACGAAATTTCAAATTATCAACCACTGGCAAACGTTTCATAAACTTTTCCTCACTGACTACCCATGCGGCAGATATGGAGGGAAAGAAGCCCCACTTATGATTTGCTCCAAACTTGGAGGAAGCGTCCGTACGGGCATTCAGCGTCAGGACATAACGATCGGCATACGTATAGTTGAAACGTCCCATAAAAGATGCGAGACGGGGTTGTTCGTAGTACGAATTTGTCCCCTCCCACAGACGGACTGCACCGGCTTGCAAATTGTTGTAGCCGAACTTATCCGTGCTGAAATTGCTGACTGTGGTATAATATCCCGTGTACGTCTCTTTCTGGAGTTCGGCTAATGCCAGGACGTCGAAGAAGTGCTTTTTCCAGCCTTTTTTATAAGTCAGCATCATATTTCCGAGGAGGGACTCCATTTTCTTTGTTCCTTTATAAGCCTGCCCGTTCGCCCAAACAGAGGTGGGGAGATATTGCGAATTTTCAACTATATTATAGGTATAGGCACCGAACAGTACCAATTTCAATTCTTTCATCAAATTGAAGGTGAAACGGGCGTGTGTACTGATATGCGAAGTAGCGTCGTCATCGTCCACCTGCATCCATGCCAACGGGTTTGTTATCTGACTGGCGGTAGTGATGCCGTCCCACGAGTTAGTAACGGGATCTTTATGGTTAGGATACGTCGGGTTAAAGGTTGCCGCCGAATAGAAGGTTTTCTGATAGTCAACCAGATTATGATTTTTCAGGATAGAACCGAACATCCCCAGTTCGCAGTCGAAGAAGCCATCGAACATCTTTTGGTTCATGTTCATATTGGAAGTGAAATTCTTCATATCTTCATTCAAAATCACCCCCTGACGATCCATAAAACCAAGTGATACACGGTAGCTCGACGTGCTGGAGCCTCCATAGAAAGCGACGTGATGATTCTGTTGCAGACCTGTCTGTTGTATTTCTTTCTGGAAGTTAGTATTATTACCTTTATCTAAAATAGAGATACCGCGTTCGGAAGCTACGCTACGGAACTCGTCTCCCGACAACATTTTAAGATTCTTGTAGACAGTAGAAATGCCGAAACTACCGTTGTAGGCTACCTGCGTCCTACCCTGCATTCCTTTTTTAGTGGTGACTTCAATCACACCGGAAGCACCACGTGAACCGTATTGTGCCGTTTCGGAAGCATCTTTCAGAATCGTGAAACTTTCGATATCTGTGGGATAAATGGAGGTCAGCATACTAAGGTCGCCAAACACTCCATCGACAATAATCAGAGGATCGTTACCACTAGTCAGTGAAGTGGTTCCACGCAGGCGCACTGCATCCAGAGCTGCGGGGCCATTCGTACCCCGTTGAATAGTCAAACCCGGTACCCTACCCCGAATCGCCTCCAAAGGATTGGTTACCTGGTCTTTGTTCATTTGTTTCTCCGTAATTTTCTCCACAGAACCGGAGAGGGTTTTCAGACTTCCGGTAGCATAGCCTACCGTTATCAAGGAATCCAAGTCCAGAGGAATGACAGGAATCTTCTGTGCAAATGTATTTCCGCACAAAACTACCAGAAGAAAGCTAAGAAAAGTTAGTTTACCGTGTTGTCGTATCATAACTATCAGTTTTTAAGGTAATAATACAAATATAACAAAAAAAGAAGGAATCTGGTTGAGTAGATTCCTTCTTTTATTGATATTAATAGCCGCAATATGACTCTTTTTTCGAGTTTTACCGAGGGATTTGCTTACTTCACTATGATTTCATCAGTAAATATCCAGCCACCCAGTTCTTTGCCGGCACGCGCCTGATAACGTACATAGCGTCCCTTGACGGTTCCTTCCCACGAAACATCGGAAAACTTGATTGCTTCTTCCTTGTTAACAACAAAGTCCTGATGCTTCAGTTCCGTAAAATTGACTCCGTCATCGGAAACTGAAATAACCACAGACGCAGGCAAGAATACTTCAGCTCCCACTACCTGCATGAAAGCTGCTGTGACTGAATGAATAGTGGTCTCGTTTTCCATATCAACGGTTACATCGAGGCGGTTCTTCGAGATAAATCCCTGCCATGCACCGTCACCGTAAGTCCAGTCGCCACGGATACCGTCGGTCAAAGTCACATCACCTTGTGCTGCATAAGAGGAGTTGTAAGGAGCGTTATAGATCACTTTCTTTCCCAATGCCAGATGCGTAAGGGGTTGTAAAGATTCCGGCCGACTTCCGATCTCACTCTTCAAATCGAAAGTGTGATAGCCTTTCGCCTGCAAATCCGTTACCGCTTTCAGGGCACGTGCATGGAAGTCCGGCCATGACTTACGTTCCGGAGCCGACCAGGCAACTTCCGCCAATGCCAGCGTACGTGGATATAGCATATATTCCACGTGTTCGGGAGTCGGGACATATTCAGTAAAGAGATTAACTTGCGCACCATACACAAGTTTCGCTTGTTCCGCCGACAATGAAGTAGAAACCGGATTGTAAGAATAGACTTTTTTCAATGGCAAGTATCCACCAATCGCTTCCGGCTGAGAGTACGGAGCGTCCTGATAACTATCCAGATAACAGTAGCCACCCGGCGTCATGATAGCCCGGTGTCCGGAAGTTACAGCTGTAATACCGCCTTCTTCTCCCCGCCATGACATTACAGTCGCGTTAGGAGCCAGTCCTCCTTTCAATATCTCGTCCCAGCCGAGCAGACGTCGACCATGATCGTTCAGGAACTTCTCAATACGATGAATCAGATAACTTTGCAGTTCGTCCACGTGAGAGAGATGTTCGTCTTTCATTCTCTTTTGGCATTTCGGGCAAGTTTTCCACGCTGCCATACCGGCTTCGTCACCTCCTATGTGAATGTATTCGGAAGGGAAAAGCGCCATGACCTCGGTCAGCACATTTTCCAAAAAGGTGAACGTTTCTTCGTTTCCGATACAGAAGTCCGCGTTCTTGTAAGGCTCACCCGCGCAAGAGAGTTGCGGATAAGCTGCCAGCACTTCTTCCGAGTGGGCAGGCATTTCAATCTCCGGAATAATCGTGATGAAATGCTGACAGGCATATTCTACGATTTCGCGAATATCATCCTGTGTATAGTAACCTCCGGAAGCTCCAGGCTCGTCGAAACGGAGGTACTTACGTCCACCGTTCCACCACGTCTTCCAATTGGCGTCAGTACGCCAGGCTGCAAATTCTGTAAGCAAAGGATATTTCTTGATTTCAATTCGCCAGCCTGCCGCATCTGTAAGGTGCAGATGCAGGCGGTTGATCTTATAGAATGCCAATGCGTCTATCTGTTTCTTCACAAATTCTTTAGAAAAGAAATGACGGGATACATCCAGCATTAAGCCGCGATAAGCGAAACGAGGACTATCCTGCACTTCAACAGAAGCAATGGAATAGCCTGTTCCCGAAGGCTGAGATAATTGCAACAGTGTCTGGATTCCGTAGAACAATCCCGCTCCCGATGTTGCACGGATAAGGATTCGTTCCGGAGTGACGGACAGGGTATAACTTTCGGGAGAAGGCAACTGTTCGCTCTTTTCGGTTATCAACAGAGAAAGTACGTTCTGCGTATCTTTTTTCTTTCCTTTCTTTAGATGAACCGGTAATGCTTGCAGATAGCTTTCCAGAAGTCGAGCTTCTCCACCTTGAATGTTTGTATAAAGTTTTGTTTTCTCTGAGAGTAAAAAAGAGCCCGTACCCTGCTCTATTTTCAGAGGGACAGGGATTACGGACTGTGCATGAAGAGGATGTGCCGCAAAGCACATCCCCAATACCCATAAGAAAAGACAAACTTTAGTGCATCTATTTCTTATATTCATTAATCTACTGTGATTTCATCTACAAACAAGAAAGCAGGATTTCCTTTGCCTCCATGCCATTCCGGTATTTTACTTTCAGACAAGGCAACCACCTTTACATACTGAGTTTTCACCGGAGTGAATGACAATTTATGTTCGTAGATACCATTCTTATCACTTTGTTCCATAGCAGGGTATTCTTCGGAAGCTACTTTGGTAAAGTTCTTACCGTCGTCTGATACTTCTACGGAAAATCCTCTTGCATCAAACACCCAGTCTCCCTTCTCTACGCAAGTAGAAATAGCAACGCTCGAAATCTCGGTAGGTTGCTGAAGGTCGATAGTCATATCCATATCGTTTTTATAGAATGCAATCCAACGACCGGTCTTATAGTTGCCATTTCCTTTCAGTCCGTCTACTAGTGTAGATTCACCTTTAAACATATATTGTTTGTTGACCGGTTGATTAGCTACAATCGGCTTCATGCTGGACTTACTGAAATTGATCTTCTCTGAAATCACACGACTGTTTCCGGTAGGACGAACAGCGATAGCGGAGAAGTCTGCATTTTCCTTGATTTTCAGGACACCTTCATAAAGCGGAGAAGCGGCAGTAGGTTCCGTACCGTCCAATGTATAGTGGATAGGGGCATTGTCAATGGTAGACAACGTGATGTCCAGTGTACCGTCTGCCGGGTTCGGCGTATATTCGGCTGTTACGTTAAACACATGTTTTGCATAATTGTATCCTTCTGCATCATACCATTTAATCAGTTGCGGCAAACGAGACAGGAAGTCTTCATAGTTCTTCTTGTCGGGAGTAGACCACTGGATTTCACACAATGCAGACCAACGAGGCAATACCATATATTGCGCATGAGAGAAAGTAGGAATATATTCAGTCCAGAGATTAGCTTGCACACCCTTAATATATTTTTGTTCTTCCGGAGTAAGGGAAGTCGGCATCGGTTCGTAGCTATATACTCTTTCAAGCGGCAGATAACCACCAATTCCGAGAGGTTCGTTTTCCGTATCTTTCGTCTGATAATAGTCGAAATACAAATAGGTATTCGGTGTCATAATCACATCGTGTTTCTGTTTGGCAGCTTCGATACCACCTCTTTCTCCACGCCATGACATTACAGTCGCGTTAGGAGCCAGTCCGCCTTCGAGAATTTCATCCCAACCAATAATCTGACGTCCGTGGTCGTTCAGGAATTTCTCAATGTGATTGATTACGAAACTCTGCAAACGTTCTTCCTTACTATGATTCTTATCCGATTTCAAGCCCAACGCTTTGATACGTGCCTGACATTTCGGACATTTCTCCCATCTTACCTTCGGACATTCGTCACCACCTACATGGATATACTCTGAAGGGAAGATTTCAATCAATTCGCCATATACATCTTCCAGGAATTTCAGAACCTGATCGTTGCCGGCACAAAGTACATCATCGGCTACTCCCCATTGTCTCCAAACTTCATACGGTCCACCGGTACAACCCAATTCCGGATAAGCGGCAAGGGCAGCCAGCATGTGTCCCGGAAGGTCAATCTCAGGAACAACAGTGATATAACGTTCTGCGGCATAATCTACAATTTCCTTAGCCTGTTCCTGTGTATAGAATCCACCATAGGGTGTATTGTCATATTCACCGGAGTTACGTCCGATGACTGTTCCCGATCTTTGAGAACCTATTTCCGTCAACTTCGGATATTTCTTGATTTCCAGACGCCATCCCTGATCGTCAGTGATATGCCAGTGCAAACGGTTCATGTTGTGCAAAGCCAGCATATCAATATAAGTCTTCACTTCATCAATTGTGAAGAAATGACGACTAACATCGAAATGTGCACCACGATAACCGAAACGAGGAGCATCCTTAATTTCAACAGCAGGTAATGCTACATCAGCACCCAAAGCAATAGGCAATGATTTACGCAAAGTCTGAATACCATAGAAAACTCCGGCTTCTGTAGGGGCAGTTATCGTGACACCTTGATCGGTGACTTTCAACTGATAAGATTCAGGGTTTTCTACTTCTGAGCCTAACGCCAGCACTATAGCATTTTTACCTTCAGTTCCGGCTTCAATCGAAAAGTCTTTTCCGGTTGCAGTCTTCAGATAATCAGCCAAAAATTGCGCATTACGCTGCATCTTCTCATTTCCTTCCGGATAAAGGATTTTCACACCGCTTTTCAAAATAAAGGGGTTTACTTGCGATGTTACAATTTCTTGTGGCAATGGGATAATCTGATAATTGGCTTCTTCTTGTACCGAGCCACAAGAGCTCATCAGTCCTGCCAGTGCCACACATCCTGTTAATTTTAGGAGTTGTTTCATAAAATAAAAATTAGGTGTTAGTAGTTAATAAATTAGTTTTATTTATAGGTTTCTCGAATATGCTTGATATTAACAGGTAATTCTTCTCCCTTCTTTATCCGGGGAGAAGTGATAATTACTTTCTTACGTTCTCCGGGTAAGAGATCAAAGAAGTTGTCACTGTAACGGGCTCCTTGCAATGGAGTCTCAATAAAAATATCTTTTGCCAACATTGATGAAAAGAGAGTCAATTCACATTTACCATCCGTCTGCTTCATTTGATAGGATACTGATGTCGGAGGAAGTTGCAAATCTTTCGTCTTTCTGAAAAAATGGACGCTCTCAGCCACCTGATGTCCCGATTTATCTTTGAGTATCAATTTCAAGAAGCTACGTCGGCAGTCTTCGGGAGTCAGCCAGCCATCCAGTTTTGCACGATAAACACATTTTGAAGTATTTGCCGGAACTTCCAACAAATGTACTTGTATCTTCTTACCCAGCGTTTTTCCATCAAAATCCACGACTTTCATTTCCAATGTCATTTGCTCCATTGTATCAAGCCGGTCTGAGATCAGATAAACACTCAAACTGTCATTCTGCTGTATAGGATTGATCAAGACCGGTGCAAAAACACGCTTTGCCTGATAATGTAATGCCTTCCAATTACCATAATAATCAATACTTGACCAGGATACTACCGGCCAACTGTCGTTCAACTGCCAATACAATGTCCCCATACAATAAGGACGATTGCGTCTGTGAGCTTCTAATCCATGCCGCATCCCCTGTCCTTGCAAGACTAATCCGACATACACAAAATCCTCGAAACTTTCGGGAATGATATAATCACGTTCCATATAAGTACGGATCAACGAATTACCAATACTACTCTTCTGATGCGCATTCATCACTTCAGACTCAATCTGATAATCTTCAGGAGCAGCAAAAGCAGCAATGGTTTTCATTTCCGGAAATGACTGGAAACCAAATTCACTCATAAAACGCGGCAAATCGGTATCTAAAGACTCAAATGGCTTCTTTCCGTACCAGACTCCCCAATTATGACTGTCTCCTGTCCCCCATGACTCCGGACGCCCCCAGTTAGCGAGATAAGGCGAACTGTGCACATAAAAACGATCCGAATCAAATTCTTTAACCGTTGAAGGCAACAGCTCACGGAACAGTTTATCATAACCATGCATTAATCCTTGATAAACCTCCGGAGTAAACTTCTTCTCAAAACCCCAATATTTCAGAGCTTCCAGTATTTCATTATTGCCACACCACATCGCCA
>ERZ838827.2530-NODE-2530-length-10253-cov-2.404491_pt1 | contig 10253 bp, 8 predicted proteins | sample MGYA00519881_ERZ838827 | MGnify/ENA primary metagenome ERZ838827 (study PRJEB31850, sample SAMEA3708842) | human gut metagenome | biome: human gut; feature: human-associated habitat; material: faeces | place: China | collected 2014 ...
AAACTTACTCCAATCTAAATGTATTCTGACATATTTAAAATTCAACTCTTTCTGCAGCTCTTCAAACTGTTCCCTTGCTTCATAATTCAGCAGCAAATTACAATCTCTCAGATTAATAATTTCTCTCCAGTATGGTCTGTATAGCTGTTTATTACCGACGTCTACCGAGATAACGTCTTGAATTTGATCCACAGCTTTAATACCGCCCAACTTTTCTATTGCTGTCTGCAGATTTTCTGTTTGTTCTTTCTTTTCAAACTCTTCTTTTACCTTTTGTTCTATCCGATATTCATATGGTGACATCTCATATCGTTCTGTAAAATATTTCCGAAAAGAAGCTTCATTTGGAAATCCATTATCCATTGCCACACATAACAAATTTTTATCACTATGCAGCAAATCTTCCCACGCATTCTCTAATCTTACATTACATAAATACTGATAATAATTTATCCCGAAATTTTTCTTGAAAAATCGCGAAAAATATGTTGGTGTCATGCAAAATTGACTGCTGATCTGTTTTAATGATAAATCTTCTTGAAAATGCTCGCTAATGTAATCCGTTATATTTTCAAAAAGGGGATTGAGTTCTGTGATAACTACATTTGTTGCGAAATTACTTACTAAAAAAATCAGAATTTCACAACTTATTTTATTCCATTCCGCCCATTGATACTCGGTTCTTTCATATTGTAACACGAGTAATTCAGTCAAATATTTTCGTAATATTGCAAAATTATCATTTTTTGTATTTGTTGAATTACATAGAAAACGATACTTTTTGTTTGGAAATAATTTTCTGAACTTTCTGATGGAGATCGTAAATTCTGCATATAACGACTTCGCTGCCCGAATTGAAACAGGTGTTTTTGAATTGATCACGATTATTTCATCTTCCGTCAAGATCATCCCTTCCCCTGCATCCATCGTTATATTTAACTCATTTTCAATCCCTAATAGAATTATAATGTCATTTGAACATATTTTTTCACACTCTGTACAATATTTTACTGCTGATGTTATCACACGTTCCATATCTCGTTCTTCTTTCATTTCTAAATCGTTTATGTAAGTTTTTTTGCGCAACTTACTCAACCACGAAGACCTTCGCCGTCGACTGCCTCTTTTACGATTTCTTCCATCTCTCCCGGATCCAATTCAATCTCTGGCAACAATTCAAAATAGAAATCCGTATATTTCTGCGCAAGCGCCGAAATACAACGCTTCTGATAAATTTTGAAACGACGTACAGAAAGTTCATCTTTTTCCAATGTAATATATACACTGATCCAAAGTTTTCTTCCTGTTTTTACAACTTCATAATAAAGATCTGAATAGCGACACCCTCTCAACTCCGGTTCCACCAAATCTCGGATTTCCTGGATGGTTTCTTCTCCCGGAGAAATCAATAGCAAATCTCGGATTCCCGAAATTACCGTCTTGATTGGCATAGGCAGCATGATCATAGACAAAATGATCGTTAAAATAGAATCCAGATAAGGAACCAATGCCTGAATCCATGGAAATGGAAGAACGGTCGGTAAAAAGAAAGCTGCCGCCATTCCGATCGAAATAATACTATCAATCTCCCAGCCTTGCATCTCCGCCTGTATGAGCGGTGAATTCATTGTGCTGTTCCGATACTTCAAATACAATGTAACCGCAATACCGATCAGACATGCTGTCAACTCAAATCCTGCAACAGTATCAAAAGAAACAACTCTTCCTCCATGTAGCACTATGTTCATACTGTTTGCGATCAGTCCGATTGTAACCGCCGTCATTGTAATACCTTTGACTACAATAAAAACCGTTTCAATCTGCATGTATCCAAACGGATGTTTCTCATTACTTGGTTTATAAAGAAGCGGTATCAAAAATACCGATGGCAACAACATAAAAAATTCAATCCCATCATAAACCGCATCCAAAAGTACCGCCTGAGAACTTGTATAAATTGCCATTCCTAACTCTAACACGACAAAGAATAAATTTCCGTAAAGCGACACGGACATCGTCGCTTTTTCCTTCTTTGGTGTTTTTCGTCCGATTCGCATCGTATCTACATCCTCTCTGTTTTTAGCATAATCATCATTATAACATAGAAAATTTTTTCGGCAACAGTTCCGGCATCCGCTTTTATAAAGCCTTTATAAACCATTTACTAAAATTCAATATTCCAAATATGCACTTTTCATCGGACTCGCTGCATGTTCTGCAAATATCCTTATATGTATCACACCTAACCGTTTATCGAAAGAAAAAAAAATGAGATAACAATTTAAATTGCTACCTCATTTTTTCTTTTATTTCATGTATTAAAAATGTGTTTTTCATTATAACCATTATGGAATCCAATTTGAGACCGGTGAAGAAAGAATCAATGTAACCCAAGTTGATTTTTTAGATGCCCAAATTTTAAACCTATCTCCTGGATCCCCTATTTTCTTTAATACGCGAATTGCTATGTGTTCTCTTGGACCACTTGAATATCTGGAAGCTAAAATCAGACCCGATCTTTGTCAATTCATTGTCAGTATGAGCGAACCACCTAAGTGGTACGATAGTCCAGATTACCTATAACAATATCAAATAATTAAAAAAGCATCCGAATATTATTCAAAATATCATCATATCCCGATGCTTTTTTCTTTATTCCACCAAAATTTTTTTCAACTTCTCTAAATCTTCTGCATTCACTCCGCATTCTTTCAAATACATTTCTGCATTTCCCCATGTAGAATCCAAATAATCCAATGTAATTTCCATTTCTTCTTTAGGGGAAGATAATAACACGTCAGAAATTTCTATCCCGCGTTCTTTCAAGATTTTTCTCTGTTCTTCAAATACACTTTTCATATTCTCAGCACTTACACTATAATCTGCTACAACCACTTCTTCCGAAACACCTGCCAGACGAAGCAATAACATTGCAACAACACCTGTACGGTCTTTCCCTACTGCACAGTGAAAAACAACCGGTTCTCCATTTCTTTCTGCAATCCGTTCCATCACTTCTTTAATTTCTTCTTGATGTGTATTTAAAATCGTAATGTAAAGATCGGATAGTCTTTCCGGTATCGAAAGCGCTTCTTGAGAATCATTCATCCGATCCGACATTGGAATTGAATAATATGTAAAGTTTTCTCTGATCCTGTCCGGCGCTTGTTCTACTTCACTTCTGCTTCTAAGATCTAAAACATATGTGATCTTCTTTTCTTCCATCCAAGACAGATCATCCTCTGATAATCGATGTAATGCATCTGATCTATAAAAACATCCTTTTTTTATCGTTCCCCCATTTGCCGGATAACCGCCCAAATCTCTAAAATTACAAGTCCCATCCATCGGAACCGGAAGATTCACACTCCATTTTTTCATTTCCTGTATCTACCTGCCTTTCTCCCATACTTCTTCTTTCATATTACTTTTAATATAGACAACTGCTCCGCCCAAACATAATAAAAACATCAGAACAGAAAGTGCGGCAGCTTTTTGATAGTCAAGATATGTATTCACTTGTTGATACAATAAGATTCCCAACATTTTCGGATTATTCGGACCAGTAAGATAAGGGATCGTAAACGCTCCGATCTGTCCCATTAATATAAATGTGGCTGCTACGATCACATCTTTATACACAAGCGGCCATATGATTTTCTGAAAAATCTTCCAATAAGAACATCCCGCATCTCTTGCGCTTTCCACATAGGAATCTGCGACTGCCGATAATGCTGCGGAGAGCAGCATAGCGGAAAAGGGGATATTAAACCAAAGATTGCACAAAATAATTCCTTTTATATCATATAAAAGTCCCGGCTTGTATACGATACCAAATAATTGTAAAAAACGATTGATAAAGCCAGAATCCTTTATGATATTCATAACAGCGTATACCGCTACAATTCCCGGAATAAATCTGGGAAGTAAGTAAAGTCTTCCGATCAATTTGCTGATCTTACTTTTAGAAAAACGCAAATACAATGCCAGCAAGAAACTGAAGATAATCGCTAAAATCATCGTGCTAAATGCTTCGATCGCCGTAAAGATCAAACTCTGAAAAGCTTCTTTACTTGTGAAAAAGTATTGATAATTTGCCATTGTAAATGTACCGTCTGCAGTTTTAAATGACTGCAAGATCGTATTGATGATCGGAAGCACTACGACTAACATCATAACTGCGAATGCCGGAAGCACCATCGCATATGGCGTCCATGTTTTTTGCCTTTTTTGTTTCATACCATCCTCATTTCCAATATATGATCCTCCTGCTTTTTGCAAGGAGAATCATATACTATTTCCTCTACTGTGCAAGACTTCCGATTTCCTCTGTCCATCTTGCAGCAATATCTTTTTGAAGCAAACCAATGGAAAAATATCTCAAAGAATCCATATTTGTCTCTTCCAGCCAGTCTTCATGTTCCAGTCCTTCTAATTTTGAAGAATCAACAACCGGGGATGCAAACATTGTGTTCCAATCAATCGCCTGTGCTTCATAACTCAAATAAAAATCAATTACAGAAAGTGCTGCTTCTTTATCTTTTCCAATAGACGGGATCATAAATCCTGCAAGACCACCTAAGAAAGGCTCTTCTAATTGTGTCAATTTGATCTCTTCCGGAAGTGTTCCCATTGCTTTCTGGCTCAACACCATATTTACAAATGCCGGTGTCATATCTACTTCTTTGTTAGCCAGCAATTCCAATGATCCGGCATTTTTCATCGGATATTGTACTTTACCTGCTGTTTGATAGAGATACGGATGAAGTTCTTCCAACAAGGTAAAAGCATTGTCCCATTCTTCGGTATGCTCTGTCTTCCACTTTTCATCGGAAGAGGTTGCCGCTTCTTCCGGAAGCTGATTATAAATCGTATTTGCAACAAACGAAAAGCCTGAATTTCCCGTACTTGGATCATTGTATGTAAAACGTCCCGGATGTTCCTCGATCCACTGATATAACTCCTCTGCGGTTTTCGGCGGGTTCTCTACTGTTTCTGAGTTATATGCCAAATAAACTGATGTTCCTCTGTATGGAACAAAGTTATCTCCTACAATATTATCCTTAAAGATCAAATTCTCATAATTTGGAATTTTAGATAAATCAATTTCTTCAAAGAAATCTTCACTTGTCTGCGCTTCGATATTTGCGATCGCACTGTCATCGATCGCGATCAGATCGAAATCCGTATCTTTTTCGCCTGCTTTATATGCAGCGGAAAGCCGATCCGGCAAACTTTGTTCACTTGTCCCCGATACAACAAACTGTACTTCAACTTTTGCTATTTTATTATATTCTTCATTTGAATTATAAGCATCGGCGATTGCCTGCAATGCTTCTCGCACTTCTTGTCCTCCGCTTGACCAGATTGTAACGGTTGGCACCTCTTCTTCTGTTGTTGTTTTGCTGCTTCCACATCCAACCATTGTACAGATCATAGTCATTCCCATTGCTGCTGCAAATACTCTTTTCCCTCTTTTCATCCAAATGTTTTTTTTCATTTTTTTCTCCTTTTCATTTCCATTCATTAATTACTTTCTTTATCTATGCTTTATGCCCTTGCCGCAAATTCTTGTTGTCTATCAAAAATACAACTTACGCGGTTTCCGGTCTCAAAGCCTTTTGCCTGATCTTTTTCCAAAAATACTTTCAACATTTCCTTGTCAGACTTTTTAACGATTGCCTGTGTATAATGCCCAAGGGACATCATCTGAAAGATTTCATATTTTCCATTTTGATCATGCTGAAGCGTCACATCTTCCGGTCGTACTGCAAATGAACTTCCATTCTCTTCAATAAAATTCATTTCCCCGATAAATTCTGCTACAAATCTCGTCTTCGGATGATCATAAATTTCCTCCGGCTTTCCTACCTGTTCCATATATCCCCGCCGCATAACTGCGATTCGGTCTGAAATAGCCATTGCTTCTTCCTGATCGTGTGTAACAAATATAACGGTCAATCCGGCTTCTCTTTGTATCCTTTTTAACTCCTCACGCATTTGTCCGCGTATTTTTGCATCCAATGCAGAAAATGGTTCGTCCAAAAGCAATAAAGACGGTTTTAACACTAACGCTCTTGCGATTGCAATTCTCTGCTGCTGTCCGCCGGAAAGCTGACTTGGATACTTTTTCTCTGATCCATCCATTCGGACTAATTCCAGCATTTTTTTGATTTCTTTTTTGATCTGCTCTTTCGGACATTTTCTGATCTGCATTCCAAATGCCATATTTTCATAAACGGTCATATGTGGCCAGAGATTATAACTTTGAAACACCATACCTGTCGGTCTTTTTTCCGGCTGAAGATTTTGGATCTCTTTTCCGTCCAGTAAGATCCTTCCTGAATCTATCTGGTTAAATCCGCCGATCGCTCGTAAAATGGTTGTCTTTCCACAACCTGATGGTCCTAAAAGAGTCAATAATTCATGTTCTTTTACACTGAGATTGATATTTTCAACCCCTTCATTTTTACCAAACTTTTTTGTTAAATTTTCAATGATTAATTTTTCACTCATGACATACCTCACATTTTAAATCCACTTGACAAGGCTTCCGCGCTCAAGTATTTGCGGAACACGATCAATAATAGAACAGACGGAATCAACAAAATCACTGCGAAGACTGCTCCTGCCGTATCCGGGAACGACATAATGATTCCGTATAATTCACTCGGCATCGTATGTATATTCGGCAGCCCGATCAAAAGTGAACCTTGTGCTTCTTCCATTGATCCAAGAAATGTATACAAGGATGCAACAACAATTCCCGGCCATGCCATTGGCATTGTGATCTTGAAAAACACCTGAAGTGCAGATGCTCCCGCATCTCGCGCGCTCTCTTCCTGCTGAATATGTACTGTTCGAAATGCACCACTTGGAATCCACACCATAAACATCATCGTATTTACAACATGTACGAGCACAACTCCTGTAAACGTTCCTATGAGATTTAATTTATAAAATATTACTGCCATCGCTGTATAAATCCCCATTTTAGGAAATGCATTTGTCAAAAGAAAACTCAGCCTCACAAAACTTCTTCCTTTAAACTGATACCTTGCAATCGCATATGCCGCCGGAAGGCAGATCAGCAACGAGATTACCGTGACTACAACCGCCAAAAGTAAGGACGTCGTAATAGACTCTAACATCTGACCTTTTGATAAAATATAATCCCACCACTTTAATCCATACGTTTGAGGGATTACGTCAGGATACTCATATTTCCCTGCAAATGACAATGTCAACATATTAAACAGCGGACCATAAAAAAAGAGAACGAATACAGCCAAAAGAATCCATTCGGCAAATTTTCTTTTTCCCAATCCATAATACAAACGTTTCATTCCTCGTTTCCTCCTGATTTCCATCTGACCGAAATTCCGGCTGCCAAAAGATTTTCATATTGACAGTTTTCCTCATACATCCGTAAAACAACTGTATGCTCCCTCTGTGAATCCGCTTCTTGTTCTTCCTTCAAAACACCTGCTATTTTGATTTTCTCTGTACTCTTTGTAAAACGTAACGGAAGTTCTTTCTCTATCTGTTTCCCGCGGATTCGTAACACCGGATGACACGCTGCCCATTTTAAATTCCAGTTTTCATATTCTGAAGAATGATCCACCTCGATCCATAAATCTTCTTTTTCTGCCCAGGCATGTAACAAAGGTCCCTTCGTGACAATTGTTTTTTGTCTCATCACCGCTCCCAACACAGCTTTTTCCACTCCTTCGTTCTGTCCTTCTCCGCTGTCTTCAAGCAATGCATAGGTGATCATAACCGGAAGTTTTTGCGGTTTTTGATGAATATCCTTTCCACTGACTGCTGCCAAATGATACCCCGCTAATACTTTTTCTTCCCAAAATTCTAAAGCCTGTCTGTTTCCCATAATATGTCCGGCCATCGCTTCGGTTCCACCGCTCGTATTAAAAACTTCTATATAATCAATTTGATCCCAATCATGGATTTCCAGATCCATCCGACAACCGGCTGTAACAGGTCTTCCTATACAAAACGGATGGGCTAATCCGATCGCACCTGCGCCGGCTGCTCTCAATTTTCCTAAGAATTTTTCAGGTGCTCTCGGGTCTAAATTGGTAAAATCAATCATATGTTCAATACCCAATGCCAAAATATGTCCGTAAAATGTTGTTACTTCGATTCCTTTTAACAGCTGAATATGTAAGTGTTCCTCTTGTATTGTCATTTCTGCCTTTCCATGTCCCGAACAAGTATTATGATCCGTCAGCGCAACAACACCATAGGCTTCTTTTTCTGCCCATCTCATCAGTTCTGCCGCTGTCATTTCTCCATCCGATTCCGTGGAATGATTATGTAATTCTACTCTTTGATACCTCATGATTTTTCCTCTCTTTTGATCACAACCTGATAGGGAGTATTCTGATTCAATACCTGATATACATGCAATACAACCTTCAAAACTCCGCCGTGGAATTTCCATGTACGGAACCCTTCCGAAGCTTTTTCCGGAGAAATGACGATCTTTTTTGTCATTTCATCTCGATGTGCACATCCTAAATACGCCTCATTATGGAATACAGACACATTGATCTCTGTTTTTTCTCCGTTGATCATTCTTATAATTTCGTTTTCTTCCGGATTCGTGCCTACATTTTCTCGGTACGCTTTGATACAGGCTTCACGATCTTCTTGTGTAATCTCTTCCATTATTCTTTTTTCAAAAGAAACTTCCACTGTAATTTGATCCATATCAACCGGTAATACGACTTCATAAGAAATATTTCCGATAAACCCTTTCATCAGTTCGCCTGATACTTGATATTCCTTCATCTGTTCCTTCCTTTCTTCGAAAATCACAAGCGCCAGTATAAAAATAATTTTTTAACTTTTCACCAAGACTCCGTTAAACTCCTGTTAATCATTTTCATCAAAAGTTAATTTTTATTTAAGTGCATTCGATTACAACGCATTTTTATTTCCATCCGTGATTTTTTTCACAAATTAAATATTTTGAAGTTTTTTTATTGATTTTGTTGCTTTTATATGTATAATATGATAATGGAAGTCGAAGTTTTTTCGACTCTGTGGAAAGGTATTTTTAAGACTGGATATTCAGCTTATGATAGATACATTTCCATAAGAAAATACAATTTAAGAAAAGAGGTTAATGTAAGATGGCAGAAATCGATTTGAGCAAGTATGGTATCACCGGAACTACCGAAATTGTGTACAATCCTTCTTATGAGACATTATTCGAGGAAGAGACAAAACCGGAACTTGAAGGTTTCGAAAAAGGTCAGGAAAGTGAACTTGGCGCTGTCAATGTTATGACAGGTATCTACACAGGACGTTCCCCGAAAGATAAATTCATCGTAATGGACGAGAATTCTAAAGACACTGTATGGTGGACTTCTGACGAGTACAAGAACGACAACCATCCTGCATCACAGGAAGCTTGGGATACTTGTAAAGCACTTGCTTTAAAAGAACTTTCCAACAAAAGACTTTTTGTAGTTGATGCATTCTGTGGAGCAAATGCTGACACACGTATGGCAATCCGTTTCATCGTAGAAGTTGCTTGGCAGGCACACTTTGTTAAAAACATGTTCATTCAGCCTACTGCTGAAGAGCTGGAAAACTTCGAACCGGATTTCGTAGTTTACAACGCTTCCAAAGCAAAAGTTGAAAACTACAAAGAGTTAGGACTGAACTCTGAAACAGCCGCTATGTTCAACATCACAACACGTGAGCAGGTTATCCTGAATACATGGTACGGCGGAGAAATGAAAAAAGGTATGTTCTCTATGATGAACTACTTCCTTCCATTAAAAGGAATCGCTTCTATGCACTGCTCCGCTAACACAGATTTGAACGGTGAAAACACAGCAATCTTCTTCGGACTTTCCGGAACAGGTAAAACAACTCTTTCCACAGACCCGAAACGTCTTCTGATCGGTGATGATGAGCATGGTTGGGATGACAACGGTATCTTCAACTTCGAGGGCGGATGCTATGCAAAAGTTATCAACCTTGACAAAGACTCTGAGCCGGACATTTACAATGCGATCAAGAGAAATGCTCTTCTTGAGAACGTAACACTGGATGAAAACGGAAAGATCGACTTCGACGACAAGAGCGTAACAGAGAATACTCGTGTATCTTACCCGATCGATCACATCGAAAAGATTGTTCGTCCGGTATCCGCTGCACCGGCTGCTAAAAACGTAATCTTCCTGTCTGCAGATGCATTCGGAGTACTTCCTCCGGTATCT
>ERZ838827.2531-NODE-2531-length-10252-cov-2.864078_pt1 | contig 10252 bp, 5 predicted proteins | sample MGYA00519881_ERZ838827 | MGnify/ENA primary metagenome ERZ838827 (study PRJEB31850, sample SAMEA3708842) | human gut metagenome | biome: human gut; feature: human-associated habitat; material: faeces | place: China | collected 2014 ...
GCGCATCGTTGGTGTGCAGGGTGGAAAAGACGAGGTGCCCGGTCAGTGCGGATTGCACGGCGATGGCGGCGGTTTCGGCGTCGCGGATTTCGCCGATCAGGATGACGTCCGGGTCCTGGCGCACGATGGAGCGCAGCCCGTCGGCGAAGGTCAGCCCGATTTTGGGATTGACCTGTATCTGCCCCACGCCTTCCAGTTCGTATTCAACAGGATCTTCGATGGTCAGGATGTTCTTGTCCGGCGCGGTCAGTTCCTGAAGCACGGCATAGAGCGTGGTGGTCTTGCCGCTGCCGGTGGGGCCGGTGACCAGCACGATGCCGTGCGTGATCCCCACAAGGGAATGCATGAGCTGCAGGTCTTCCCGGCTGAGCCCGAGTTCGGTGAGGGAGAGCACTCGCTCGCTTTTTTCGAGCAAACGGAGCACCACGCGCTCACCGAAGGACGTGGGCAGGGTGGACACGCGCAGCCCCGCCTGACGCCCGCCGAGGGAAATGGCGATGCGCCCGTCCTGCGGCAGACGCTTTTCCGCGATGTTGAGTTTCGCCATGACTTTGATGCGCGACACCACGGCGGCGTGATGGGCCTTGTTCAGGGTACGGCGCTCATAGAGCACGCCGTCCAGCCGGAAGCGCACGCGGGAAACGTCGCGGTAGGGTTCGATGTGGATGTCGCTGGCCCCGGCGCGCACGGCCTGCGCGAGGATCATGTTGACCAGCCGGATGAACGGGGCCTCGCTGCTGTCCTCCAGCAAGTCCTCCACCGCGTCTTCGTTGAATTCGTCGATCGCATTGACCGAATCGCCGAGCACGTCCGAAACGCTCCCTTCCGAGCGGGTGGACTCGCCGAAGATCCGGTTGATGATGTCCGTGATGTCGTCTTCGCGGGCAAGCACGGGCCGTTCAAGGCGTTCGCCGAGCAGCATCCCCAGCTCTTGTGCGAGAAGCCAGCCGGACGGGTGGCAGATCGCCAGCGCAAGTTTGCCGTCCTTGTCGCGGACGGGCACCACCTTCTGTTTTCTGAGCCACGGCAGAGGGACCTTGCAGACGCGTTCGGCGTCCGTGGCCCAACCGGAACCTTCCTTGTCCATGAGGGCTGCGAGCCGCAGTTCACAGGGCATGGCATGGCGCGCCGCCGCGGTTTCCAGATACTGGTTTTCGTTGATGCGCTCCGCCTCGTACAGCGCCCTTTCGAGCGGGATGCCCAAAGCCTCCGCGTTTCGTGCGCAGGCCTCCAGTACCTCGGGATCGAGGTTAAGGCGTTCCAGCAATGATGTGAGCGTCTTCATGGCGTCAGTTCACGAAAACAGGTTTCAACAGCTTGGGCTTGCTCATGATCGGCAGGCCGAGGCCGTCATGGCCCACACTCGTTTCATGCAGTACGAGCTGTTTTTCGCGGGTAAGGTCGGCGGAGTCGGCCGCGTTTCTGATGACCTTGGGCGTGATGAAGATGAACAGGTTGGTCTGGGTCGACTTCTTGTTGCGGGATTTGAACAGCCAGCCGAGCACGGGGATGCTGCCGAGCCCGGGGACTTCGCTCTGATTGTAGGTCTTCTGATCGTCGAGCAGGCCGCCGATGACCGCCGTCTGGCTGTCCTGCAGCAGGATGGTGGTCTTGACCAGGCGCTTGCGGGTGGTCGGGGCGACGAGCTGGTCGCCGTTGGTGAGGGTGATGAGGCCCTGCGTGACCCGGCTGACTTCCTGCTCCACCTCAAGGCGGAGCGAGCCGTCGTCGCTGATGCGCGGGGTGATTTTGAGTTTCACGCCCACGTCCTTGTAGTCCATGGACTGGGTGGTGAAGTCGTTGTCGTTGCGGGTTGTGCTCTCCTTGGTGAACGGGATGTTGTCCACGACCTCCACGCTGGCCTCCTCATTGTCGAGCGTGAGGAGCTGCGGGGTGGCGAGCACGTCGACGTCGCTGTTGCCCCTGACCGCGTTGAGGATGGACTGGATGTTGTAGCTCGTGTTGCCCACGGTGATGGCGTCTTTCAGGATGGCCCCAATGCTCACGCCGGCGGGCAGTGATACCGTTTTGTTGGCTCCGCTGGAGCTCAGGGAAACGGTTCCCCCGTTCAGGCTGACCCCGCCGACGATGGCGGCGTCCCCGGTGTTGCCTCCGATGGCCCAGTTGATGCCGAAGGAGAAGGACGCCTCGCTGCTCACTTCCATGATCAGGGCTTCGATGAACACCTGCTTGCGCACCACGTCGAGCTTGGCGACGATGTTGCTGAGGGCTTCGAATTCGTCCGGGCGGGCGGTGACCACGAGGCTGTTGGTGGACTTGTCGGCCACCACCTTGATGTCCTTGGAGAGCACGGTATCCGGCTTCTGATCTTCCGTTCCGGCGGCGCGCTGGCGCTCCACGAGCGTGTTGATGACCTGCGCCAGATCCTCGGCCTTGGCGTTGGACAGCGAAATGAGGTGTACGTCGCCTTTGGGAGTGGGGATATCCAAAGAGCCGACCGCGTCACGCGCCATGCCGATGGCTTCGGGATCGCCGTAGATGAGCAGGCTGTTGGTGCGTTCGTCGGCCAGCACGAGGCTGACGGTGGGGCGGCCCTTTTTGGCGTACTCCTCATCCCGGCTTTTGAGGATTTTGGCGAGCGTGGCGGCCAGCGTCTTGGAATCGCCGTATTGCAGGCCAAGCGTTGCGGAGGTGCCCGCCGTATCGCTGGCTTCCACCTGTTCGAGGAAGGCCATGGCCTTGGCGACGTTGGGGGCCGGGGCCGTCAGCGCGAGGGTGTTCGACGGGGTATAGGCGGAAATGGCGTAATCCTTCCCGAGCAGGGAGGGAAGGATCTTGGCGAGCTCGGCGGCCACGCCGACTTTCAGGGGTACGATCTGCGTGACCACGGTTTCCAGCTCGGAACCCATCTTGCGGCCCACGGCGGCGTCTTCGCCCTGCCCGAGGCCTTCTTTCAGCGGGACGATCTTGTAGGCCGTGCCGCTCTTCTGCACCGCGTACCCCTGCACGCGCAGGATGGAAACGAAGGTTTCGAAGGCTTCATCCGGGGAAATCTTGACAGGGGAATAGACGGTCACCTTCCCCTTGACCGTGGGATCGGTGATGAAGTTCCGGCCTGTGGCTTCGCTGATGTACTTGATGAGGGCATGAATGTCCGCATCCTTGAAATCCAGCGTCAGGCCGCTTTCTGGCTCGGCCCACGCCGGAGCGGCGGACGGGAAACCCTGCGCGCAGAGCAGGGCGAGGAACAGGACGGATACACGAAGGGCCGTTGCCGCTTTGCTGAACGAATCGAACATGGCATCAACTTTGTACATCATACCGGATGATGGTTTTTTTCCCGTTGCGCAAGACTTCGAGCGTGATGGCGCTCTTGTCGGCCAAATCTCCGAGCCCGCCCAGATCGCCGAATCCCCTCAGGGGCTTGCCGTTGGCCCCCAGCAGAAGGTCGTCTTTCCTGAGTCCGAGCTCCTCTATGTAGCTTCCCGACTGCATGTCGAGGATGCGTAACCCCTGATAGCCGCCCACGGTCTGCGGAGAGACGGAGACGGCGCGCATCAGAGACCCGACATCGCCGAGCTCCTCCCGCAGCCGGGCGCGGCTCACGGTCTTTTGTTCGTCGGGTTTGGTGTCTTCCCTTTGAAGGATGGGGTCCTCGCTCATGAGCAGCCGCTCTTTTGATCCGCCTTTGGCGACGACCACGGTGCGGCGCTGCACGAGGGCGATTTTCCACCCTTGTATCCCCTTCCCTGTAGGGCTGTTCCGCTCCGTTCACCTGAATGACGGCGCGGCTGGCCTTGCCCGGCCCCGTGTTCACGATGGTCCCGAGCAGTTTCCAGCCTTGCTTGCTGATGGGCAGCGCGTCGATGCCGTCGGAGGAAAGGAGTCCGTTTTCTTCGCCGGAATCCGCATCCGTACCGCTTTTTAGGGAGCGGCGGGCCTCGGGTGGAAAGACGGAGACCCCGAGGAGGTTGCGCGTGGTGATGCCGTCGAAGGCGGCGAGCGGCTCGGGCGCGGCAGCGGCGTTTTCCGCAAGCCGGGAGGCGGATCCGGATGTTTCGAGCGCTGTCTCGCGCAGGGCGAAGGTTGCCCGGGCAAGGAACCACGCGATCAGCGCGATGCAGAAGAGGGAGAAGAGTGTGGTTAAGCGTCTGGACATGGTCAGCCTGCGAGGGTGCTCATTTCAAAGATGGGCAGGATGATGGCGATGACCACAAAGCCGACGATGCCGCCCAGCAGGAGGATCATAACCGGTTCCATGAGGGACGTGACGACCTGAAGACGCGAGGCGACCCGGTTTTCGCTGTCGTTGGCGACCCAGAGCAGCATTTCGCCGAGCTGTCCGCTCCGTTCTCCGGCGGCGACCATCTGGCGGGACAACGGCGGAAAAACAAGCGGATCGTTCATGAATTCAGAAAGATCCCGGCCCGCCTGCACGCCGTCGATCATGTTCTGTACGGCTTGGGCCATGAGTTTGTTGTCCGCTACGGATTTGACGATATGTAGGGCCTTGAGCAGGGTGACGCCGTTTTTGAGGAGCATACCGAGGGTGCGGGTCATATGCCCGACGATTAGCGGGCGGTAGATGCCCGCAATGCCGGGCAGGCGCAGCAGCAGGCGGTGGGCATACCGCTTGCCTCCTTCGGTCCTGCGCATCCGCCAAACGCCGATCATGATGCAGAGGACGAGGAGCAGGATGATCCACCAGCCGGATCGGATGCCGTCGCTGACGGCCAACAGGATCTGCGTGGGCACGGGAAGCGCGCGGCCCATGTCCGAGAAAATCTGCGTGACCTTGGGGATCACGAACGTCAGCAGGAAGATGACGACGCCGATGCCCACGAACAGCATGAGGATGGGGTAGGCCAGCGTAGCCTGCACCTTGCGCACCAGAGCCACCTGCTGTTCGATGTGCTCGGCGAAGCGTTCAATCACGAGTTCCAGCGTGCCGGAGGCCTCGCCCGCCCGCACCATGGTTACGAATGTCGACGAGAAAACATTGGGGAATTCCGCCAGCCCGTCGGCGAGATCCCCCCCCGCCATGATCCGGTCGCGCAGACGGGAAACGATGCCCTGCATCCGGGAGGCGTCGTCGTGTGCGCAGATGCTCGCAAGGGCCTCGTCGAGCGGAAGGCCCGCGTGCAGCAATGTGGCAAGCTGGCGGGCCATGGCGGCGACGGCCGTCTTGGGGACGGGGTGGAGCGATTCAAGGATTTTTTTGAAGGAGCTCTTGGAAGAAGGCTTTCCCGGATTGGCAACGGATGCAGACGCGGATTCGACGGAGAGCGGCACAAGCCCCTTTTCGCGTACGGACGCGATGGCCTGCCGTTCGGTGTCAGCCTCCACCAAGCCGCGCACGGTTTTACCCTTCGCGGAAATGGCCTTGTAGCAAAAATTCGCCATGAAACCTTGAGCGGGAAAGGAGCCCCCACACGGGGTGGAGGCCCCTTTTCAGCAGATGTTATTGTTCGTTGCGGCGGCGCAGGACGCGGATAGCGGCTACGGCCGACATGCCGAGGAGCAGGACCAGAAGATCATACGAAGGCGTGGAGCCGACGGTACAGCCGCTGCTGCTTCCGCCATCGTCGTTTGAAGAGCCGGAATTGCCGTTATTGGGCAGAGAGCCCGTCGTGACGAGAGATACGGGGTCCTTGATGGCACCAGGGGTATCGTCGGCATCGAACGTGCCGTCGTTATCGCCGATCACGAAGAAGGCGATGTACGACTTGTCCATTTCCAGCTTATCCGCTTCGGTCAACGGAACGGTGGGGGCGGCCATATCGGCGATCCACCAGTAACCGGAAGCGGAATCCAACTGTTCGGGAGCGGGCTTGCCGTACGTGTACAGATCCGTGGTCGTATCATGGAGCTTGTACAGCTTGAACTCAGCCACGGTAGCGCCGTTGCCGAGGAAGGAGAACTGGAATACGCCGCTCTTGCCTTCGTTGATGTTCGCCGTGAACTGGAGGGTGCCGAGGCGCTTTTCACCCTTGCCTATGGCTCCGTAGTTCTTTTCGGCCGTAGCGTGATCGATCGGGCTGGAGTTGAGGTTGCTGACGGTAACGCCGTCGGCCTGACCGTAGCCCGCGTTCACCTGGCTGACAAAAGCGTCGGCGTCGGGCAGGAAACCGTGGACCACGTTGTCACCGACGACGGTCGTGGCGACGCGGATGTCCTGGATCTCCAGCGGCGTGGTCGCGGCCACTTCGATGGGGTCTTGGTCAAGGATGGCGAAGTCGGCCAGCTTGCCTTCTTCAATGGAGCCGACCAAGCGTTCAATGTGATTCTGGTAGGCCGGGGTGACGGTCACAGCGTGGATGGCCTGGAGTGGGTTGAGGCGCTGATCGAAATCCCAGAATTCGCGTTCAGTACCGCCCTTCGTTTCAGGATACATGGCCTTGGCGCTCAGATCCTTGCTGGAACCGCTGAGAACCTGACCGCCCGTGCTGGTACGGGTCACGGAGGACTGAATGCTGCGCAGGGCGGAAATCGGGGTTACAGGGGTGTCGTTGTGGGACGTGAAGTGGTGACCGTAGGCGGCGGCCCAACCCTGCGGGTTCTGCTGCTTGCCGCGTCCGGGGCCCATGTAGATCTCCAGATGGCGATCGCCCCAGAAATAGGTGTGGTTGATGAAGTACGAAGAAACGAGGTTCTGATCCTTGATCAGCTTGCCGTTCTTGAGGGCGGCACGCAGCTCGGAAGCGGTCCACGCCTTGCCGTTCGCGTCCGTGTCGGTTCCTTCTTGACGGGCGGTACCGCTGAGATCGCTGTACATGTTCGCGGTTGAATCCAGCTCGTCATACTTGCCGATGGAGCGTTCGACGATTTGGCGTTCTTCCATCTGTCCATGAATGAACGTATGCCGCAGATCCTTGGCATCCGGATGGTTGGCAATTGCTAACTCGATGGCGGTCATGTAGTCTTCCGCCGCCCAACTGCCGTTGGTGTGGGTTTCAACGGGCTGGTTGTTTTTCGTGTAAAAATCCATGCTGGCGATGAGCTTTTCCCGCGAGAAGTTGAACGTGCCGTTCATGCCCAGCAGATCGTTGGGAGCGTTGGGATCCGGCTTACCGGTGACGGGATCGTTGGGGGCGTTGTTACCCTTGTCCCAATAGCCGGGATGCTTGAAGTAACCGGTATAGCCCTGGTTCGAGCCGTCATAGATTTGCTTCCACGCGCCGAACAAGAGGTAGTTTTCGGGAAGGGCAGAGGCGTCCTGTCCTGCATCGAACCGGGTAAGGTCACCGCCGACGGAAGGAGATGCGCTAGTCGGGGTGTCGTCCAGAGGATTCGCCTTCGTATCCCACTTCAGCGCTTTATGGTTCAGTTGACCGGCGACCAGATACGTCATGGGATGCAGAATCACGCGCACTTGGAGATCCTTATTTTTGACGGATCCCTGAAGTGCAGGAAGCGTGTTCAACATGCTCCCGCCTTGATCGGCGGTGGTTACGCCGACAGCGGCATAAGCCTGAGAGCCGCGCGCGGTGAGCTGGAGGCTTTCTGCGGGCTTGAGTGCAGGAGCGGTAACCAGCCCCATAGCGTCCATCTCGAACAGCATACCGGTCAACTTGCCGTTCTTGATTTCCACACCGTCGACTTTTTTGCCGTCGGCCTTGATGAAATCGTTGCCGACCACTTTACCCTGGGGCAGGATGATGGTGTCGATGATATAAGAGTTCACCGCCTTCATATGCCCGGAACTGTGCGTGGCGACGACGGCATGTGTCGTGCTAACCTTGTCCAGATCATCACGGTTCGGGTGACGTTTTTCCGCGATTACGGAGTCGTCATAGTTGGAACCCAAGACCCATCCCCCGGCCTTAGTGTTGTCGGCTTTGACCTTGAGCAGTCTGACCAGATCGTCCATATTGACGACAGGGCCGAGCGGCGGGCAGTTCAGGTTAACGTTGAACAAATCGATTTGGCTCTCGCCGGGAAAATGGCCGTGTCCGTCCACGAAGCCGGGCAACATGGTCTTGCCGCGCAGATCGACGATTTTGTTGACCTTCGCCGCATCAAGATAGCCTTGCGCTTTGGCGTCGGCTTCCGAGCCCACAAAGACGATCTTGCCATTCAACGTTGCGACAACGTCAGCTTTTTTGGCATTTGCGATGTCCTTGGCTTCTTGTGCCGTTTCCGCAATGGTATAAATTTTACCATTGTGGTATACGGTATCGGCAATTTTGTCCGCAGCATACAATTGCATACCGCCGCCGAGAATCATCGCCATGGCCGCCGCGAAAGACAGAGCTTGCTTCTTTACACGGTTTTTCATGAATGTTCCTCCTGTAAAAAGTTGACATTGCCGGGCGCATTCCTGCTGGTTCCTTTCCCCGATTCGGATAGCAGAAAAGCGTATTTCCCGGATTTCGGGTAATAAAAAGACCAGCGATGCGCCTCACGCACACTGGTCTTTTGACACGAATGGATAGAGTGCTTGACTCTAGGAGGGAGAGCGAAAAAACGGCATCCCTTAAACAAAGGAATGCCGTACAAAGAGGCTGACGGATTGCAGAGGGAAGTTACGCTAGACCAGAGAGAGAGAGAGAGAGAGAGAGAGAGAGAGAGAGAGAGAGACCGCGCGCCAGCAAAGATGGGCATTCTTACACCCTTAGGGGGAAAAATGTGCTGGCGGGATGGCTGCATTCAGTCTCCATAGGAATTGTTGAAGCGTTACAAAGGTACGCTTGTTCAAAAAAGAATATGCAAAGGGTGTACCTGAGAATTATCATGTTATATTTCTATAGATTGAAAAAGAATAGCACATAAAGATGATGAAATAAAGGTTATTTTAATGCATAAATAAATTATATATTTATATTATGCTATGTATATTACATGGTTATAAAATGAGTTGTTTATGCATTATAATTTGATTATGCATCATTGCATGGTTCGCTTTTTTTGCGCGGAAGAAGTCATGCTCTCCTTATATGATAATGATAATCTATCTATTAAGGAATAGCTATTTATATGGTTGCACATTATGTGATAGTTCTCTAATAATTATAACAAATTATGTATTATTTATAGACTTAGGCCGGATAAAGCGAGATGAAGCGTGAAATGTCACGCAATTGAGTATATTTTATTCGAGATAAAACGTGAAAGGAAAGTATGATGCGGCCAGTGTGTGATTTTGATCACATACTTGTACTGGAAGGGGATACAGCCTGCCCGCTAATAAGCCTGTCGGCTTGTATCGTATTGCCGCCGTGTGGGATTCAGTAGAGAAAGGTTTAAAAAAGACAACATTCCGCTGGTGCATAAAAGCCTTCCCCATCACAGGGAAGGCTTTTATGTCATCGCCAGCAGAGGCGGACGTCTTCTTTGTAGGTATCCAGAATGTCGATGACCGGGTCGGGGGTCAGGTAGCGGATGCTTTCGCCAAGAAGCCATTTGGCGCGGAGCAGCGAGGCGCTGATGTCCAGATGCGGCAGCGGAAGGTAGAGACAGGATGTTTCGTCCGTGATCGCCGCCGAGAGGAGGTTGTTTTCATCAGGCTCGGTGATGACGGCCTTGGGCCAGTGACGGCCTATCGTTGCCCGGAACGTCTCCTCATCCGCCTGGCAACGGGGCACTACGACAAAGTTGGTGATGTTGGGAAGCTCCAAACCCCTGTGCCATGTGTCCAAGTGCATGAAATCCTCACCCCCGAGGATGAACATGGGGCTTTCAGAGGTATGCCTCTTTCGCCATTCCGTGATCAGGTTCCATGTATAGGAAGGGTGCGGAAGTTCGCCCTCAAGGGTGCTGACCTGGAGCCGGGCATCGGAAGGGGCGGCGTTTGGGGGCGTTTCCAGAGCGCCCTGCAAGAGCGAGACACGCATCTCGAACGAAAGCAGACCGGAATCGGCCTTGTGCGGCGGGACGGCGCAAGGCATAAGATCCACATGCTTGAGCCGCAAGGCTTCTGCCACAGCCGTAGCCAGCCGGAGATGCCCGATATGCACGGGATTGAATGTCCCGCCGAGGATGCCGATGGTTTGAGCCGGAGTCATGTTTATTCCCTGATCTGACCCGTCCCGAGGGCCACAAATTTGGTCGTCGTCAACTCGCGCACGCCCATGGCACCGTAGGAATGCAGCTTGGAGGTGCAGATCCCGATTTCAGCGCCAAGGCCGAGCTGCCCGCCGTCGTTGAAACGGGTGGACGCGTTGACGGCGGTGAGGGAGGCGTCGGCCTCGCGCAGAAAGCGCGTGGCGTTGGCGTGGTTGTTGGTGCAAATGACTTCAGTGTGGTTCGAGCCGTAACTGGCGATGTGATCCAGCGCGTCATCCAGCGAATC
>ERZ838827.2538-NODE-2538-length-10226-cov-43.532494_pt1 | contig 10226 bp, 9 predicted proteins | sample MGYA00519881_ERZ838827 | MGnify/ENA primary metagenome ERZ838827 (study PRJEB31850, sample SAMEA3708842) | human gut metagenome | biome: human gut; feature: human-associated habitat; material: faeces | place: China | collected 2014 ...
CTCCAAGTATGTGTCCGCAAACACATACCCCAATTGCTATCTATAATATACTATATACAAGTGAAATATGCAAGCATTATATGGCATTTTTCAAGATGCCCAGCCGAGAAAACAAATCGGGATGAATGGTAATAGCTGAAACATTCGGGTTTACGGATGCTTCGTATTCTCGTGTGATCTTTTCAAATTCTCGAATAAATGATTTAATCTCAGTTTTAGAAACTTTCAGTAATTTCAAGTAATAACAAATGAGAATAATATAGTCACCAATAGTTTTGAAATTTATGTAAGGCATTCCCATTTCTAAAATCAGACACTGTTTCATTGGTCTGGATGGATCCATTTTTTTGAAACGGGTATCGTATACTACATCATTATGGGCAATAGCATTTCTCAGATCCTTTAAGGCATATACATATTTATAAAGCAATTCCCGATAGGTATCACTGGATAGATTTATGCCGATTGAACGGGATACTTTTTCACGCATATCAATAGTCAGACAGGAAAGTAGATAACCAAAATCGCCCATAGTAAGAATTTCGAAAATTGCCCAAATTGGAACCTCATTATAGTTGACATTATTATAAAAATGGGTGATTTTAGGGTTTTCTTTGCGGTATGCAGCGGCTATGGCATTTTGTATGGAACCTTGGAGATTCAGTTTGTTATTTTGGTATTTCTTTTTTATATCTTCGCGAGTTCCAGCCGGAGCATTTTTGTAACTGCTGATTGCTTTATCATACATATCATAGACACTGCTTGAATCTATTTCTGTCATAATTGTGTTTAATGCAATATTTTTAAGGGCAGTTTCAATAAACATCATTTTTCCATATAAAAGAGACTTTAGTTTTGTGTCATATTGTATGGTTGCGTTGATCTCATTGTATGAGGTAAATGGAAGGCGGTTTGAGGATGATACAAAAAAGCGGTATCCCTTATAACCATGAAAATATCCTGTATTGATCAGTTGCTGCTTTTGAGAAGTCCCTGAGATGGAAATTCCGTTATTTCTAAGATGCCGCATTAAGGCATCAGTTGATTTATAGTCTGTTTTCGCCATAGTATCTCCTAAGTGTTTGTGGTAATAAATTAAGTATAATACATGGTGTCATTATTAACAAGCTACAAGATAGGATTATTCTTTTTCTTAAATTGTTCCTGCACCGGATCGGTTTGTGCCCGTCCGAGATACCGGTCAAGATTTTCCTGTTTCCGCTTCAAATCCCGCACCTCTTTTTCACAGCTCTTGTAAGTAGCGGTCAGTTCTTTTTTCTGCGTTTCCAATGCCTGATATTCGGCTCGCAGCTTATCCACATTCAATCCTTTTAGCTTGATGCCTGCCTGTTCAAGCACCCGTCTTGCACCGCCATATAGGATGATCTGGCTCTCGTATCTGCGAAAATAAGCGTCCGGGTTCTTGGCTTTCTTGTAGGCGATATGATAGGAGCGGTTGTCTTTGTACTGCTCGGCATATTTGATGATTTCAGCAAGGTCTTTCATGCGATGTTCCAGTTCCACAACGCTCTGTTTGGCGGACTTGCCCGCTTCGGTTTTTACAGTAATCTTATGCTCCAAATCGGAGAGAGAACCAGCTTCATTATAGCTTTGTGCGGCGATTTTCAGATTCTCGATTGCCGCCCACTGTTGCAGTCCGGGACTGTTCTGGAATTTCTCGTCCGAGGTGTCAATGAGCCTGCGGGTGGAGTAATCCTTTTTCGGGATAACTGCCTTTCGTTCCCGCTTCTTTTCAATGCGTTCCCGGATACGTTCCTTTGTGTATTCTTTCCCTAAAGACCTAGCACTGCCACGCACAAAACGCTCCTTGTCCAGAGGTCGGAAAGAGATATATTTCGCAGCATCTTCTCCAAAAGTTTCCCCTTTGATTTCGTAACCTTTTGCCCGCATCAGAAGCAGAAATTCTTCGTAAGTGGAAGCTGATTTGATACAGAAATTGATGTCCCGCCTGAGCTGTGTTTTCCAGGTTGAACCATTCTGATCAGACTGCCATTCCTTGTATTTTTTGCCACGTTCACCACCGGGAATGATGACAGAAAGATTGTGTTCTTTGCACAGTTTATCACTCAGGTGGCGGATGCGGTGGTAAGTCTGTGTGCAGTCATGGTATTTATTGTATTCGATGTTATCAGCCGCACAGAAGATGATATGGTTGTGTATATGCCCCTTATCAATATGCGTGGTGACAACATACGAATATTTCCCCTCTAAAACCTTGTCTGCAAGCTCTTTTCCGATGCGGTGTGCTTCCTCATAACCGACCTCGCCCGGAGCAAAAGCCTGTATGAGATGATAGGCTTTGTTGGGACTGTTTTCCCTGCAATGGTCAAGCGTATATTTAAAGTCAATCGCCGCAGTTTCGGGCGCACACGCATAAGACGAAACATAGATTTGTTCATCGGTTTTGTCTGGGTTACAGATATATTCTATGGCTTTATCAACGGTTGCTTTGATAGCATGGATTTTTGTGTATGCCATACCTCATTCATCAACTCCTTTACTTCGTCTATGTCCTCCTGATAAATGTTTCCGGTGCTGTTTACCCTCTTTGCGATCTGGTTTAAACTGGAGCTGATACGTCCCAGTTCTGTATTGTAATTTCGCAGATAACTGTAATCGACATCATACACATATCCATATAAGATCAGCTTGCGCAGGAAAGCAGACATACTCTTCATGCCGGATGCTTTGAACTTGGTGTTGAGGATGTACTGCTCATCATCGCTGAGATAAAATTGCACCGGATTGGTGCGGTTTCGCTTTGCCATTTCTGCCACTTCCTTTCTTACTTTTGGGTACAAAAAAACTGCTGTAAAATGTTCGATTTTTACAACAGTTCGTTTCAGGTTTTATTCAGTTTTGGGTGTAATTACCCACAGCAGATTGTAGCAAAAGTGGCAGGAAAGGTCAAGGTATTCCACAGGAAAATCAAAGAAAAAATAAAAGAGGGTTAGGGATACTTCCCTATGGAAATTCACACGCATATACGATAGGAAAGTGTGGGGAATTTCGCCTGTGTCATGACACAGGCAGTGCTTGCTAAGGTTGTTTTTTACCACTCCCAAAGGGTGTGGCGGATAGTAAATGTGGATAGTAAAGTAATAATATCAATATGACGATATAGAAAATGCGGGGAAGCATTGTATTTCAAAGAGTTTGAGATGTGTGTTTTCCGATCTTTTGAAAGAAATATTTGAATATTGAAACAGTGGGGTGGTGCAAGACTCTGCTGAATAATAGGCTTTTGCTAAAAGGTATCACTTTTGCGAAAATGTGTGATACCTTCTGGCAGGAGCCTTTTTATATAAAGATAACTTGACTTATAAATCTTACTGATGTAATATTTACACAAGTGCAGTGGGTTTCAAAAATATTTTTTTGATGTGAAATCTTACACATGTAATAAATAAAAAGGAAGGATGAAGAGTAGAACAGAACAAAAGGAAAATTTTTTTGTTCCAAAATCTTACGAATGTAATATTTTGAAAGCGAGTAATGAACATTGAAAATAGAATATGACCATTTCGACTATCGTCTCAATGGTCATACTCGTTAAATGGCATTTCATGCAAGCATGAATGCCGCTTGACTCGTTATTTGCCATATCAGCAAAGCAAAATGAATGGAGGTCAATATGAAGAAAGGAAAAAGCAGACATAAAAGAAAGAAAAGCAGGCTCCTATGGATTGCGATTGCTGTTATAGGAATGGCTGCGATTACTGTTGCGGTATGTGTGGCAGAAATGTTCAAAAAGGAGGATGTGTGGAAAACACCAGAAGAACTTCTGGTTGAATACATGAATCACATCCCGGCACAGGAGTATGAGCAAATGTATAAGATGCTCCATATTGAGGCATCTGGCAATGTCAGTCAGGAGGATTTCATAAAACGCAATTCAGCTATTTACGAAGGTATTGAAATCCAGAATATGGCGGTCGAGATTATCGCATATGACGAAGAGCAACTGACCGTAACTTATCAGACATCTTTTGATACGGTTGCAGGAGAAATCAGCTTTGAGAATGAAGCATTTTTTCTGGAGGGCGAAGACGGGTATAAGTTGGTTTGGGATAATTCACTGATCTTTCCGAATTTAGCTTCTACTGATAAGGTAAGAGTTTTAACGACACAGGCAAACCGGGGAGAAATTCTAGATAGGAATGGACGAGTGCTTGCTGGAAAAGGAACTGCATCTTCGGTTGGAATCGTTCCGGGAAAATTGGAGAACAGGGAGGAAGCAATCGCCAAGATTGCAGAATTACTGGAAACCACGCCGGAAGTGATAGAGAAGAAATTGTCAGCACAGTGGGTAAAAGATGATTCTTTTGTTCCAATAAAAACGATTCCGAGAGTGGAAGAAATCGAACTGCTAAAAGTAGAACCGGACGAAGATGTATTGAAGGAGAAAGAAAGGCACGAAAGTTTGCTGGCAATTCCCGGAGTAATGATATCTGACGTTGAAGTTCGTGAGTATCCTTTAGGTGAAGCGGCTGCACATTTGGTAGGGTATGTACAAAGCGTTACTGCAGAGGATTTAGAAGAACATGCAGGAGAGGGATATACAGCTAACAGTGTGATTGGCAGAAGCGGAATGGAAGGTCTGTTTGAAAAGGAACTGAAAGGGCAAAACGGCTGCAGGATATACATTGTGAATTCGGAAGGCAAAGAGAAAGAAGAACTTGCTTGTATTTTAGTGCAGCACGGTCAGGACATTAAGCTGACGATAGATGCCAGTTTGCAGATTGCCTTATATGAGCAGTTTCAGGAAGACAAGAGCTGCTCTGTAGCCATGAATCCATATACCGGAGAAGTACTGGCTTTGGTCAGTACACCATCTTATGACAATAATGATTTTATCATGGGATTGTCCAGTGAGCAGTGGACAGCATTGAATGATGACGAGGATAAGCCTATGTATAATCGGTTCCGGCAAGTCTGGTGTCCCGGTTCGACATTCAAGCCAGTTACGGCTGCGGTCGGTTTGGAATCAGGAGCAATTGATCCAAATGAAGATTATGGTAATGTAGGATTAAGCTGGCAAAAAGATGCATCGTGGGGGTCTTATTATGTAACTACCCTTCATGCATATGAACCAGTTATTTTAGAGAACGCTTTGATTTATTCCGATAATATTTATTTTGCAAAGGCAGCATTAAAAATTGGTTATGAGGAAATGGAAAGTTCCCTGACACAGCTTGGCTTTAATGCGGAGCTGCCATTTGAGATTAAAATGGCAAAGTCGCAGTATTCCAATTCAGAAAGTATTGAAACAGAAATACAGTTGGCAGACAGCGGTTACGGTCAGGGACAGGTTTTAGTGAATCCATTACATTTGGCATGTATCTATTCTGCTTTCTGTAATGAGGGGAACATCATAAAACCTTATCTGGTCTATCAGAACGAGGTATCTGCAGAGTATTGGATATCAGGAGCGTTTTCCAGTGAAACCGCAAGTCGGGTATTGGAGGGAACGAAAAAGGTTGTAAACGATTCTCATGGAACAGGGTACGCAGCCCATCGGGATGACATAGTTCTGGCAGGGAAAACGGGTACAGCAGAAATCAAGGCATCAAAAGATGATACTTCCGGTACTGAATTAGGTTGGTTTGCGGTTTTTACAGCAGAAGAAACGGTGGAACGTCCTATATTGATTATCAGTATGGTGGAAGATGTAAAAGGAAGAGGAGGCAGCGGATATGTTGTTAAAAAAGACAGCTTGGTTTTGGAAGAGTGGTTTAGCCGCAATTAGTTTCATGTTGATAGTAAGTGTTTCGGGGTGTAGTGATACACCCCAAGAGGAAACAGCGGTTGTTGAAACGATAAGTGAGGTGCAGTTACCGGGACAAAAGGATGAAGAAGAAACCGAAAAGATGATTGAATGTTGTTTGGAACTTTATGAAAAGGCAGCAGAGGAAAATAAAATAGCTGATCTGGAAATGATTCGCAGCATTGTAAATCGGTTTGGAGAAAATGGGTATCCGGCTGTTGACAGCAGAAATCAGATTGATATGACTGAGGCAGAGCAGGTAGAGTGGTTCTGTGAAATGGTGGATACGCAGGAAGAGGCTGAAATAACAATTATTGAGGTCAGTTACTTGGGCGGATTTGTAAAATACGATTTGGAAACAAAAGACGGAAATGTGGATGTGGTCAGAAGCTATTATAAGTACGAAAACGGAAACATGAAACGAGAGGTGACAGGAAGTTATCAGGCGGAGTATTGGAATTATACAGAAGATGGTTATCTTATGTTTTCAGGAGTTTGGTTTTCGGAAGAATTATATGTACTGACATTGAGCGGAGCGGAGGAGCATATCGCATTACGGGTACAGCCTTTGGATGAAACATACAGAGAGTTGAGTCGGAAGTATCTTCTTCCAATCGGCTTTGAACAGAATAATATGTTCATTGTAGATTGGAGCGAGGATGATTTTGGGGATTTGAATTTCTATGATATGTATGATCTTCTTTATCCAAAAGTAAATGGGACATACACCCCTTATGTTGCAGATGACAATTTAGGAGTTGGTGCTGTTTATCGAATTCCCAAGGATGACTTTGAAAGCGTTATCATGGCATATTTCAATATCGATAGTGAAACATTACAGTCCAAAACTATCTATTATGCAGAGGATGAAACCTATGAATATAAACCGAGAGGATTTGAGGAAGTAGAGTATCCGGAATACCCATATTCAGAGGTAGTTGGATTTACAAAAAACAGCGATGGAACACTTACGCTGACAGCCAACGTGGTGTTTCCTTATGCGGGTGATTCCAAAGTATTTGCCCACGAGGTTGTAGTTCGTCCTTTGGAGAATGGAGGCGTACAGTATGTGTCTAACCGAATTATACCGTCTGAGGATAATTACAGGGAAACATGGCATACCCCTCGTTTGACAGCCGAAGAATGGGAAGAAATATATGGAGGCGAATGATGGAAGATGTGAAATGGTTGCTTAAAAAGTGTGGACTCCCAATTTTGATATTGTTGTTTGCTGTTATAGCCGGGGTGATCTGTTGGGGAAAACTGCATACAGAGGAACGAAAAGTGGCGGAAGAAGTATGGGAGCCACCTGTAGAAATCGAAAACAGTGAAGCAACAACAGAAGCAGATGCGGAAACTTCTACAGAGTCAGCATATTGGTTCATTCCACAATCCAAAGATTGCCTTATTTCAGATGAGGAAAAGGAGCAATTACAAAGTAAGGTGTTGTCAGCAGCCGAATCAGTCAGCGAAATATATAAGGATTTCGTAATTGCAGATGCAGCAAACTATTCTTCCGGTATCAGTGAGTTTTCTGGCGAACAGAGAAAGAACGTAGTGGAAGCCTTGGGAAAAAGAGGTCTGGTAAGTGTTGAAGAAGATACTGCTATGCAAAATCATGAAGCAATCGAAGCATTCTATTCAGATTACTTGGATGGACGGGACTCGATGGTTACGGTATTCGAAGTGCATAGAGATGGGTTGATTGGAGCAGTTACTTTTATTTATCGGAAAGGTAAGCTGCAGACTTATTATATAGGAGTTCGTTGGAAGGAAGGTGGAGTACCTGAAATACAGGGAACTTCGGTAAGTAATGTAGCTGAAATCAAACTTACTGAAAAAGGGTATTTTATCTATGCATATGAATATGTGATTGCACATGCAAGTTTGAGACAGTATTGGAGAATAGAACCGCTTCCGGAAGACTGCCGGAAATTGACGGAAAAATACATATCGGGACTAAGCTATGTGAATTACAACGTGCTTGTCACAAACTGGGACAGTAATAATGTGGAGGACATACTGATGCCTTGTATGTATGAAGATATTTATCGGATTTATACAGGTGAAAATTTGAAAACGGAAGATTGGAAAATTTCGGCAGAGGAATTTGAAAAGATTATGACCACCTATTTTCCTGTATCGGTGGAACAGTTGAGAGAGCATCGTGGATATGATGAGGGCAGCAACAGTTATGAATATGAAATGATTTATGCCAGCCCATATCCGCCCTTTGGAGAGGTGGTTGATTATACAGAAAATGCGGATGGAACAATTACGCTTATCGTTGATGGAGTATGGCCGGATTATAATTCCGATCTCGCTTTTAGAAACACGGTTGTGGTCCAACCATTTGAAGATGGAACGTTCAGATATCTTTCTAATTCCATAGAGCAAATAGAATTGGAACTGCCACCGATAGCAAGAACGAAAGGATGATTTTATGGTATTAAGGAAAAAAAGTATTCTACTGATTATGGTATTTCTGATTGGGTGTTTCGTATGTGCCTGCGGAAAAGAAAAGAGTGTTGTGGGTGAAACTCTTGCGGAAGATACGGAAGAAGTATCTCCCACGGAGGAAACAAAAAGCGCTGAGGAAGAAGCTGCAGAGCAGTGGGAAAAGGGCTATGGACTTCCAGTGGATGAACAGGAGGAAAAAGAAGCTGCGAATGACTGCAAAAAAATGATGGAACTTATTTTTGACATTTATAAGGATGCAGATAAAGGGACAGCATCAAATGTGGTTCTGAATGATGAAACGGTTCTGGAAATGCAGAAAAGGTTAATGGAAACGGGATGTCCGGTTTCCACTTTGGTAACATACTCCAATATGGGAAATTATGAAAGTGTGGATTCTTATCTTGAGAATTGCACGGCTGGGGAACGTGGTTCTGTAGTAGTTTATGAGATACATAGTGATGGTGGAATTGGTAGAATAAAATACATTTATGATGGAACGGATATGTATGTTGTAAGTGCAGGAAGCGTATGGAATAAGAATGGTAAGTCGGGAATGTCCTATATATCCTACACCAGAATAAAGGAGTGGAAATATACGGATAAAGGATGGTTTTGTTATGAATTATGTGTTCCGGAACCGCCGGAGGTTACAGAGATTGTTGACGGAAGCTGTCTGGTAAGAATAAAGCCATTATCTAAGGAACAACGGGAAATGTCAGAACGATGCGTACAAGGTCTGGGGTATCAGGGAAATAATCTTTTATGCTCGAATTGGGATACCGACCATATGGAAAAACTGGACTATAATGGAATATATGAATATCTGTATGCCATGAAACATCAGAAAGCGTTTGATGCCGAGGATTATCCAAATGGAATACCAAAAGAAGAATTTGAGAGTTTGATCATGGAATATCTTCCGGTAACAGCAGAGCAAATTCAGGAATATGCGGTATTTGATGAAAAAAATCAGACTTATGTATGGGTACGACTAGGCTGCCTTAACTATGCACCAACTTTTTTTGGAACTTCGTTGCCGGAGGTTATTGATATCAAAGAAAATGAGGATGGAACAGTGACATTAACGGTGGATGCGGTGTGTGATATGGTCATTTGTGATGATGCGGTCATAACCCATGAACTTACAGTAAAGTTTGCTGATGATGGTAGCTTTCAATATTTGGGGAATGAAATCTTAAATGACGGAATTATGCATATACCAGACTACCAATACCGAATTCGTGAATAGCAACAGAAGAATGATTTGATAATAGTGGTATTCTATGGTAATCTTACGGGCGTAAGAGAAAGGAGGATGGAATGAAAAAATTAAAATTAGTTGGAATATTGGCAGCAGTTGTATTGATAGGCAGTGTGATTTCAATTCCACTTATAAATAACCATACAGCCTATAAGGTGGAAAAGGCATTATGTGAAATCCCGTTGCCAGAGGAAACAGAATTGATAGAGTCGTTGTCACAGGCTGGGAAGCTGACGGGTAACGGAAATGGAATGCAGTATTTCGGAGCAATTTTAATTCGAAGTGATTTGTCTTTGGAAGAATTGGATGCTTACTATTCAGGTTACAGAAGTAATGAATGGGAATGTTTGGTGGAAACTCAGGAAGGGCAGTCCATTGAGGTGATTGATCACGAGACACTACAATTTTCGGAAGAAATAAAGGATAGCGGTTATTACATTCTATATTCATGGGGAAGCGGAAATTCTCTATTGGAAGAACTGGATATACGTGGACATTAAAAGGAGTGTTATAACAATGAAGAAATTTTTGAAAATTATGCTATGTATTATGGGGTCGCTTCTTGCAGTAATTGTAGCATTTTGGTTTAGCATTTCGTATTTGATTTTAATTAGATTATCTACATGTGAAGTGAGGTGTTTTTGTGCGAAAGCACAGTATTATTTCGGGAGTATCCTAAAGTTTGTGTAAACCTCCAAACTGATGTAAGATAAAATT
>ERZ838827.2544-NODE-2544-length-10195-cov-5.529487_pt1 | contig 10195 bp, 9 predicted proteins | sample MGYA00519881_ERZ838827 | MGnify/ENA primary metagenome ERZ838827 (study PRJEB31850, sample SAMEA3708842) | human gut metagenome | biome: human gut; feature: human-associated habitat; material: faeces | place: China | collected 2014 ...
ATATGGAGTATATAAAAATAATTAGTGGAGTTTTAGCAATATTTATAGGTTATCATAAATTTATACTCTCTTTACTAGATAGAAAGATAGACAAAGAGATTTGGGAAAGAGAGAAAAAACTTTTAGAGAGATTGGAGGAGGAAAATAGAAGGAATATGGTAGATGGAATAAAGAGAATAGAGGAGAGGATGGTGAGAATAGAGGAAAAATTAATGAGATAAAATTTGAAAAAGTACAAAAAATATAGTATATATTGATTAAGGCATATTTTATTATAAAATTAAAAGGGGGCTATTCTATGGTAAATATACAAAATCCAACTGAACTTTATATTTTAAAAAGATTAAAGGAACTTTCTGAAGAAGACCAATTATTGGCAGAAGAGATGGTAAGAAGTTTAGGTGAGTGGTGTAGAGTGGAGGAAGTAGCTAGCTATCTAAAGAAAAGTACTAGGTCCATATACCAAAGGATAGCTAATGATGAGATAATAAGTAGGCATTATGGAAACAATGTAATTATTTTTACTAGAAGTTTAATCTTTATTTTAGAAAAAAGAGAAAATTGGAAGCGATCTAAATAAAAAAATTAAATCACTTCCGTAGATAAAGGATAGATTATGTAAAATTTGAAAGGTGCATAATCTATCTTTTTTTATTTTTTGTAAAAGTACATATTTTACTGAAAAAGCGTACTTTAAGTATATGTAATCAATTTATTTTACCCTTTTTTCTATTTTATGTCAATAGCCTTAACCTAAATAAGTAGAACTTTTTTTAAAAAATTATAATTTTTAAAACAAATTTTTAATACGTAAATTCGCTTTTTCAGTATAAAAAGAACTCAAAAAAGGAGGAGTTTTTTTGGCTAACTATATAGTTCAATTTCCTTTGAAAGTAGAGAAGTATCAAGAGGATGTCCTTGAAAAAAGATTTAGGATAGGTAGGGATATATACAACTCTCTTTTGGTAAAGATGATGAAAAAATATGATGAGATGAGAAAGCAAAGAGTATATAGGGAGCTACTCCATGAGATAGCTAATACTGAGAAGAAAAAATCACTGTATAAAAAGCTAGAGGCAATAAGAAAAGAGAGTGGATTTACAGAGTATGCTTTTCATAAAGAGGTAAAGGATATGCAGAAATTTTTTAAGCAGAATATAGATTCCTTTACAGCTCAAAAGATAGCTTCACAGGTGTGGAGAGCTTTTGAAAAGATGATGTATGGAAGTGGGCAGAAGGTACATTTTAAACAGGAAGATGATTTCAAATCTCTTGAGGGAAAATCCAATGGAACAGGGATTAGATATATAGATGGATATATAGATTGGAAAGGACTTAGATTAAAAGTTCTAATTGATGAGAAAAACCACTACGAGAAAGAGGCTCTTAAAAGTGAGATAGCCTATTGTAGACTTATTAGAAAAAATATTCGTGGGAAACTCAAATACTATACACAGATAGTTTTTAAAGGTATGCCACCTAGAGAGGTAGATAAAAAAACTGGAGAGTATAGAAAAAGAGTAGGTAGTGGAGAGGTAAAGGTAAAGATAGGTAAGGAGTACCTTGTCTATGAAAAAGATGGGGAGTCTAAAGAGATAGAGCTAGCTGATAAAATCTACTCACTAGAGGTAAGAAGAAGAGAGCTCATAGAGAAGATAAATAGAAGAAAAAGAGAGGGGCTATCAACACTCAGTGTAAGACATAGAAAACTGGTAGAGGAGTTAAAAGAGGTATATAGAAAACAGAGTGATGTGAGAAAGTACCAACATGAGTGCTTGAGTAATGAGATACTAAGCCTTGGAGATAGGGTAGAGATAGAGGAACTAGAAAGTGTGCAAGAGGAGATTTACTCTAAGGGAAAAGAGAGAAGAGTGAAGATAACTAGGAGTGGTAAGAGAGGGAATAGGGCTCCTAAGATGCTTGTGGAGATTTTAAATAGAAAGCTAAAGAAGAGTGAAACTTAAGAATTATTTCATATTCCAAAAAGTTGATTAATTATGCTTATCTCATTAAAAACACAAAACTCACTTCGTTCAAACAGTTGTGTTTTTTAGCATTCGATTTCGCTGTATTAATCTAACTTTTTTACATAATTTACATAATTCTTTAAAGTTTCACACTAATCATTCTATTTAAAATAGGTTTTGATGCGAACCTAACTAGTAATAGTGAAAACTTCAAATGAAAAAGATTGGGCTATCACTCTTTAGAGAGGGATAGAAAGTCTTGAGTAGTGAGGAGTAAGAAGTGTCAGTACTTTTCATTTGTTTAAAAAATATTAAGAATAAATGAGGAATTGGAGAGAATTTTTTATGAAAAGACAGGTAGCAAAAGTTGTAATGATAATAATGCAGTTCATTTTCTATTTTGTAGTGAATGAACTATTTGATGTGCCAGATAGGATAATGTATAATACATTTTTTATTTATCTGGCTTTAAATTTAACCAAAAATATGTATTCTTTTAAAACTATTCTAATATGGGAAGAATTGAGAAAACTCCTATTAGTTCATGCTGAGTATCTGATAATTATGCTTATTAATGACTTGGCTTTCTGGGGTATGAAATTTATTCCTGTACACCTTTTTGTAGGACTTACTTTTACATTCTTTAATATTTTCATAATTAGATTTATAAGGACAGTATTTAGAAAAAATCTTGAGAAGAGCCTGTTGATAATAGGGATAGGAAATACTGCTAATCAGATAACAAGGATAATAAGAGATAATAATACCTTTACTATGTATAAACTACTAGGGTATATCTCAGCTAATAGTATAGAAGGGGTAAACCAAGAGGTACATGTAGAAAAAGATAGAGTGATAGGTACTTATGAGGATTTAGATAGAATCCTAGATGAGAATAAGGTAAATGAGGTACTTATAGCTTTACCACTAGCAGATAATGAGCAGATGGAAGAGATAATTAATAAGCTAGATGGAAGAGTAGATAAGATTAAGTTTATTCCAAGATTAAATGGTACATATACACTTAATTCAACAGTAGAGGACTATGATGGAATGATGGTACTTTCTACTTATAATGGAATGAATAAGAAAAGGTATAAGATATTGAAAAGATGTTTTGATATCTTTGCTGGTAGTGTAGGTTGTATAGTATTAGGTCTACTTTATCTAATATTTGCTCCTAAGATAAAAAAAGATGGTGGGAAGGCAATATTTACTCAAAATAGAATAGGTAAAGATGTAAAACCATTTAAGATGTATAAGTTTAGAAGTATGTATGTAGATGCAGAGGAGAGATTACAAGAGCTATTAGAAAAAGATGAGAAGATAAGAGAGGAATTCTATAGAACTTTTAAGTTAAAAGATGACCCAAGAATAACTAAGGTTGGAGAATTTTTAAGGAAAACTTCATTAGATGAATTTCCTCAGTTCTTGAATGTAATAAAGGGAGAGATGTCCTTTGTAGGACCTAGACCAGTGGTACAAAAGGAAGTGGATATGTACTATGGAAAAGAGAATGCTAGAAAGATATTTATGGTAAAACCAGGGATAACTGGAATGTGGCAAGCTAATGGAAGGTCAGATGTAGAGGACTATGACTCAAGAATAGCTTTGGATTTGTATTACATACGTAACTGGTCATTGTGGCTAGATGTGATAATAACAGTTAAGACAATAAAGAATGTTATATATAGGAAGGGTGCATATTGATGAGAGAAAAAGTTTCAGTCTTGATGTCAATATATTTTAAGGAAAAGCCAGAATATTTTAGAGAGAGTTTAGAAAGTATAAAAAATCAAACATATGAAATAGATGAATTGGTTTTAGTAAAAGATGGTGCTTTAACAGATGGACTAGAAGAAGTAATAAAAAAGTATAAGGATGTATTAAATATAAAAGAAGTCCCTCTAGAAAAAAATGTAGGATTAGGATTAGCTTTAAGAGAAGGAATATTACATTGTTCTAATGAAATAGTAATTAGAATGGATAGCGATGATATTATGGATAATTCTAAAATAGAAGAGCAGATAAAAATATTTAAAGAAAATCCAGATTATATTTTAGTTGGAACAAATGCATATGATTTTAATAAAAATATAAAGGATATTTTATCAGAAAGAATTCTCCCAGAAAAAAATGATGAAATACTAAAATTTTCTAAAAGAAGATGTCCTTTTATACATGCAGGAATAGGATTTAAAAAAAGTTATGTATTAAAAGCTGGAAATTATGAAGATTGTTATTGGTTTGAAGATTATGATTTATTCCTAAGAATGTTAAAGTTGGGTAAAAGTTACAATATTCAAAAAAATCTTTTATATATTAGAAGTAATTTAGATGTTTATAAAAGACGTGGTGGTTTAATTTATATAAAAAGAGAAATTAAAGCACTAACAAAGTTTTATAAACGAGGAGATATTAATTTTTATTATTATATAACAAATATGATAATAAGAATTGGAATTAGAGTTTGTGGAAATAAATTGAGAAGTTTGATATATAAGAAATTATTAAGGAGATAAATATAATGAAAATAATAGGAAAGATACTTTTAATCTTAATATTTAAAATATTTAATCTGTTTCCTATTAATAGGAAAAAAGTTATATTAGGGGAGTGTCCTGGAATAGGATTTGATGGAAATGTAAAGAGGGTATATGAAGAATTAAAAAAAAATAAAGATTTACAATTTATTTGTATTTCTTTAAAGAAACAAAAATTTGAATTTTGTGTAAAAGAAAAATTGAAACAATACTCTGTATTGGAAATAAAAGGAATTTGGCATTTAGCAACCTCTGGATTTTGGTTTTCAGACTCTGTATTTTTTTCTTTTTTCCCACTAAAAAAAGAACAAAACAACATACAACTTTGGCATGGAGCAGGTGCTTTTAAAAAATTTGGAAGAGATGTTAGTAGTGGGCTTAAGTATTACATTACTTTTTTGAGCGTTAGTTCAAATGAAGTAATTGATATTTATGCAAATGCTTTTAGAATTTCAAAAGAAAAAGTGAGAAATTTAGGTATACCAAGAGCAGACATCTTTTTTAGAGAAGAAGAAAAACAAAGGATAAGGGAAGAATTTTATAAGAATTATCCAGAATTAAAAAACAAAAAGATAATTCTATATGCACCAACTTTTAGAGATAATGAAAAAAATAAATTTAATTTAAAATTGGATATAGAATTAATGAAAGAAAATTTAGAAGGATTAAATTATATATTGTTATTAAAACTACATCCAGGAATAAAAAGTAAAGATATTCAAGTTGATAATAAATTTTCATATAATTTTTCTGATTATTCTAATACAGCAAATTTGTTAATCATTTCAGATATTTTGATAAGTGATTATTCATCGATAATATTTGAATTTTCAATAATGAAGAAACCAATATTATTCTATGCGTATGATGTAGAAGAATATACAAGTGATAGAGGCTTCTATTATAATTATTATGATTTTATTCCTAATAAAATAAGTTATACAACAGAAGAAATAATAAAAGCAGTTATAAATCAAGAGTGGGATTTAGAAAGAATAGAAAAATTTGCAAGATATTTCTTTAATCCTTTTGATGGGAACTCAACTGAGAGAGTTCTTAAAGAAGTTGGTTTATGGGAGGAAAATAAATGATATTTGGAGCAATTTTAGCAGGTGGAACTGGAAGTAGAATGGGTTTAACTAATATGCCTAAGCAATTTTTAGAATTAGGAGATAAGCCTATTATTATTCATACATTACAAAAATTTTTATTAAATCTAAAGTTTGATGTTATATATTTAGGAGTTCATGAAAATTGGACTGGGTATATGGAGGATTTAATAGAAAAATATATAGTAGATGAAGAAAATAAAAATAGAATAAAAATTATAAGTGGTGGAGCTGATAGAAACTCTACAATTATGAATATAGTAGAAGATATAGAAAAAAATTATATTTTGACTAATGAAGACATAATAGTAACACATGATGCAGTAAGACCATTTATCACATCAAGAATACTAGAAGAAAATATAGAAATATCGTTGAAATATGGAGCATGTGATACAGTAATTCCAGCAATAGATACAATAGTAGTTTCAGAAAATAATGAGATAATAAAAGAAATACCTAACAGACAATATATGTACCAAGGACAAACACCACAAAGTTTCAAGATATTAGAATTAAAAAATTTATATAATGAACTTTCTAAAGAGGAAAAAGAAATTTTAACAGATGCATGTAAAATTTTTGTGATAAAAGGTAAGGAGGTTCATTTAGTAAGAGGAGAAATTTCTAATTTGAAGATCACTACTCAAGAAGATTATAAAATAGCTCAAGCAATGATAGGAGTGAAATTAAATGATTAATTATGTATATCAATTAATATCTCCTAGGGTAATTTCTATAAAATATGAGAATTTAAATTTAGATGATAAAGTAATAGTAAAACCTTTATATATGGCTATATGTCATGCTGACCAAAGATATTATACAGGTAATAGAGATAAAAAAGTATTAAGTAAAAAATTACCAATGGCTCTTATACATGAATGTTGTGGAGAGGTAGTAATTGATAGAAGTGGGAAATTTAAAAAAGGACAGAAAGTAGTCTTAATTCCAAATGTACCAGGACAATATAATAATGAAATATATGAAAATTATGGAGAGGGAGCTAAATTTTTATCGAGTGGTTATGATGGATTTATGAGAGAATATATAGATTTATCTAGTGATAGAATAGTTCCTTTTGATAATATTCCATTAGAAATAGCAACTATAACAGAGTTTGTAAGTGTAAGTGTTCATGCAACAGAAAGGTTTAAAAATATTTCTCACTCTAACAAAGAAGGGATAGGAATTTGGGGAGATGGAAGTTTAGCTTTTGTAACAGCGAATGTATTAAAAAAAGAATTTCCTAATTCTAAGATAATAGTATTTGGAAAAAATAGGGATAAGCTTTCTTTATTTTCTTTTGTAGATAAGACAATATTAATTGATGAAATTCCAGTTGATTTAAAAATAAATCATGCTTTTGAATGTGTTGGAGGAGAAGGAAGTTTTTATGCTATTGATGATATCATAAAATATATAAAACCTCAAGGAACAGTTATGTTAATGGGGGTAAGTGAGAATAAGGTTGGAATAAATACAAGAGATATTTTAGAAAAAGGTTTAACTTTTGTAGGAAGTAGTCGTTCTGGATATCAAGATTTTGTAAGAGCTATAGAGATATTACAAGATGAAAAAGTTCAAAAAAGATTAAAACTTATAATAGAAAATTATGGAGTAATAAAAAAGATTGAAGATATACACAAAGTATTTAATTTTGATTTAAATACTCCATTCAAAACTGTATTTAGATGGGAGATATAGAAGTGCAAGAGATAAAAGTAAGTGTAATAGTGCCAATATATAATACAGAAAAATTTTTAAAAAAATGTATAGATAGTATAGTAAATCAAACTTTAGAAGAAATAGAAATAATACTAATAAATGATGGCTCAACAGATAATAGTCATAATATTTGTGAAGAGTATAGCAAAAAATATCCTCAAAAAATAAGATATATAAATAATAAAAATATAGGATGTAGTGCTAGTAGAAATTTAGGAATGAGTTTAGCTCAAGGAGAATATATAGCTTTTGTAGATAGTGATGATTATATTGATAAAGAAATGTATCAAGAAATGTATGAAAAAGCTAAGAAAGAAAATTTAGATATAGTTGTTTGTGGAATAACTTATGTAAATCAAGAAACTAAAAAAAGAATATCATCTATTCCAAGTAATATAAGTAAAAAAAGTGACTATTTAATTTATAAAAATAGGATGGCTAATCCTGTAAATAAATTATATAGAAAAAACATAATAAAAAATATATTATTTCCAATAGATACTCATTCAGGAGAAGATATAGTATTTTGTTATAAAAGTATATTGAAAGCTAAAAAGATAAATCATATAGAGAAATCATATTATTATTATATTTATCATGGAAATAATTCAATCTTTAATTTAGAAAAAAGATTAGGTATTTTTATTGCTTTCAAGGAGCTTTATATTTATCTAAAAGATAATGATTATCTAAAAAATAAGGAGATAATAAAAAAGTTTTATGAGAATTTTAATTTTTATGCAATAAGAGGAGTGTTTTTTATGTTATTAAATCCTATATTAGTATCAACTGAGGAATATAAGAAATATGATAAGTTATTTTATAAAGAATTGAAGAAAATAGAATTTCTTACATTTAAGTCTAAAATACTAATATATTATTATAGAAGTATTAGTTGGATAATTAGGAAGTTTAATTTGTACACTATTTTAAAAAAGTTGAAAAATTATTTTAAAGAAAGGAATGCTTAAGATGCCATATTTGGTATTAACTATAATACTAATAATTTTTAGTATATTAGATATTTATTATTTAAAATCTTATAAAAGTAAAAAAAATGTAATGATATTTTTAGGAATTATTTATATTTTCTTTTTTGGGTTAAGAGGTTTTTTAGCTTGGGATTGGATACATTATTATCCTAATTTTAATTTTTCATTAAATCTTATAGAAGCTATTGTTATGGGAGATTATACTTTCAATATAGTTAGCAACTATGACATAGGATATAAAGTATATGTTGCTATGATAAAATGTTTTACAAACAATTATCATATATTTATTATAATTACAACAATAATTGACTGTTTATTATTATTTATATGTTTTATAAGGTATTCTCCTTATCCAATTTTATCAATATTATTATTTTTAGTATATTCTGGATTTCAAATTCAATATGATTTATTAAGAAATATAAAAGCTATTCTTATATTCTTTTTTTCAATATACTATCTAGAAAGAAATAGAAAAATTATAGTTATAGGATTGCTAATTTTAGAGATATTATTTCATAGTTCATCAATAGTTTATTTGCCAGTATATTATATTATTAAAAAAAATATATTAAAGTATAAAAAAATTATATATAGTTTGACTTTGATAGGAGTTATTATATTTATTGCACAAAATCAAATAATTATAAAATTTTTAGAATTATTACAAAATTTAAAATTAAATATTATCTCTCCGAATAGTTTACTAATAAAGCTAAACACATACTTAAAAAGTGAGTTTTTTTTAGTGAATAGAGGAATTGGTTTAGGAATAATGGAAAAATTCTTTTTGTTTTTTTTAATAATGAAAAATAGTAAAAAAATAATAAAAATAAAATATGGAAAAATTTTTGCTAATATGTGGATACTGTTATTTTTTCTATATTTATACACTAATGATGTGAGAATAATTCAAGAAAGATTTAGTTTGTTAATTGTGTGTAGTTATTGGATAATATATCCTATAATATTAAAATTGTATAAAGGAAAAATAAAATTATTGCTAGTATTAATTATTTTTAGTTATTCATCATTAAAAATATATAAGTCATTTAATGAAAAGATAAAATCTTATCCTCTGATAAAATATGAAAATATTTTATTTGACTCAAAAAGTTTTGAAGAAAAGAGAAAAATATGGGTAGAAACAATAAAAAAATATAAGTAGGAGCTAACTATGAAAATTTCAGTAATAATTCCAATATATAATGTAGAACAATATATAGAACAATGTTTAGTTAGTATTTTAGAACAAAGTTATGATAATTTAGAAGTAATTTTAGTTAATGATGGAACAAAAGATAATTCTATGAGAATAATAGAAAAATATTTATCAGATTCTAGAATAAAAGTAATAAATAAAGAAAATGGTGGGTTATCATCAGCAAGGAATACAGGTTTAGATATTGCAACTGGTGAATATATTTCTTTTGTAGATAGTGATGATTGGATAGAAAAAGATTTATATAAAACATTATGCAATAACATAGAAAATGAAGATATTATTTTATTTGAATATTTACCAGTGAACGATATTCAAAGGTTAGAAGAATTAAAATTAAGGGAACAAAAATATTTAAAAAAACAAAAAGAAATAACAGGAAAAGAGGAAGAGGTATTTTTTAAAAAAGTTTCTTGGTCATGTTGGACAAAACTCTATAGAAGAGAATTTATAGAGAAAAATAGATTTAGATTCATTGAAGGAATTATATATGAGGATATAAATTGGGAAATAGAAACAATATATTTTGCTAAAAAGATAAAATATATTCCATTTTTAGGATATTATTATAGAACTTCAAGAAAAGATAGTATTATGAATAGTCAAAAAGGAGAGCTTCATAGGAAATCTT
>ERZ838827.2579-NODE-2579-length-10060-cov-3.137331_pt1 | contig 10060 bp, 9 predicted proteins | sample MGYA00519881_ERZ838827 | MGnify/ENA primary metagenome ERZ838827 (study PRJEB31850, sample SAMEA3708842) | human gut metagenome | biome: human gut; feature: human-associated habitat; material: faeces | place: China | collected 2014 ...
CCGTCCCCGGGTTGGCCATGTCCAGCTGGCAGGCCTTCAGCAGCTCACCGTCCCCATCAAAAGAGGAAGAGGGTGCGCCGGAGGCGCATCTTCCGCGCCGTCGCTCGCTACACTCTCTCCGTCACGGAAGCAGGCCCTTTATTTCCAGATTTCTTTTTTGGCGTTGACACGCCTTTGAGCAGTTCCCCCCGAGGGCTTCTTTCACTTGGTGAAAGCCCTCGGGGGGAACTGCATAAAGGCAGGTTTCAACTCCAGGGAAAAACTCGCAACGTCCAAGGAGGACACGATGGAAAATCTGGAAATGGAAATCATCACAGTGGTGAAGGTAGCCGACAAAGACCGGGTGAACTTCTGGCTTCGGCATGTTGGAATGAAGATGCTTGCATTTGAGCGGCATGTCTATTGCTGGATGCGGAGGCTTTGCCCTCATTATGACGGAGGATACTGGAAGTTTTATGATTTAAGCAATGGCGGCTTTTACATAGCTCCCGCAGATGAAAAGAGGATGTGGCTCACATGGCCCGGAAATTATTTTGACGATGAAATGTCGGCAGACGCTGCCGGTATGGTCGCTACTCTCTATGCGCTTAACGATTTTGCCCAGCAGGTCAATCCCGTTTTTGGAGAAAAGTATCAGCAGCTCTACGATTATATCGAATCGCACCCGGAAGCTCAGGCGATCTACGCGGCCATCGACTAAACAAAAGTCCTCTGTCGGCAGCCACCGGCAGAGGACATGAAGGGAATTCATGAGATGAACATCAAGAAATCCAATGAAAGACGATACGCGCAAGACGAGGGTTCCGTCAAATTCTATATGTTCTCGCTGCCCGGAGAACCCACACCGCGCAGGTGTACCTTTCAAGAAATGATGCGGATCGTCAAGGAGCGTTGTCCGAACGGTAAGATGAAGGAACTCTTACTCGCCTAACCTGTTAGCCGGGGGCATCCCGTTGGGGTGCCCCGTCGTGGAGGTTTTTATGCGTGCTGTCTTTTCGGGGCTGAGTACGGTCATTCTGTTTCTCTGGGTGGTCTTCTGGCTTGGCGATGAATGGATGTGGCTTCTGGATTTCCTCCTTCAGCTTTTCCTGTTTTGCCTGCTTGGCAAGATCGTTCTTGTCCCCGCTTTTTATCTTGGCGTGTTGCTGAAGGACTGGCGGATAGTGCTGTTCGGCCTTTCCCTGATGGTGAGCGTCTTCATTCGCTGGATGATCGTGCTGCTGTTCGACTTCCGGATCGGAAAGACCTTCCCTGTCGTGGAATACGGGTACGGCATTCCCTACTCTCTGGCGTGCGCCTTCGCCGTTTATCTCGTTCTTTGGAACATTCCGTTTGTGCGGGAGGTGCTGCGATGGGAAGAATGATCCGAAGAAGTTGGGCATGGCTTCGATGGCTCTGACCTTTTGCGCCCAGTCGACGTGCTCGTAAACATCGAGAATCATCCTTGCCGATTCGTGCCCCATGATTTCCGCGCTGGTTTTGAGATCGACTCCGGAACGGATGGCGTAGGTGGCATAGGCATGGCGCAGATCGTATGGCCGGAAAGGACGGATGCCCGCCTTGCGGAGTGCCGTTTTCCAGGCTGAACCGATCTTGCGGACAGGCTTGCCGGCCCAGGAGATGACATAGGGACAGTCTCCGTCCTGACGTTGCCATTGTGCAAGTAGCGGCAGGAGTTCCTTCCGGATTGGAACATCTCTTTTCGCAAGTCTACCGCCTTTGTTGGCGCTGGGCATACTGATTACGCCATGAGCCAGATCCACGTCGTCCCAGGTCAGAGAAAAAAGTTCGCTTGGACCTACGCGAGCGCCCGTGTAGATGCCGAGCAGGATGACTCTCCGGATATGGGGAGATGCCGCATGAAGAAGAGCCGACAGTTCCGAAATCATTGGAGGAGGCGTTCGCCTGTTTTTCCTCTTGGGGATCGACCATCGCTCGATCTGTTCCGGAAGGAGTCCCTCGCGCCATCCCCAGTTCATGATCGAGCGCAGCAGCGAGATTCGTCTGTGGATCGTGGACTGCGCCTTGCCGGCCTGTTTCTGGATTGAGCAGAATGCCGAGATGTCGGCTCGGGTGATGGACAGAGAGGATCGGCGGGAAAAGAAGTCGAGCAGAGGTTTGGCGTGGTACCTATCCTGTTTGATTGTAAGCGGGCTCTTGGTACAGCGAAGAAAGTGCAGGTCGAACAGTTCCCTTACGGAGATGGACTTCCTTTGTCTCTTTGGAGACCTGAGAATGAGCTCCTTACGGGAAATCGTTTCCTGAACCCGGGAGAACGTCAGGGCTGTCTGTTCCGAGTCGCATTCATGTCGAAGAGATGATCCATGTGATTTCCATGTTACGATCCATTTTTTCTGGCGTATTGAATACCGGACTGTAGCCATAATGTGCTTCCTTTTATTCTTTGGATAGGTACGTTCGTGAACCAACACAATGCTGATATATTCTAGAAGTCGACGAGTATAGCATATGCTACTTTATTATGGTGAAATGACTAATTTTTCATGCCCTCTTCCAGTATACCCGGAACGGGTCGGGGTTGTCGGGTATTACACCCCAAATTACGCGGGTGTTTTCCTCCGGGGATACGGTGGCCAAACCAGCTATCACTATGGCGCTGTTGGCCATTGGAGCGCCGGACTCGGTGAACTTCAGGGCGATGGGATACGTGAAATTTCCGCCTCATTTTCGACAGGTGGCCAGCACGGAATAGGAGGAGCATCAGGGAGCTTTGGAGTCACAGGGGGACAGGGGTACGACTGGAAATATGGGGGAACAGGAAATACCTATTGGGGTGGAATAGATTTTTATGCTTCTCGCGTTACTCCTGTTGTTGGTGAAATCCGTCCGGTGAATCGCGCAGTTCGCTACCTCATCCGGGCGCGGTGACTTGCCAAATTCCTCGAAACTCCTTATCTTAAAACGCAAGAGGGACGGCAAGTGCGCTAACACCTACCGTCCCATTGCGCGGGGTCTTTTTCGGGACTCCCCCTAGCGGTAAAACAGACGTTTTCCCACCAGACAGCCCCTAACAGTCTCTCACCACTGTTAGGGGCGTTGCTTTGTCCAGTGGGCTATTTCTAGCTCAGGAACTCGTCCATCAGCCAATTAAACAGCCGGACAAGGGCAGCCCAAACAGCGGCCTTTGCCAGCATATGGATGAATCCGTACATGTGGCATGGAACCTCCTTGCATTCCACCGCTGGTGACTGAACTGGGAATTTACACGGGGTTGCATGCCATATCAAAAGGGATTGGCGGCAACATGAAAAAAGACACTCGATTTTCCAACGGCACTTATAATGGCGTAAAGCGCGACCTTCCTGAGTGGCAAGACGTCTCCCCCGCGATCGGCCGAACCCCTCTGTTCCACCATCAATCACTCCTCATCCCAAGCTCAGCCATCCTTTTATACAGGTTGCTACGCGATATGTTCAATTCGCGCGCGGCCAGCGTCCTGTTTTGATCCGAACGTTTGAGGGCCTCCCGGATGGCATGGCGTTCGGCATGGGCCAGTATCGTTTTTAGCGACCCAGTACTTGGGACATACCGCTCATCAAGCGTATCGCGCGGATGTATGCGTTTCAAGAAACGCTCCGGCAAGTGTTGCAGATCTATTATAGTTTCCTGCTCCTCTATCGCATAAAGGGTCGATGCCAGCAGGTTTTTCAACTCTCGGATATTCCCCGGCCATGTGTAGTTCCGAAAAAGCCCCATGACCCTTTCCGAAACCTCCAAGGCATGGGCCTGTTTAAACCCAATCATCTCTTCCAGAAAACAGCGGATGAGATGCGGGATATCCTCCGCATGGTTCCGCAGAGGAGGAATATGGAGTTCAAGGACGCTCAACCGATGAAAAAGATCTTCCCTGAATGTCCCGTCGGCGACCATCTGTTCCAGATTGCGATTGGTGGCGGCAATCAAACGAAAGTCCACATAGGTCGTCCCCGAAGAGCCCAGCTTTTGGATTTCACCGCTTTCCAATACGCGGAGGAGCTTAGACTGCATGTGCAAGGGAAGCTCGCCGATCTCGTCGAGGAAAACCGTGCCCGCCTCGGCCTGCTCAAACTTGCCCTTCATACCGCCGCTTTTCGAGCCAGAAAAAGCCCCCGGCCCATAGCCGAACAATTCCGACTCGATCAACTCCTGCGGAAGAGCCGCGCAATTGACGGCCACAAACGGTTTCTGCGCCCGTTCGCTCGCCCTGTGCAGGGCCTGAGCGACAAGCTCCTTGCCGGTCCCGCTTTCCCCGAAAATGAGTACGGGCTGCCTGCCCGTGGCAAAACGGACGCCCATGGCCTTCAGCTTGCGCATGGGAATGCTCTCGCCGACAATCCGCTCAAAGGAATGCAATTCCTTAGGCTGATTGCGCGTTTCCCATTCATAGTAATAAGTCTTTTTCTGCAGATCTTGGATAAGCTTCATCAGCTCCGCCACGTTTTTTCGATCGTATCCGGCGGTGACAACCTCGGCGAGTACACCTTGTAGATCTCCTCCCGCGTTGAGGAGAGGGATGCGGTACGCCACGCCGTATACGCCGTCCTTGGCCGCGGTCGTCCCCATGACTTCCTTTTTGGTTTTGATGGCGAGCATGACCCCTTGTTCCGCCGTATCGAAATAGTCCCGCACATGGCGACCTATCGGCTCATTACCGGCCATGCCGAACATATTTCGGTAGGCTTTGTTGGCATAGTGATAAATGCCGTCAGGCGTATGCAACGCGATACCGCAATGCAGGATTTCAAAAAGTTCCAACAAATTAGGGTTATTTTCTATGATTTCCGAAACATGGCTCCGTTGGGTCTTGCGTGCCATACGTTCTCTCCTCCAGCTTTTTCGCATTCAGGACCGCATAATGCGGACTCCAGACAAAATGTTACTTAGTATGTCTCTATTTAAGTACAGTGTCCACATTTTGACTCAACATGCATATTTTATATTTATATATAAATAACAACATATTAATAAAAATTATCTTTCTAGCGTCTCCATATCACTACACGCAGTCACCGTCCACAGCACGTGAGTCTACAAAATTCACAATCAAAATAGCTCATTATAAAAACAGGTTCTTGGCATCCCTCTTGCTCCATGCCTTATAATCGCGAGGTAGGTACCCATTTATCATTAAGCAGAAGGGATAAATAATGTCAAACGGTTACTGCTCACCTGACGAAACGATGCAACGCCTGAAAAGCCGGGAACGTTTGGCTCTTATCGACGTTCGTGAACAAGAGGAGTTCTCACGGAACCATGTCCTGCGCGCCAGCAACGCTCCTCTCAGCAGGCTTGAGTTCATGCTTCCCTTGCTTGTTCCGTGCAAAAAAGTTCCCATCATTTTTATGGATGGTGGCGATGGCGACGCACGCGCGGGGAAAGCCTGCGAACGCGCCCGAGAAATGGGGTATAGGGAATCCTCATGTCTCCGCGGTGGGTTGGCCGATTGGCTCGAAGCCGGTTATATTGCCGTTGACGGCACAAGCTGCATGACAAAAAGCTATGCGGAATATCTTGAGCAGGAGATGAAGACCCCCAGCCTCACTCCCGATGAAATACGGCAACGGATTGCCCAAGGGGAAAAAGTGGCTCTCCTCGATATCCGCGTCCCAGAAGAATACGCCAGCATGGCCATCCCGGAGGGCATCAGCGCACCGGGTTGCGAGTCGGCCTATCGTTTCCTTGACTTGGTTCCCTCTCCAGACACGCTTGTCATCACCAACTGCGGCTCCAGAACCCGGGGCATTCTGTGCGCTCAGATGCTCATCGACCTCGGCGTGCCCAATCCGGTGGCCTCGATGAGGGGCGGCACGCTGAACTGGAAACTCAGCGGATATGATCTGGAATTCAACCGCACGGACAGGACAGCTCCGCCTTCTTTCCAAGCGCTCGCGTTCGCGCGGGAACATGCCAACATGCTGGCCCAAAAGCACGACATATCCTTTGTAGACGCGGCAGAGCTTCAAGCATGGCAGGAGGAGGCGGACAAAATCCCGCTCTACGTGTTTGACGTCCGCCAGCCCGAGGAATACGCCGCCGGACATCTGAAGGGCTCCCGCTGCGCACCGGGCTGCCAGCTCGCTCAGCTTTCCGACGACTTTGCGGCCGTGCGCAACGCCCGTTTTGTTCTCGTAGACGACACGGAAGTGCGATCCATCATCACGGCCTACTGGCTCAAGCAGCTGGACATCCCCGATGTCCATGTCCTCAGGGGTGGTCTCGGCGGTTCAGGGGTGAACCACGGAAAGCTTGAGTCGCTTCCGGCCCCGATCCCCGGTATTGAATGTCGTTTCGATAAAGGCATCACCTGCCAAAAACTCGCGCAAAAGCTTGCTGAAAAAGAACCGCCGCTCCTCATCAACGTAGGTTACAGCGATAAACACCGCGCCGGACATATTCCCGGCGCCGTATGGACGCCCCGCTGCTGGCTGGAACGGGTGCACGGACACTATCCCCACGCGCGAGCCGTCGTCATAACCTCAGACTGTGAAAAGCACGCACGGCTCGCGGCCGCCGATGCCGAACGCCTTTGGCCCCATGCCGATGTCCGTTTCCTGAAAGGCGGCACCCCTGATTGGGCAAAGAAAGGCTTTGAACTCGAAACAGGAATGCCCGTCTCCTTGAGCGCGGAAGATGACGTCTGGTACCTTACCTATAAAGATCCCCATGCAAAGCAGGAGGCGATGGAGACTTTCTTTGATTGGGATCATGCGCTTGCAAAAAAAATGTTGGCTGACGGAACCTGTCGTTTCCGTCTCCCGAAGTAACCCCGTATATGCTTTATAAACATAATACCTATCTTTTTATCTGGTTACCGATTCAGACGGTGAATCCGTAATAACCCCCTCCCCTGAAACCGTAACGAAAAAGGAGCCCACAATGGCGGACGAAAGGATTCAAAGACTGAAGCAGGCCATTCTGGATTTTGACGAAGAACAGGCCGTCAACGCCGCAAAGGACATCCTTGAAGCCGGATTGCCCCCCATAGACGGGGTCAATGCCATGGGCGACGCGCTGAATGAGCTTGGGGTGAAGTTCCAAGCCATGGAAGTCTTCCTGCCCGAAGTTCTGCTCGCTTCCGACGCGTTCAAAGCAGCCATGAGCCTGTTCGAGCCGGAACTGCTCAAGGCAGCTAAGGGGTCTGGCGGCCAAGAGCGGCCCAAGATTGTGATCGGCACCGTCAAGGGCGACGTGCACACCGTCGGCAAGGATATGGTCACGACCATGCTGACCGTGGCCGGGTTTGACGTGAAGGATCTGGGCGTCGATGTGGACAGCGCAACCTTCATCACGGAAGCGCAGGCGTTCGGAGCGAAGCTCATTGGACTCTCGGCCCTAATGTCGACGACCATGCCCTATCAAAAGGAAGTGATCGAGTTTCTAGAAGCGAAGAATCTACGCGGCAAGTTCAAGGTGATGATCGGCGGGGGCCCCTGCTCCCAGCAATGGGCCGACTCCATCGGCGCTGACGGGTTCAGCAAGGACGCCGTGGAAGCCGTCGCCCTAGCGAAGAGACTCTTGGCCGAAACGGCGGCTTAAGGCCGATATTCCCCAAACCCTGCAATAGCGAGGAAACATCATGCTGGTAAGCAGCCGCGGCAAGATCATCGAATTTTGGTCCAGAGCGCACACAGGTCCCATCTGTTTTGCGCAGGATTTCGATACTAAGGTCTACTGGCCCAAGCTCAAGGCCATCACCAAGAAGTGGGGCATCACCTATGACCCGTCCCAGATGATCCCCTGTGACGACGACCTCCTCGATCGGCTGTGGAGGGCCGCCATCGAGATGGTGCTCGAAGTGGGCGTCTTGTGCACCGATACTCAGAGGCTCATCACCTTCACCGAGCAGGAAGTCATGGATGTCATCGACAACATCCCCGACTCCTACACCATGGGCAGCGGCAAGGACGCCATTCTCTGCACCCATCGCGGCTTTGAGGATTACGAGCATAGAAAGAACCCCGTCTTTCTCACAGGGCGCATCCTCGGGCCCATTTCCGAGGATCTCTATGAAAAGGTATGCTGGAGCTACATTCAGGAGCCGCTGGTCGACTACATCGCCTTCCAAGGCAACCTGACCAAGATCCACAATGTTCCCGTAACCCCCAACTCCCCGTGGGAAATGCTCGCGGAGATGAAGTGCATCTCCATCGTGAAGGACGTATGCCGTCGGGCCTGCCGTCCCGATTTCGCGGACGGAGGCATCAGGACGCTCGCCCTGTCCGCCCAGACTGTGGCCGGGCATCCGGGCTGGGGCATCCGCAGGGGCGACAACCGCTGTTGCCTCATCACGCCGCATCACAAGGTGACCTATGATCACATGACGCGCGCTCTGACCTGGCACACCTACGGCATCAATATTCAGGGCGGCATGTGCAGCTATATCGGCGGACTGTCCGGCTCCCCCGCCACCTCGGCCGTCACCGGAACTGCGGAATTTATCATCAATAAGCTGTTGTACGATATAACCATCGATGGCTCGTGGGCCGTGGACGCCATGTACTTCAGCAATACCAGCAAGTACTCCATGTGGTGCAGCAACTACCAGAATGCGGCGGTTGTCAGGAACACCCATACGGCTCCGCTCATCGGCGGCGGCTGGCAGATGACCTGCGGCATCGGAAGCGAGGAGTTCTTCTGGGAATCCGCCGCCTCAGCCATCAGCGCGATTGTGCTTGGCTGTGGGGTTTCCGGCGGTTCCGGCTGCCAGAGCGGCGGGTTGGATCACGCCAGCGGCCTGGGTCTGCGTTTCTCCGGCGAAGTTGCCAAGGCCGTCGCCAAGGCGCGGCTCACCCGCGAACAGGCCAATGGGCTCGTCGTGGAAATCATGAAGAAGTACCAGCCGTACATCGACGATCATACGGCGCATCTCCGGGGCGGCGACTTCCGTTGGTGCTACGATCTGGAAACCGTCCAGCCTAAGAAGGAATACCTCGCCATCTACGAGAAGGTAAAGGTAGAGCTGGGACAAATGGGACTCCCGATGTAATCGGCGGGCGGGGCGGCCTTTTTCAGAGAAAGCCCGCCCCGCTTCTTCGGACTCGCCGCTTGGCCATACTCAATGTGAAGAAGGAAAAACGCCATGACCGACAAGCCCGTTTCCATCCCTACGTCACAAGCCTTTCTCAGAGGGATTCCCTGGATTTTCCTCATTCTCGTTTTCGCCTTCGTTTCCTGGGCGTTTTGGGAGCCATTCTTCCGACTGTTCATGGACGCGCGCTCGGCCCAGTTTGCCTCAATCGGCATGGGAACCATCGGCGCATACGTCATCTGCCTTTTCGCCTTGGCCGGAAACTGGCCTTTCGCGGGCATCCGGAACATATGGGCGCGCGGTATCGCGATGATTGCGCTGGCCAAGGCCGTCGCCGCCCTGTTTTGGATTGCCCTTGTCCGTGGTTTCGGGGTCGACATGGCGTCGTGGTCCTTCCCCATTATCGGGAACGCCTGGCTCACCCTCGCGGCCACCAGTTTCGTCGGTGGCGATACGCACCTGAAGGATATCCCCCCGGTGCGGCGCATGTTTCTGAACCTGATCATCGCCACGGGGGGCACCATCGTCCTCATGCGGACCATCGTCCTCTTCCCCACTTATTGGTTCACGTTCCTGCAGGCGACCATCGTGACCGGCGGGCTGGGCTACCTTTTCCGACGGGTCAAGCAGCCGACCTTCAGCGCGCTTTCATGGTCTCTGCTCATGGCTCTCATGTGGCTCGGGCTCGTGTGCGCTTCCCTCTGCGGGCATTTTGCCCTTGAGAGCACTCCGCCTTCATACTGGCTCTGGAACTTAGGGAACGGCTCGGCCGCATTCGGGCTTTTTTTCGCCTTGACCTGCGGCCTCAATTTTTCCGTCTTCGCCTGCACCCAGTGCTGGCCGTTCTGCAGGATCAGGCAACCCTGGGGAACGCCCGTCGCGCTCCTCTGCATGCTGGGCTGGTGCTTTGTACTGACCCTCATCCTGATGCCGCTGTTCCGGACGCTGGTAGCTGGAGACGAAGCCTTATGGCAGGCTCAGATCATGGCTTGGCACACCGTTTTCTGGGGATTCGCCTGGGTGTATTGTTTC
>ERZ838827.2599-NODE-2599-length-9989-cov-3.067747_pt1 | contig 9989 bp, 8 predicted proteins | sample MGYA00519881_ERZ838827 | MGnify/ENA primary metagenome ERZ838827 (study PRJEB31850, sample SAMEA3708842) | human gut metagenome | biome: human gut; feature: human-associated habitat; material: faeces | place: China | collected 2014 ...
TCTGACACCACCGGTTATTACTACCTTTTTTGGAGGTGGACCAGCAGGTGTTTTTGGAAACTCTACAGGAGGCTGGCGTGGGGCTATTTTAGCTGGAGTCGTTGCTGGACTGTTATTGTCATTTGGACAAGCGTTAACGGTAGGCGTTTTATCAACAACAGTAGCGGACTTTGCTAGATGGTCAAATGATTTTGATTATTCTGTATTTCCAGCGTTTTTCAAATGGATACTACAGTTGTTTGCTTAAAATTATAAGGGATAAAATTATCCCTTTTTAAGTTTATTAAGATTGTCAAGAAAAGAAAAAAAACTGACTGTCCTTTATATTTGTGTATTTAGCTCCTTAAAATTAACTTAATTAAAAAACTTTGACTATCTAAATAATTGCAATTCTGATGAAAATAGGATATTTTAAAGAAAGGGATAATTTAAGGGGATAAAGAAAATGATAACAGTTGCTAATAGTGCCGAGTATTTTATTAACGAATTTACTCAAGAAATATATGATCAAGTGTTAGATCATGTTGATTTTAAAAGCCTGGAGTGTAGTTGTGGGGCCAAAGGGAGTTTTGTTAAGATTGGATGTTATCCAAGATTTTATAAAACTGCAACTAATAAAATTTGTATTCGAATCCAGCGTGTGATGTGTAAACACTGTGGAAAAACACATGCAGTTTTTGTTGAGTGCATGGTACCTTCATCAATGCTTTTGCTGACTACACAAATTGAGATGCTAAGATCTTACTATAATCACCGGTTAGAAGAATTTTTAAGTAGTTATCCAACTATTGATCGTCCAAATGCTATTTATGTTATTAAAAATTATGAACGGAAGTGGGTAAATTATCTAAAAAAATCTGGATTTACCCTAAAAAGTAAAGAAAGAGAGATTCAGAGATATTTCTTTGAAAAATATCAAGTACAATTTTTACAGATGAAATGTTTCTCAAATTCATCCTCGTCACGCCTACTGAACCATTTGGTTTAGCTAATTTGCTATATACACATAAGTTTTATGTTCGAAATTGGAAAAATTTGTTATACTAGCACTCGGGATAAGTTAGGGGGGAGTGTATAAATGAGTTCTTTGAACATGAAATTAATATTAAATCACAAGTTCTTGGCAAATTATGAAACAGGCTCGGATATGATGTTTTAGTGCGCTTAAAAATAGGTTTTTAGACATGGGATAAAGGAAAAAAGTGAGGAGAAGTGTATTAGGCACAGAGTTATTTAAAAATGAATAATAAGGCAGGTATTGTGATTTTAACAGAAAATCATTTGTTGAAAGAGAAACTGGTCAATAAGATTAGAAGTAATGATCATTATGAAATTATTGCAACTTTTAATGATGGTGGTATATGTGAAGACTATTTAGCTACGCATACATGTGATTTACTTGTAATTGATTTAATTTTGACTAATATAGATGGTGCTGGAGTGATTGGGAATATAAGATCTAACAATCCAAAAGCCTTAAAACATGTTATTTGTATTAGTGATTTTACTAACTCACTAGTATTTGAAATGTTAGAAGGCTTAGCAGTAGATTACTGTTTAAAGAAACCGGTTGATTTAAACTATTTTATGGAAATCATTGATCGTATCTTAAAAATTAGATTAAAACATAATTTAGGTATTGACGATTATCATCAAACAGTTCTAAAAAAGGAAATTCATGATACGTTTATGAAAGTGGGAATGCCACGACATTTAAAAGGCTATAATTATCTAGTTACAGCAATTGTTTTAGTTTGTGGAAATATTAATCTTTTAGGAGAAATTACTAAAGAATTATATCCGCGTATTGCTAGAACTTATGGAACAACGGCATCACGAGTTGAACAGTCGATTCGTCATGTTTTAAAATGTACTTGGGAAAGTGGTTGTCAAGATGAGCTAGAGCAGCTATTTGGATTTCGGGCAAAACGTAAAACATGTAATTCTGAATTTATTTCAACAATTGTAGATGAGTTATTATCAAAGTATAAAGGAAGTTAACGATCCGAGGATTTAATTCCTCTTTTTATGTCAGTTATGGAGATCTCCATGATTGATATAAGAAAAAGATTAGTTTTTCTAAAATTAGGTAGAAAAAAAGAGCTTACGCTCTTATAAGTAACTATGACGGCTTGCCGCTTTTGTTTGATGTTCTAGACGAAGTTTATCAGCAATCATTGCAATAAATTCAGAATTGGTAGGTTTTGATTTAGTTGCACTGACTGTATAACCAAAGATATCATCAATTGCATCAGTATTACCGCGGTTCCAAGCAACTTCAATAGCATGACGAATGGCACGTTCTACTCTTGAAGCGGTAGTACTGTATTGGCGGGCAATATCTGGATAAAGGACTTTAGTTACTTGACCTAATAATTCGATATTATAGTAAGTAGATAGAATTGCAGTTCTTAGGTACATATATCCTTTGATGTGGGCTGGAATCCCAACTTCATGAAGGATATCTGTAATTTCATTTTCTAACTTAATTTTTTGATATTTTTCAGATTCGTTTTGTGACATACCTTTAATATCTTCTAATGTAACTTTCATTACAGAATTTAAGGTTGTCGCAAAATAATTGATATCGAATGGTTGTTTAAAACAATAACTTACATTTAATTTTTCTAATGTTTCACAAATTAATGGATTAGTAAAGCTAGTAATACAAACTACTTTATTATAGGCACGACTATTTACTTCCTTAAGTTTATTTAGAACACCGATTCCATCAATGTTGGTAAGCATTAAATCAATAATTAATAAATCACAATTATTATTAGATAAATAGTTTAAACAGCTTGTTGCATTATCGCTAGTACCAATAACGGTAAAGTTATTTGTCGCAATTAAACTGTCCTTAATATTATTCAATAAATCCTTGTTTTCTTCTAAAATGTATACTGTATACTTTTTAACGTCTGTCATCTCTATATTCCCCTTTCGTTTTAGTGACAAAATTTATTATATTTATACAGTATAAAAGAGAAAAGGGTTTATTTATAGATAATTAGGGATTTAGTAAAGTAAGGAATTAAGTTCCCTATAACAAGAAAGTTTTCGTGAAAATTCGTGAAGAATTCTCGAATTTTCAAGGATAATAACGAGTCGTGTCGAACGGCTGATTATTCGATTTTTTGATTAAAAATTAAAACATTTAAATTATCATAATAAAAATATTGAACAGTATATTGCTTACTTGTATAGGGATTGAAAAGGTCAAACATTTCCTCTTGATCAATCAATCTTTTTTTTGCTTCCTGATAACAACTGTCACTAAATTTAAATTCCATCCAGGCAATATTATCATGTTTATACTGTTTTACCATTTTATTTAATGCTGCTTTATTATAATTTTCGTTATAAAGATTCTCATATTTGAAATACGTATAATTTCCTTGTTTCGTTATTTCATATTGATCAAGAGGTTCATATAATTTCAACATATCATCAGAATCAAACATAAAATAGTTCATCATTGCAAAAATATTGCCTTCGCTATCATAATCACCCCAAGTAGCATCAAGATAGTAATAGTCATCATCTAGATAAATTAAATTCCAGGCATGATAAGCTTCATCGTCACTAGCACCAATTTCTTTACCCACGATATAGGCGCTTTTTATCCCAACTGCTTCAGCAAGATACTGAATAGCCTTTACATAGCCGCTGCAAACTGTTTCACCATAAATTAACGAGCTAGTAATATATTGATTATCTTTAGCATTATCAACATATCGACACTTCTCAATTACAAATTGATAAATTTTTTTTAATTTATCATAATCACTACTTTCACTTGAAATCGAATTTACTAATTCATCACGGACAGATTCTAATTGAGCTGTTAAAGTGTCACGTTCACTTTTAGAATATGAATAACTGGGAATATAATTACATATATCAACTTGATTTTGTAGCTCAAAATAATCTAGATAATAGATTTCGGGATGATCATATAAAACATAATCATTTATTTTTTGAACTAATTCATAATCATTACTGCTGATTGTGACCTTTTTTGCATTATCAAGAATGCAATTATAAATATTTTCATAAATTTCTTTTTCTTTAGATGATAAAGACTGATAATAGTATAAATAACTCGCATCGCCGCTTAAGTAGTCAGTATCAATAGTTATTGCTGGTCGAGAATTAGACTTTTCACGAAAACTAAAACACCCGGTTAATAAAAATAGTGATAATATCGTCAGTAATATCTTTTTCATTTTTGGATTCCTCCTATTTTTAGTATAACATGGATTATTCATGAGAAAGAATGATTATGATAAAAGTGGCTAAAATTATCACATAAAGACCATAATATAACATGTTTATTAATAAACATAGATGAATGATTAATATTTCTTACAAAATTCTTAAAATTTCTATTTATTTCGACATAAATTTGTATTATAAAACAGATTATGATATTATTTAACGGTAAAAAAGTGCGAATATAGGAGGCTTATATGAAAGACAATAAGTTTATTAAATTTATTACTTCTAAGTATTTGATTTTGGCAGTGCAGTTATTCGCAACCGCATTGTTTACATATTTAATCTTTCAATTGGATCTAGTACCATTAAAATACTTGATTCCAGCGACAGGGGCATTAGGTTTATTAATTATAATTTTCTTCTTTATCATGAGGAGCGGGCAAAAGAAAATTAATCAAGGTTTAAAAAGCAAGCGTTCAATCGTTACAAAAATTATTAGCTTATTAATGAGTATTTTATTAATGTTCGCATCAAGTTATGTTGTTAGGGGAAATGATTTTTTTAATACCGTTACTAAAGCAACAACACAAAAATATTTAGTTTCAGTGATTACAATGAAAAATAATAGTGCAACTAAATTAAGTGATCTTGATGGAAAGAAATTTGGTGTATCTTATCAACATGATACAACGACGATTACTAAAGCAATTGCTGATATGGAAAATGATCTTGGGGAACAAGAAGATATGGTTAAATATGATGACTATAGCGGATTGGCCGATGCTCTGTATAAAGGTGAAGTAGATGCTATTATTGTTGGACAAGAATATAAGTCGATGTTGGAAGCAAATCATGATAGTTTTGATGACGAAACAAAAATTATTAAATCATATGAATATGAATCTAAGTTAAGTGTTACAACTAAACAAACAAATGTAACAGAAAACCCATTTACAATTTATGTTACTGGAATTGATACATATGGTAGTGTTAGTACCGTAGCTCGAAGTGATGTAAACTTGATTGTTACTGTTAATCCTAAAACAAAACAAATTTTGATGACCAGTATTCCGCGTGATTGTGAAATTCAATTGCATAAGAATGGTAAAATGGATAAATTAACTCATACCGGAATCTATGGAACAAGTGAAACAATTAGTACGATTGAAGATTTCTTAGATGTTGAAATTAATTATTTTGCGAGAACTAATTTTAGTGGAATGACAAATATTGTAGATGCTCTTGGTGGGGTAACAATCAATTCTGATTATAAATTCACAACATTACATGGTAATTACAACATTGTTAAAGGCGAAAACCAAATGGATGGGGATAAAGCATTATGCTTTGTTCGGGAAAGATATTCTTTACCAAATGGAGATTTTGACCGTGGTAAAAATCAACAAAAATTATTAAAAGCAATGTTAGAAAAAGCAATGTCACCAAAGATAATCACTAATTTTAATAATATTTTGACTGCGATTGAAGGAAGTTTTGAAACTGATATGTCAAGTAAAGAAATTAAGTCGTTATTGAATATGCAGTTAAACGATATGTCGGATTGGACTGTTTATAATGTTCAAGTAGAAGGTGAAGGTTATAAAACTTCGAAAACTGCATCAATGTATGGGACAGAGGTCTATGTAATGAAACCTTATCAAAAACAAGTTAAAAAAATTAAGAAGATCATTGATACGGTAGAACAAGGTGGAACTATTTCTGAAGAGGATTTAAAAGGGCTAGGAAACTAAAGAGCTTCATTATGAAGCTCTTTCTATTTAACAACAAAATAACCTATGCTACGACAAATCAATATGATATTATAAAAGGTGTTCGGTGAGGTGAGAGAATGGCAAAGAAGAAAAAGAAAAAAGGAATGTTTTCTAAACTTACATCTAAAGGAATTATTTTAACGATACAGTTAATTGCTTCAGCCGTATTCTTAGGATATATTTATGTATTGAAAATGTTACCAACTAGGTATTATGCAATTTTAATAATTGTTTTAATAGCATTATTATTGCTTGAAATGATTTGGATTACATCCGGAGCACGAAGAAAAAGAAGAACAGGAAAAGGCTTTAGAATTTTTATTAGTAAGTTCGTAAGTGTTGCTTTATCTGCTCTATTGATCGTAGGAAGCGTGTATGCTTCACAGGGTAATAGTTTTTTAAGTAATATTACAAGTGCATTTACACAAACTAGAGTTATTGCAGTATATGCAATGAAGCAAGGAAAAATTAATAAAGTTGAAGATTTGAAAGGAAAAACAATCGGAGTAGAAAATAAAACTAGTGTATCTAGTATTACCGATGCTTTAGCACAAGTACAAGAAAAAATCGGTAAAGAACCTGAAAAGAAAAATTATAGTGATTATGCTGATTTAGCAGATGCTCTGTATAAAGGTGAAGTAGATTGTATTGTTGCTGATCAGTCATATTTAGGTGTGTTGGAAACTAATCACGAAAGTTTTGAAGATGAAACTAAAGTTGTTTATAAAATGGAAGTTCAAGAAAAATTAGAAGCAGTAACAACAAAGACAGATGTTACTGAAAATCCTTTTATTGTCTATATAACTGGTATTGATACATATGGTTCAGTTAACACTATCTCTCGTGCGGATGTAAATCTTGTTGTTTGTGTCAATCCATTGGAAAAACAAGTATTGATGGTTAGTGTTCCTAGAGATACTCAAGTCAATCTGCATAAAAATGGTAAGATGGATAAAATTACCCATTCAGCAATGTATGGAATTAATGAGACAATTCAGACACTAGAAGACTTTTTAGATCTAAAAGTCAATTATTATGCAAAAACTAATTTTAGTGGAATTACAAACATTATTGATGCCTTGGGGGGAGTGGAAGTAGATTCACCGTATGAATTTACAACATTACATGGTAATTATAAGATAAAAAAAGGTGTCAATGAATTAAATGGTGATCAAGCATTATGTTTTGTTCGGGAACGTTATGCTCTACCATCGGGAGACTTTGATCGTGGTAAAAATCAGCAGCGGTTATTAAAAGCAATGTTGAAAAAAGCAATGTCACCGAAAATTATTACTAACTATAGCAATATTTTAGCAGCTGTTGAGGGAAGTTTTGAAACTGATATGTCAAGTGATGATATCAAGTCATTAGTTAATATGCAGTTAGATGATATGGCCAATTGGGAAATGTTCAATGTTCAAGTAACTGGTGATGGGGCTATTTCATATGATACATATTCGCAAAAAGGGAAGAAAACATATATTACAATCCCTTATAAAAAATCAATTCAAAATATTCGTAAAGTAATTGATAAAATTGAAGCTGGTAAAAAACTTACTGAAGCTGATGTAAAAGGATTAAGTTAGCCGACGATTATAGTCGGCTTTTTATGTTAAATTTGTTAAATTTATTTAAGATTGTTGATTTTTTTGTTAATTAAGCGAATTGATTGAAACCGATATTATTTGTGCTATAATGAGATAAAATTTAAGGTTTGTTGTTGTAAGGAGAGAAGTAGATTGGCGTTTATTAAGAAGATAAAAAAATTAAAAAAGAGTGTTAAAATTACTGGTGGAGTAATTATAGGAGTTATTGTTGTCTTTGCTATTTTTTCATTTTATTATCGTGATAAGTGGTATCCTAATACATCTATTAATGGAATCGATGTATCAAGCATGACTTATGAAGAAAGTAAAAATGTATTAAAGAACCAGATTGAAAGTTATGCTTTGGAAATAGGGGCAGAGGGAAATCAAAAGCTTACGATTGCAGGGAAAGATATTAATTTAAGTGCAGATTTTGAAAAAAATCTAGAAAGTGACTATAAAAATCATCGCAGTCAACGTAGTATTTTAGGGATTTTTAGTGGTTACAACCATGATATTGATTTAAAAATATCTTATGATCAAAATAAATTAAGTGAAATAGTTAATGGTTCAGTGCTTATCAATGGGAATGAAGAATATCAAATTGTGCAGTCAACAAATGCTCATATTGAATACGATGAAACAACGAAGAGTGGAAAAATGGTTAAAGCAACAATTGGAAATGAACTAAATCTCGAAAAATTTAGTAACTTAATTACAACGTCAATAAGTAAATTAACTACAAAGATTGATTTAACTGATCAAGATAAATATGCAGAAGTTTATCAACAGCCAGTTAGTGATATTAGTGATAAGCATTTAGAAGAGATGTTGAATACGTATAATAATTATCTATTAAATTGGATCAACTGGGATATGGGAGAAGGCAAAGTTGAGACGATGACACCAGATGATATTAAAAACTGGTTAAGCTGTAATGATAAAGGTGAAGTTGTCCTTGATAAAGAAGCAATGAGTGAGTGGATTGAAGAATTTTGTTTGCGCTATAAGACAGTTGGAAAGAAACGTAATTTTACGACTCATAATGGAAACGTGATTCAGATTTCAGGTGGTGACTATGGCTGGCGCCTTGATTATGAAAAGATCGTTAAACAAGTAGAAGCAGCGATTACTGAAAAAACGGACAGTAAATTAATTGAGGCCTACCTCAGTGAGCAAAGTAAAAAGAATCAAAAAGCTTTAACAACGGAATTAGAACCAACTTATTCTAATAAGGCATATCAAAAAGATTATGAAAACTTTGAAAATGATTGGGATACTCAAAATTATAGTGAAATTGATTTAACTGAACAAAGAGTATACGTGTATCGTGATGGTCAATTAGCTTATTCTTGTATTTGTGTAAGTGGATTACCAACTGAGAAAAATGATCGTATCACACGTACAGGGGTATGGTATATCAAAGAGAAAAAACCAGAGAAAGTTTTAGTTGGCGAAGATTATGAGACTCCGGTTAAATATTGGATTAGAATTATGTGGACAGGAACTGGATATCATGCTTTGGATCGAAGCGACTGGGCAAATTGGACTCCAGATCTGTATAAAGTAAAAGGATCACATGGATGTTTGAATCTTCAAGAAGAGGATGCCAAAAAATTATATGAGCTGATTAGAATGAATGATCCAGTTTTTATTCATTATTAAAATTATTAAAAAGCATTTTCTTAGTTAAACTAAAGGAATGCTTTTTTAATTTTAATTATTTTAAATTATTTATTATAAATGCTGATAAGAGAGATTAAAGAATAAAATTATAACTAATATAATGATTTAACTAAGTTTATAATGATTAGATTGTACTAATGAGTTGAGGGGAGTAAAATATATATTATAAGGAGGAGCTGGTATGAATGAAGTTTATGAATTCTTGAAGAAATGTGGAACTTATTATTTAGCTACTGTTGAGGGTTATAAACCGCGGGTTAGGCCATTTGGGACAATTGATTTATATAATAATAGATTGTATATCCAAACTGGTAAAGTTAAAGCTGTTTCGCGACAAATTAAAGAGAATCCTCAAATAGAGATTTGTGCTATGGATGATGGAAAATGGATTAGAATTGAAGCAACTGCTTATCTTGATAATAATATTGATGCACAAAAACATATGTTAGCAGCCTATCCATCATTGCAAAAAAATGTATCAGCCTGGAGATGGAAATACAGAAGTATTTTATCTTCGTAATGTAACTGCAAAAATCTGTTCTTTTACAGAAGAACCAAAAATCTTCAAATTTTAATTAATTTGATAATAAAAAAATTGTTGAACTCATTTATGTTCAACAATTTTTAATTTAAATAACAATTATTTTACTTTTCCAGCGTACATTTTCTCAAAATAGTTTTGATATTCACCAGAAAGAATATTTTGCCACCATTCTTTATTATC
>ERZ838827.2601-NODE-2601-length-9986-cov-2.613533_pt1 | contig 9986 bp, 9 predicted proteins | sample MGYA00519881_ERZ838827 | MGnify/ENA primary metagenome ERZ838827 (study PRJEB31850, sample SAMEA3708842) | human gut metagenome | biome: human gut; feature: human-associated habitat; material: faeces | place: China | collected 2014 ...
CCGACCGGAACCTGCCGGACAAGGCGATCGACGTGCTGGACGAGGCTTGCTCCAAAGTGGGGCTGAAAGGCTATCAGGTTCCGGAACAGCTGATGCAGCTGGAAGAGCTGATCAAATCGCTGATCCGGCAGAAAGAGGACTGCATCCGCGAGGGAAATTTCACCGAGGCGGCGCTGCTTCAGAAAGAGCAGGAAGAGGCATTGAAGAAATTCCGGAACCAAAAGAAGCGTCTGGAAAAGAAGAACCGGTCGGCACATCCGGAGGTGGGATCATCCGAGATCGCGGAAGTTGTTTCCGCATGGACGAAGATCCCGGTGCAGAAATTGGAGGAAAGCGATGCACAGCGCCTGCAGAAATTGGAAAAGACGCTTCACAGACGCGTCATCGGGCAGGAAGAGGCAGTCAGCGCTGTTGCCCGGGCAGTCAAGCGGGGACGCGTCGGATTGAAAGATCCGAGACGACCGATCGGTTCATTCTTATTCCTCGGACCGACAGGCGTCGGAAAGACCGAATTATCCAAGGCGCTTGCGGAGACACTGTTCGGAAGAGAAGATTCGATGATCCGGGTCGATATGTCCGAATATATGGAGAAACATTCGGTGGCGAAGATGATCGGATCCCCTCCGGGATATGTGGGACATGAAGAGGGCGGACAGCTCAGCGATCAAGTCAGGACCCATCCGTATTCGGTGATCCTGTTTGATGAGATCGAGAAAGCACATCCGGATGTGTTTAATATCCTCTTACAGGTTTTGGATGACGGACATATTACAGATTCGCAGGGAAGAAAGGTAGATTTCAGCAATACGGTGATCATCATGACTTCCAATGCCGGGGCAAAGGCGATCGTGGAGCCGAAAAAGCTTGGATTTGCGGCAAAGGAAGACACGAAAGCGGATTATGAACGTATGAAGCAGAATGTGATGGAAGAGGTCAGAATGATCTTCCGCCCGGAATTTCTGAACCGTATCGACGAGATCATCGTCTTCCATCCGCTTGGCAAGGAACATATGAAGCAGATCGTCAGCCTGTTGTGCAAAGAATTTACCGCAAGGGTCAAAGCACAGCTGAATATTACGCTGCATGTACGGGATTCCGCGAAAAATCATATCGTGGAAAAAGGAACGGATGCAAAATACGGAGCGAGACCGCTGCGCCGGGCAATGCAGACGGAACTGGAAGACAAACTGGCGGAAGCGATCCTGGCAGGCGAGGTTGCGCCGGGACAGCAGGTAGAGGTCGGAACTTCTAAAAAGGAAATTAAATTTTATCCGAAGCAGATAAATCAGTAGAAAAAACGAAAGAATTATTATATACTGGGGATATGCCGAATGAAGATGGCAATTCAAAGTACGCAGGAGGAGTAAAAAGATGGCAACTGTAAAAGAATTATTACGCGCAGAAGAAGACGGAACACTCAGCTTTGGAGATTACACACTGGCATCCAAGACGAAGCTGGACAATTACGAATTTGAGGGCGATCTTTATAAAGTGAAGACATTTTCAGAGATTACGAAGTTGGAGAAGAACGGAATGTTCGTTTATGAGTCTGTACCGGGAAGCGCGGTGGAGAATTTCAAGGAGACAGAAAAAGGGGTATCTTTTCAGGTATCCGCACCGGAAGACGTACAGTTTACTCTGGAACTGGAACCGGAGAGCGAATATGAAGTGCTGATCGACGGAGAATCAGCCGGAAAGATGACGACGAATTTAAGCGGAAAACTGAGCGTGAGCATTGAGTTGAATCCGGATGAGAATGCATCTGTAAATGTTGTAAAATGCTAAAATATAAATAGTAAGCAATAAACAGTAAGCAATAAACAGAGGGGACAGAAAGCAGAGCGTTTCTGTTCCTTTTTTCAGCTACTAAAAAGGAGAAAGACGTGGCGAAAGGAAAAAAGACAGTTTATTTTTGTCAGAATTGCGGACATGAGGAAACAAAGTGGCTCGGGCAGTGTCCGGCGTGTAAAGAATGGAATACATTTGTGGAAGAGAAAGTGATCGCATCTTCCGTGACTTCCGGTATCAAAACGGATCGGGAAATACAGATCGTATCATTGTCAGAGGTGAATGCGGATGATCAGGACCGCATTACAACCGGGATGGCGGAATTGGATCGGGTGCTTGGCGGCGGGATCGTGCCGGGATCGCTGGTTTTGGTGGGAGGTGATCCGGGAATCGGAAAATCAACGCTGCTTTTACAGGTCTGCCAGAAACTTTCCGAGAATCGTTCGGTGCTATATATTTCCGGGGAAGAATCGCTTTCCCAGATCAAACTCCGTGCAAACCGGATGGGGACGTTTCAGGAAAATTTAAAACTTTTGTGTGAGACGAACCTTGCTGCGATCCGTTCTGTGATCGAGAAGAGGAAGCCGGAACTGGTTATTATTGATTCGATCCAGACGATGTACAGTGAAGAAGTGACATCTGCGCCGGGAAGCGTCTCTCAGGTGCGGGAATCGACGAATGTATTTATGCAACTTGCAAAAGGACTGGGGATCACAATCTTCATTGTCGGACATGTGACAAAGGAGGGAACGGTCGCCGGACCCAGAGTTCGGGAACATATGGTGGATACCGTGCTCTATTTCGAGGGTGACCGGCATGCGTCTTATCGGATCTTGCGCGGCGTCAAGAACCGGTTTGGATCGACCAATGAGATCGGAGTTTTTGAGATGCGACAGAATGGTCTTGTGGAAGTGGAAAATCCGTCGGAGTATATGCTGAGCGGGAAGCCGGAAAATGCATCGGGTTCGGTGGTGGCATGTTCGATGGAGGGGACGCGTCCGCTTTTGATCGAGATCCAGGCGCTTGTATGCGAGAGTAATTTCGGAATGCCGAGACGGACGGCGACCGGAACTGATTATAACCGTGTCAATCTGTTGATGGCCGTTCTGGAGAAGAGGATCGGGCTGCATCTCGGAAACTGCGATGCATACGTCAATATTGCGGGCGGGATCCGGATGAACGAGCCGGCTATCGATCTTGGGATCGTGATGGCGATCGTATCCAGTTACAAGAACCGGCCGATCGATGAGAAAATGATCGTATTTGGAGAAGTTGGATTAAGTGGCGAGGTGCGTGCGGTCAATATGCCGGAACAGCGTGTCGCCGAAGCGAAGAAATTGGGATTTGAGACATGTGTTGTGCCGGAAGTGTCGCTGGATATGGTAAAAGGGATCCGGGGGATCAAAGTGATCGGCGTGAAGAATATCAGTGATGCGATGAACCTGATTTAAAATACAGTGGGTGAAGAATTCGAGTGAAAATGTTGAAAAGTTTCGGATCGGGTATTATAATACTTTCTATAACAAAGTACCTTGTATAGAAAGAGGGATGAATATGAGATTTTTAAACAGCAGAAAAATAGCGTGGGGAATTTGTATTGTCGGCTGTCTGGCAGCAGTCATCAGTTTGCTTTTCCTGCCGGATCTGATACCGATGCATTTTTCAAATGGAGTTGCGGATGATTTCAGCGGAAAGATCCAGATTTTCCTGTTTCCGGTGTTGGAAGTTTTTATTGCATGGCTGACAGGCAGGGAAAAGGTAAAATATGTTCTGACACATTCCAAGGCGTTTTGGTCGGATGTGCAGTACAACTGGATGATCAATGGTGTTTTGGGGTTCGTTCTTTTCACGGAATTTTGGGTGATCTATATGGCACTGCGGTGAAAAGGTAAGGAAGCGTTGGATCGGGTGATCTGCCGGGAACTGGGGATGTATTATGATTCGGATTATCATCTGGTGATGAAAAAGTAAGATTGTATGAAGCGGCAGTTTGTGAGGAACTGCCGTTTTTTTCGTAAAAATGAAAAAATGCTTGACTGTATGAGTGGTATACACTTTAAGATAGGAGCATAACAAGCAAAGGAGGTGAGGGTGTGAACACAAAACAGGTCGAAGAACTGACCGGATTGACAAGGCAGAATATCCGGTATTATGAACGACAGGGACTTTTGGAGCCGGCGCGGGCAGATGGGAATGATTACCGGGATTATTCTCAAAAGGATGTGGAGCGCCTCAAACTGATCAAGATGCTTCGGATGCTGGATATGCCGCTGAAAGAAATCGAACGCGTAGTAAACGGAGAAGTTTCGGTGAAAGAGGCAGTTGAACATCAAGGAGAACAACTTCTTTCACAGAAAGAGCAGCTACAGGCTGCGATCGAAGTATGCGCCAGTATCCAGAAAGAGAAGAATGCGGTCATTGATGTGAATGCTTATCTGGAGCGGATGGAGCGGATGTCCGGAAGCGGCGGTATGTTTGCACAGATCATGAATGATTATAAGCAGATCGCGCAGGAGGAGAAAGAACGCAGATTTTCGTTTCATGTACCATATCCGGTAAACACGGAGGGGACGCTCCTGCAAGCGATACAGGAATATGCCGCGGGGCATGGGATGAAACTGAAAATCATAAAAAAAGGGCGATACCCGGAGATCAAGCTTGACAATGTCAATTATACGGTTGTCTCTGTTCTGGAAGAAGATCCAAAGACAAAAAGCATGGGTACAAAGATCATATGCAGGCGAGAAAAACAGACGCGTCCGGATCAGACGATCTCGCCGGGGCGGCAGAAATTGTTTCAGGGAATCCATTTAATCGGTGTGAACATACGTCGGCATCGGACAAAAAGTATATTGAATCTGACTATTTGTTTTTTGACAGTGCTCGTACTTACATTTTACCTTGGAAACCTGATCCACACACAGGTACAATTTGACAGTCTTGCGGAGAAGATCCCGGTGACAGCGGAAATAGCAAGCCCAAACGGAACGTTGAAAAACGGTCTTTTTATACGAGAGGAAGTATTGGATGCGTTATACAAAAATGGAAATGTAAAAGATGTAAAAGAAATTGTAGAGTTGCTTGGTAAAATTAAAAATGATAAAAACACCTTTCCGGATCAAGAAAAAGCAGATACAAAACAGGAAGTGATACCGGCAACGGAGGAAACAAAAATCTGGGGCGTCAGCTCAGAAGCATGTACGAAGAAGATCGCCGAAAAATCAGTACAGTGGTGTGAAGATTGGAACTGGGCTCTTTTTAAAGACGGACGAGAAGTCTGCATTGCGGATAAGGCGTTTCTGGAAAAGTACGGATATGAACCGGGAGATATGATCACATTGGATCTGGGACGTTACAAACAGACGTTGTCCGGAGTATATTTGGAGCGGGAAGAGATGAGTACGGAAAACATCACGATCGTAGGGGTGATGGAGCGGTCGGATACATTGGCGGAAGCGCAGCCGCCGGAATTGTTGATTCCTCTTTTTTATGCAAAGCAGTTGTTTGAAAAAAATGATAAAACTTATTTTGCTTCCGCGCTTTCATTCACCGTGAAAGATCCGATGGAATTAAATGCATTAAAGCAAGACTTGAAAGATGCCGGGATGAAGACGGTTGTTACTGCGGCGAAAGATTCGTATGCAGGATCCGCGATCCGGTTTGACGATGCGGTATTTATAGAAACGGCAGGAAATCTGGATCGGACGTTGAATCTGCTGAAAGGCTATCTTCCGTTTTTGTTTCTGATCGTTCTTCTGACAGGCTATGTTGTTCCGCATTTGCTTCTTCAGGGAAGAAGAGAAGAATATGCAGTGATGCGGGCGCTTGGGACGAGTAAAAAACGATGTATCCTGTTGTTTTTTTCGGAACACATCCTGCTGGCGGCTTTCGGCGGAGGACTCGGATCAATCGCGGGAGTTGCGGCGGGCGCTGTAAAGATAAGGCATGCCGGATTGATCTGGGGGATCTTTCTGGTGTGTTATCTTCTGGGAGCGGCGGCAGCGATGTGGATGTTTGGACGGATCAGTATAGCGGCTGTGTTGGCACGCCGGGATTGAGAGGGAAATATGGAACAGATCAGAGTGGAACATATCAGTTATTCTTATCAGAATCAATATCAGAAAATCGAAGCGGTCAAAGATATTTCGTGCGGGTTTGAAGCCGGCAGTCTGTATGCGATCGTCGGGGAATCCGGGAGCGGAAAGAGTACATTTTTGTCGCTGTTGGCAGGACTGGATACGCCGGACTCCGGTCGGGTGCTGATCGAGGGAAAAGATCTGTCAGCAATGGATCGGGATGCGTACCGCAGAAAGCAGGCGGCAGTCGTCTATCAGGCATTTCATTTGCTTCCGCTTCTGACCGCGCTGGAAAATGTGATGTATCCGTTGGAATTGCAGGGAATATCCAGAAAAGAGGCGATGCAGCATGCAGTCAAAAGTCTGGAGGAAGTCGGATTGGATCAGAAAATTTTCCGCCAGTATCCGAAAATGATGAGCGGCGGGGAGCAGCAGCGGGTTGCGATCGCGCGGGCAATGGCAGCGGGCGGAAATATCCTGCTGGCTGACGAACCGACCGGCAATCTGGATTCGGAAAATGAGGAACATATCGTACAGCTTTTGTTGAAACTGGCGCATGAGATGGATTATGTGGTGATCGTGGTGACACATAATCCAATGGTGGCATCTTCGGCAGACGTAAAAATGACGATGAAAGACGGGAGATTGTTATCGATAAAAAAGCAATGAGGTGAGAATGATGACATTTTATTATAGTATGAAGCAAATGTTGCGGACACCTTTGCGGAGCATCCTGTTTTTCGTGCTCGTCGGAATTTCCGCATTGCTGCTTGCTGTGGGAGGAAGCCTTTTGTATCAGAGCAGCGGGATGGAACGGGAATTTGAAAAAATCTATACGACCATCGCGACCGTAGAACAGAAACAGGAAGAAGTCCGGACGATTCCGGTTTGGGATGAGACACTTCAGGATTACTATTATATCAATCATGGTGTGTATGGGGATCGGATTCCGGATGAGGTATTGGATTTCGACGGGGCGCCCTATCTGACAGAGGCGAAATTAAGACCGCATTTGGGAGCCTACGTCGAGCAGATGTATCAGGGAATCGGAAGAACAACGGTGATCACGGTGGAGGCAGAGGTGACAGAGACAAGGACGGCATCCGAGTCGATCCCGCTTCGGATCACAAAGGTTTTGGAGGGCGCCAGAGAAGAGGGGGAGATCGTCTGGTTCTGCGATGAACATTCGGAGGAAGCAGTGACACTGGAAGCCGGAAAGACCTATATCATGCAGCTTCGGGAACAGGGCGTTGTGCATGGAGACCTGGCGGCACAGAACGCATTGGATCCGTTTGAATTGGAGTATGGATTTACAAATGGAATTGTGTCCAGTCAGTTTACACCGGAGGGAGAGCAAAAGCCGGATCCGTATCTAGAGAGTGGGGAGAACAAAGGCGTTCGTTATGATGAGGTAACGGATGGATTTTATGAGACAGAGCGTGGGAAGCGGTGGCTGAATGTCGCACATACTCAGGAATATGAAAACAGGACCATCCCGGTCACTCCGGTGGGGGAAACGAAACTGTTACTGCCGTTCTACCGCGGCGAGGCAGTGATCGAGGAGGGGCGTGACATTTCCGGAGAAGAGTATGAAACCGGTGCGGACGTGTGTCTGATCCCACGGCAGCTTGCAGTGCTTTTACAGAAAGAAGTAGGAGATCGGGTGACATTGCCGCTCTATTATGCAGACTATTCTTATATCGGCGGAAATGGAATGTCCGCGCCCACGATCCTGAATACGGATGGAGAGATTTATCCGGTATTTGATGAGCGGGAATATGAGATCGTCGGTATTTATACAGTCAGTCAATCGGCGGAAAAAGATGATTCGGAATTGGGGATGTATGAGGTGATCATCCCATGGAACACCGTGCCGGAAGAAGCATGGAGTGAAAATATCACGGGAACAGGAGCCGGATATATGAAAAGTTACAATACATCTTTTCAGATTCCGAACGGTTCGATCGCGGAATATATGGAGGGATGGAAGAAGCAGGGGATCGATGGGCTGGAGATCAAATTCTATGATAACGGTTATACGGAATTAAAAGAGGATCTGGAAAGCAGAAAAATGACGTCGAAAATCTTTCTGACCGGCGGTCTGGCAATGGCATTTTTAATCTTATTGTTTTTCGCAAATCTCTTTATATCCGGACAGCAGGAACGGATCGCAGTCGAGCGGCTTCTCGGAAGAACAAAACGTCAGTGTGCGGTTTCCGTATTATCGGGAATGTTAGTGCTGGCAGCCGCAGGTATCTTTTGCGGAAGTGCGACCGGCTATGTGACAGCCGGGATGGTCGGACAGCAGACAGAAACCGAGTTGAAATTTGATACGACTTACAGTAATGCGGCGGTTCAGGCAGTACAGGAAGAGGAGGAAAAAGAAGCCCGGGAAGAGACGGAAGAAGAGACAGGAAAGGCAGAAGCGACAGTGGAAAGCCGAAAAACAGTGGGTGAGAAGAAACCACCGGTTTCTTTGGCGGTCGGAAGCGGAGTCATACTGTTTATCCTCACAGTTTTGATCTCCGCCGGATATATGAAAGCGACATTAAAAAAAGAAATGCTTCAGATGCTGGGAGAATCGGAAGAAATCTGAACTGCGATTAATTACCGAAAAATCAGAAAAACCAATTCATTTCTTATTGACAGAATTAAGAGGTTAGTGTATGCTAACAAATAAGTTAACCAATGCTAACCGAATGGATAAGGAAAGGAAGAAGTGGATATGAGTGTTGTGATCGTAGGCGGGCATGACCGAATGGTAGCCCAGTATAAAAAAATCTGTAAGTCATATAAATGCAAAGTCAAAGTATTTACACAGATGAGGGCTGATTTCAATAAACAAATTGGTTCACCGGACGTGCTTGTCCTGTTTACGAGTACAGTGTCTCATAAGATGGTGCGGTGCGCACTGGATGAAGTGGACAGCGACAGGACGGATATCGTGCGATGTCACACAAGCAGCGGAACAGCGCTGACGGAGATTCTGGAAGAATGCTGTTGCAAATGTAGTAAATGTGGGGGAAAATGTGACGGGAAGTCTGCTTGACAAGAAAGGGATGCATGCTATAATATACGAATGAACGAGTATTCATATATTGAAGCGTGGCATATCCGAAAGAATTGTGAGGTGGACACATGGAACGAAAAGAAGTGGAATGTTGTGAGTCGTTTGAACTCCATGAGAATCTTTTGAAAATCGTGCGGGAGACGATGCCGGAAGAGACCGAATTGTATGATCTTGCAGAATTGTTTAAAGTGTTTGGAGATTCTACAAGGATTGTTTGTTTTGTTCGAAGCGGAAGTATGTGTCTGTGATCTGGCGAGCGCACTGAACATGACGCAGTCAGCAATTTCGCACCAACTTCGGATCCTGAAGCAGAACAAGCTTGTAAAGAGCAGAAGAGAGGGGAAATCCGTTTTCTATTCTCTGGCAGACGACCATGTTCGGACGATCATCAACCAAGGGCGGGAGCATATCGAGGAAGAACCCCGCGGCTGAGTGGTATCGGGAAAGAAAGCGTGGATTTGCATATAAGCATAATAAAAAGAAGCTGAGGAAAGTTGTGTTTGGATTTCTTTCAGCTTCTTTTCGTTTATGATGTTCAATTTCAATTAAAAGGAATCGGCATCACGACCGGTGTAGGTGATATATTGTTTGATCGCAAGAAAACTTTCCTCACTGATGTCATGCTCCATCTTACAGGCATCCTGCGAGGCTGTTTCAGGAGCGACGCCGAGACGGATCAGCCAGTCGCGGAGAAGAACATGACGCTCATAAGTCTTTAGGGCGATCTCTTTGCCAAGATCGGTCAACGTGATATATCCCTCCGGGGAAACTGCGGCATAACCGCGTGCACGGAGATTTTTCATGGCGACGCTGATACTTGGCTTGGAATAATGCAGCTCCGTTGCAATATCGACAGAGCGGACAACAGGGAGCCGCTGACTTAATATATGAATGGTCTCCAAATAATCTTCCACAGATTCTTCTGATTTATGTCGTATATAATCCATAAGGGAATCCTCCTTTCATTCGATGTATATGTGTATAATGGTAGCATTTTCAGAGGGAAAATGCAATGTTCATATAAAAAGCTGAATTAAGAAAATTGCGAAAAG
>ERZ838827.2609-NODE-2609-length-9961-cov-2.850999_pt1 | contig 9961 bp, 9 predicted proteins | sample MGYA00519881_ERZ838827 | MGnify/ENA primary metagenome ERZ838827 (study PRJEB31850, sample SAMEA3708842) | human gut metagenome | biome: human gut; feature: human-associated habitat; material: faeces | place: China | collected 2014 ...
ATTCACTGAAAAACAAGATTGATTTGTACTTCTTGCATTTCTATGTAAGGAGTGAAAAATCATGGCAAAAGACCCTATAAAAAAAGCAACTAACGGAACTTATTATTTCAGAGCAAATTTAGGTTACAATCCAGTTACAGGAAAACAGATACAAAAATATCGTAGTGGATTTAAGACAAAAAAAGAGGCAAAAGAGGAATATTCAAAACTATTCTTAGCTTCTGCCGAAGAATTGGAAGATAAAAAGAATACCGTTACTTTTGAACAGTTCATTGAAGAAGTATATCTTCCTTGGTACAAAACACAGGTTAAAGAAAGTACCTATATCAACCGACGTGTTACTATTCAAAAACACTTCAAATACTTCTACAAAATGTCGACTGATGAAATCGAGCCTATCAACGTACAAAACTGGCAGTTAAAAATGGCTAAAGAATTTAGCCCAAACTATATCCGTATCGTGCAGGGTATGCTTTCTATTGCATTTGACCGAGCGATTGTCTTAGGTCTTGCGAAAAAAAATCCCTCACGAATGATAGGTAATATCAAAAGTAAAAAAACAAAAGTTGACTTCTGGACACTGGAAGAATTTCAGAAAGTTATCTCCCTGCTTTACAAGGGCGATTATTACGAACATTATTTGTTTATGTCTTTCTGGTTATTATTTATGACAGGTATGCGTATAGGAGAAGCTTCTGCATTACAGTGGTCTGATATTGATTTTGAAACAGGTATGTTAAGTATCACAAAGACACTGTACTACAAGACCATGAATGACTATAAGTTTGTTGAGCCAAAAACACAGGCAAGTATCCGCACGCTTTATATTGATAGTGATACAATCAATGAACTAAAAGCATGGAAAGAAGTACAGCAAAAAGTTCTTCCAAAATGTAAACTTGTCCTCAGCTACAATGGAACACCAACTAGCAAAACTACATTACCTAGAGCTTTAGAAAAACTCGCAAAGCTGGCTGGTGTCCACCGTATCAAAATTCATGCGTTAAGACATTCGCACGCTTCCCTTTTAATCAGCATGGGAGAAAACCCTCTGCTCATCAAAGAGCGTTTAGGACACGAAAAAATCCAGACGACTTTGGGAACATACGGACATCTGTACCCTAACACAAACCTAGAAGTTGCAAATAAGCTGACTGGTATTCTGCACTATACGCCAGCTTCACAGAGCATTGCAAATTATACCAGCAACCAGCATACAGCTATCTACCACAGAGAAGTTGATTAGAAATAATGCAATCCGTAATGCAATGGAAAACGAAAAAAGCCGTAAAACCCTATAAAATAGGGCTTTACAGCTCAGCTCAAACTATTCAAACTCAATCGTTCCAGGTGGTTTTCCCGTCAGATCATACACTACGCGATTCACATGATTTACTTCATTGACAATTCTGCTTGTCACTTTATGCAGTACTTCCCATGGAATCTCTGCTGACTCTGCTGTCATAAAGTCAATCGTATTGACTGCGCGAAGTGCAACTGCGTAATCATAGGTTCTTTCATCCCCCATAACTCCAACGCTTCTCATGTTTGTCAATGCAGCAAAATACTGTCCGACTGTCTTGTTCATGCCTGCTGCGTCCATCTCTTCACGGTAAATAGCATCTGCATCCTGAACGATTTTTACTTTTTCTTCTGTTACTTCTCCGATAATACGGATTCCAAGTCCCGGTCCCGGGAACGGCTGTCTGAACACCAGACGCTCCGGAAGTCCGAGCTCCAGACCTGCTTTTCTTACTTCATCCTTGAACAAATCACGAAGCGGCTCAATAATTTCTTTGAAATCTACGTAATCCGGGAGTCCTCCTACGTTATGGTGAGACTTAATCACTGCGGATTCACCGCCGAGACCACTTTCTACTACGTCCGGATAAATGGTTCCCTGTACCAGGAAATCAACCGTTCCAATCTTTTTCGCTTCTTCCTCGAATACACGGATGAATTCTTCTCCGATGATTTTTCTCTTCTGCTCCGGCTCTGTCACTCCTGCAAGTTTCTCATAAAATCTCTGCTGTGCGTTCACCCGGATAAAGTTCAGGTCATAGTCACCTTCCGGTCCGAAGATTGCTTCTACCTCATCTCCCTCGTTTTTACGAAGAAGTCCATGGTCTACGAATACACAGGTAAGCTGGTTTCCGATTGCCTTGGAAAGCATAACTGCTGCCACGGAAGAATCCACACCGCCGGAAAGTGCACACAATACTTTTCCGTCGCCTACTTTTGCACGAATCTCTTTGATTGAGTTTTCTACAAACTCATCCATCTTCCAGTCGCCGGCACATCCGCACACATTTCTCACGAAATTGCTGAGCATCTCTTTTCCCTGTACTGTATGAAGTACTTCCGGATGGAACTGGATCGCATACAGCTGTTTTTCTGCATTCTCTGCGGCTGCTACCGGACAGTCTGCCGTATGTGCTGTAATCTCAAATCCCGGTGCGATCTGCGCAATATAATCAAAATGACTCATCCAGCAGATTGTAGATGCTGACACGCCTTCAAATACTTTTGAAGAGGCTTTATCGATCAACACCTCAGTTTTCCCATATTCTCTGACATCTGCACGTTTTACTTCACCACCAAGTACATGCATCATCAGCTGGGCTCCATAACACAGTCCCAATACAGGGATTCCAAGTTCAAACAATTCTTTTGTATAGGTCGGGGAGTCTGCCTCATAGCAACTGTTCGGACCACCTGTCAGAATGATTCCTTTTGGATTCATATCCTTGATCTTCTGAAGGTCTGTTTTGTAAGAATAAATCTCACAATATACATTGCATTCTCGAACGCGTCTTGCAACCAGCTGATTGTACTGTCCGCCAAAATCGAGTACGATTACTAATTCGTTTTTCACAAATGTTTCCTCCTAATGTTTATCCTAGTATTTTTATTATAATGTAGCACTTCTGAATTTACAAGTTTCTTTTCTTGTAGTTTCACCAGTTTTACTTTCAAATACTCTAATTCTAATCTGTCTGATCAAAGGATATAGCTGTCTGCATTGATCACTTTCGCAAAGAGCAGATCCTGAATTCCGATATTCTTACCAGGCAGCTCTTCTCCATCAGCTTCTCCAATTTGCGCTACATTTTGCGAAATGGCTACAATCACACTTTTCTGTTCTTCATTACACAATACCTGTGCGCAGTTTTGAATCCTGAGGTAATTTAATATCAATTCCGGCGTTACATCTTGTGCAATCTTTACAGTGGCTATATTTCTTACAAGAACTTGATCTGAAGAATTTTCAAGCAATATTTTATCTATGCTAATATTAGGCTTATTTTCAATGATTCTGCCCTCCCATTCAAATTCAAGTCTCTGATAGTCCACATTTAACTTTTTAAATGACGCTTCTTGATTTTTCATCAAAACTACCGTTTCCTTTACCATGAGTTTTGAAATCCACTCATCTAATGTATCTAATTTGACATCTTCCGGTACTTTTAGATTTCCGTACACATAAATGCTGTCTCCCTCTTTCTTCAGTAATTCTTCATTTAAAACTGCATCTCCATAATGAAGTGCCATTCCTGCAGGGATGACTACAAAATTCACTTTTTCATCAAATAGCTCGATACACGATTCCACCATTTCTTCCGGAATGATCAACTGTTCTGTAACAAACCGGACATTTTTTTCGACTAGCTTTTGCATATCTACCGATTTATCCTGAATAATTACTTTGTCTTTTACATAATATTTGTTGTCTTCTTTTGCTCTCAAAGGGAAATATTTATCTACAATGAATGTGTCATTTAATATCATACAGTCATCCGGATAGATCGAAACGGAATTACTTGCGGATAATTTTGTCAGATAACCCGAAATACTTTCCGCGCATCGAACAGAACCGTTCACATGAATTTTCTCATATTTCTCTAAAATTTCTTTTGTACCTGAATGTATATTGAGGGCTCCATTTACGATTAACAATGTATGTTCCTGAACAACCATAGAATCTGTTATTTCATACGATCCATTGATTACTTTTAACTCTGTCTCAACATCATCTGCAATTTCTATTGTATAATCTTGATTTATCGTGACAGGAAGACGATTTAAAATACTTTTACTGGAAGTACTGACGATAACAATATCTGCATTGATTATCATGTTTTTATAGTTGTTGTAATCTTCTTCTTTCATTTTTCTGGCATCACAGATATCACAATTTAATACATAGTTTTTCTTATCAAACATATTTGTTCCCTCCTAAAATTCTTTTTAAATGTTGACGTGCAGAAGAAAGTTTGGATCGGACCGTTCCTGGTGAAAGCAAAAGGATATCTCCAATTTGTTTGGAATTATACCCTTCCAAGTAACGTAACGAAAAAATTACTCCTTCCAGATCCGGTAAAGTTTCCAGCAGCTTCTCCCATTCTAATCGAACCAGTTCTTCAGAATCTATTTGTGGCTGCGAAAACTCATCCAAGATGATTTCCTTCTTGCCATGTCTGAGACGATCTACATATAAATTTTTAACAGTTCGATATAACCATGAGCGACTTTGCTGTTCTTTCAGCGTGGATAAGGTATCCTCATGAAGCATTGCGCGCAAGAAAGCTTCATGCACCAGTTCCTCCGCGGTATACAGGTTTCCTGTCATACTATGGCACCAATTGATCAATTCCTCATAATATTTCTTATACAGTTCCTCTATCATACCTTGCGATCCTTTCTTTTGCCTTTCACTTATAAGACGGATAACCGGACAAAAGTGTTGAAAAATATTTCTCTATCCTCATTTCTTCTATTTTCTATTTCTTTGTATACTGAAAAGGCCAATGCACTTTCGTACATCGGCCTTTGGAATTCTCTCCCTTAGGTTTGCTTAGTTTGGGGAATTTGGAGTCAGATTTTCATCTAACATCATATTTAGGAGGGCTGCCGTCAGGCAGCGTAACGGGAGATTTCCTTTTTCAGTTCTTCGCAATGATCACCGTAAACCTGCAGTGATATCACGTTGTTCAGCCCGAGATTCATGATTCCTAAAATAGATTTTGCATCTACCACAAATCTTCCTCTCTTCATATCCATATCATATGGATACTTTGCCACTGTATTTACAAAATTTAGAATTTCCTCGGGGTTTTTAAAGCTAACTAACATTTCGCTCATCATAAATACTCCTCTTCTATCTATACTGATGTCTTCCTATGATGCCTTCCATGTTTCACTCTTACGAGGTTATCACATTCTGTCAAAAGAAACAGGGTGAAATATCTTAAAAAGGGAGATTTTTTTAATGAACCGATTTTCTGAAGTCATTTGGAAGCATCCCAACTTCCTCTTTAAATACCTTACTCATATATTTCGGATCTGAATATCCGGCAAGCTCCGCAATCTGATTCAGTTTCAAATGTGTATTTAAAAGCAGCTCCTTTACCTTCTCTATCCTGTATTTGCGGATTGTCTCGGTAAAAGTACTTCCGGTTTCTTTTTTAAACTGTGCGCTTAAATATTCTTCCGATACATAAAGCTTATTCGCAATCTCCTCCAGTGTAATCCCCTGATCATAATATTTGCGGATCAGCTTTTTCGCCTGTTTTACCAGAACACTTGTCTCCTCGCCTTCCTCTTCCGTCTCAAACTCAAACAAACCGAAAAAGGCTTTCAATGCAGCTTCCAGCTGATTCCAGCTCACTGCTACTGTAATTTCCTGCAGGATATTCTGCACTTCCAGATCCAGTTCAACCGAAACTTTTGCCTTATAGATTCCGAATACAGCCAGGCTCAAATGAATGATCGCCTGTTTGATATCTGTCGGTGTATGAAACTCTTCTTGATAGCAGTTCGCCAGTTCCCAGAAACATTTTTTTAATTCCTTTTTGTTCTCCTGTAAAACCGCCTGTTTTGCCTTTTCTTCCAATTCCACAGGATATTTTAACGGTACCGGATGCTGCTGCTCAATCAACTCGTTGCTGATCAGTGTTCCTTTCGGAAACATCAGATTCCATTCTCTCTGTACACGGATTTCCTGCAATGCAGACGGCATATCCAACAGCCGTTCTACCGTTTTCCAGAAGCAGACCACCGGAGTTTCCAGCTGACTGCAAACCATTGGGACAACGGACTTTTCAAATCGCTCTTTCTGGGACGCTCCGCCTTTCACCTGATAAATCACCATCGTCAACAGCTGCCAGCTGTCGGATTCCAAAATGCAGGACTTATAATGTATAGCGTGATCCCCCACCGTTTCCAAAATCTGCCTGGTCAACGACTTCTGTTTTCTGTAACTGTCCCCTAGCCACACACCAAAAAGTTCTGCCGGTTCTTCCAGAGAAACACCGTATTTTTGCTGCATTGTTTTATTTAATTGTGAATTCTGGCGCACCTGACCATGCATACAGGCCAACATAATATTTTCCACGGAAAAAATCTGCTCTGTCCCCTGATCCTCTGAGATTTCTCTCTCTGCCTGTTTTAAGGCACTTTTCAATTCCGGAATCTTAATCGGCTTCAGCAGATAGCTGTCTGCTTTGAGTTCAATCGCCTTTTGGGCATACTGAAATTCCGAATATGCCGAAAGGATAATGGCTTTACATTTTATATTTTCCTCCCGCAATTTCTTCATCATGGCAATCCCATCCATTTTGGGCATCCGAATATCCATAATGACCAGATCCGGATTCAGTTCACGAATCAGCTGATAGCCGGCTTCCCCATCCGCCGCTTTTCCTACCAGCTCATATTCCGGATTGATCTTGCTTAGAAGCTTTGCCATTCCTTCACGAATCGGCGCTTCATCCTCAACCACTACAATACGCATGTAGTTTCCTCCTCTATCGGTATAAATAAGTGTACTTTTGTATAGTTTCCAACTTCACTTTCAAAATATAATGCTGCCTGTCCCCCATAATACAATTTCAGGCGCTTTCTTACATTTGCAATCCCAAGATGTCCTTCCATCTCGCACTCGTCCTGATTAAGTTTGTCTACCATGTCCGGATCCATTCCCTGTCCATTGTCCTGGATCAGAATATGCAGCTGTTCTCCGCTTTTCTTCATGCGGATATTCAAAGCACACTCTTCCTGATCTGCAAACGCATATTTGATCGTATTCTCCACAAACGGCTGTAAAAGCAATTTGTGGATTCTGCATTCCTTCACATCTTCCGGCATATAAATCTTTACATCCAGACGCTTTCCGAATTTTGCACTCTGCAGCATAATATATTGCTTCAGCCAGGCAATTTCTTCGCTGATACTCGCTGTTCCTCCTGCATTTTTCACTGTATAACGCAGAATGTCCGCAAGTGCACCAACCATTCCACTAATCTCATACTGCTCATTTTCAATCGCCTTCCAGTTGATCGTATCCAGCGTATTATAGAGAAAATGAGGATCGATCTGTGCCTCCAGGGCTGACAATTCTGCATTTTTCTGATCCAGAACCGCCTGTTTTACTTTTGCAATCAACATCTCCAGATGTGCAACCATCTCATTAAATCCTGAACTGATCTGTTGTATCTCCATAGGCAGATGCGGGTTCACTCTCACCTGATGATCAAACTCACCCTGTTCTACACAACTCATTACGCCGGTAATTGATTCTACCGCCTGAATGTATGGTCTGCTGAAAAAATGAAGCAATATGAACATGATCACGATCGTCATGCTGATAATGATAAACAGATAAATCCATTGACTGACGGACATTTTCCAGTAATACGCAAGTGGCTGCTCATTGCAGATTGCAAATCCGCTGATTTCATGATCTGCTGTCGTATACTGGTAATTTTCGGAATCCTGTATCTCACTGAGCTTCTTCCCGATCTTCTTTGGATCAGACGCACTCACAATCACATCGTCGCTCAGCAGATATTCTCTGGAACCAATATCCGATGCAATTGCTCTGCGAATTCTCTCCTCATTGACACTTAATACGACCGTTCCCTGAAAATTCTCGATAATACGATAGTCTGTAATATTTCTTGCAATATAAAACATGTAATGATTCTTGTCAGCAATCTTCACTGGCTTTCCATCTCCGAAATAAACAGCCCCCCGTTCTATTTTCGGAATCTCAACCTTATCTGCCCACGTCTCACTTCCAGAAAATGACGAAAGACTCTCATAATATATGATCTCTCCCGTCTTTAACTGTATCGTGATCCCTTCCACTCCGGTAAACTGATTGCAAATATGACTCAGTTTTTTCCTGAGACTGGTGCTGTTACTCTCACGATCCCCCCGGCTCTCGTTCAATGCTCTTACAATTTCCAGAACATCTTCATCCGTGCTGAAATCATATAAGATTGTCTCGTACTTATCCAGAACCATCTCCAGATTTTTCTCTGCCGTATCCAGATTACTCTTTATTCGGTCTGATAGATTTTCTTTTAATCGCTGCTGTATATTGATCTGCGAGATAATTGCAAAGATCAAAACCGGAATCAATGCTGTCAAAAGAAAATTTGTCATTAATCTGCGTTTCAGGGTGCCTCGTATTTGCCCGTTTTTTCCTTGTCTCAATTAGCTTCTCCTGTATCTTACTTTTTATTCTCAGCATACCTGCTGACTTTCTTCCTTATTATAGCACACATTCCTATGTCAGCTCTTGTTCTTCTCATGCTGGTGTAAATATTTTTCCTTTGTAGCCAGTCCACCGCGTATGTGACGCTCTGATTTGTTCATATCCAACACTTTTCGCGCCTTTGCCGCCAGTATCGGCCGAACCTGAAGTAATCTTTCTGTCACATCCTTGTGCACCGTACTCTTACTAATCCCAAACTTCTTTGCTGTCTGCCGTACTGTTGCATGATGCTCAATAATATAGTTGGCAATGGCTGCCGCCCGCTCTTCAATGTAATCCTTCATGGGCTTTTCCCCTGAATACGTTTTTTACATTGTATGAGCCTGCGTCAGACATCTATGACAAAAACAGACGCCCTTACTTCATCGCCGTAAACCGCAGAGACAGGCAGCTCAGACCGCCGTCAATCTTCCGAAATTCCGAGGTGTCCACCAGAATCACCTCATATCCCATTTCCTTCACCAGCTTCTCCACCGTCGGATAACCGGCCGGGACGAGTACCTTATCATTCACCCAGATACAGTTAGCCGCATAAGCCTCATTTTCCGGAATCTCATAACGATTGTAAGCGGCAAACTCTGCTTTATCCTTAAACTCTCCGGAAACCAGCATATTGTTGTTCTCCAGATAATTGACCCCTGTCTTTAAATGAAGTACCTTTTCCAGCGGAACCTCTACAACCGTATAACCATATTTTGCCAGAATTTCAGAAAACTGGCGGATTCCCTCCTCATTCGTTCTCGCAGATATAAAAGGTATCTCCCACCATCATCACATCTCCGCCCTCCATCGTACCAGGAGACTGAATATACTCAATGCACTCCTCCGGATAAAACTGTTTAATCACCGGAATCATAGCTTCCGTCTCCTTTGTCCGGGTGGCAGCGCCAGGATTGGAAATCACCGCACACTTTTTCGTCAGGACTGCTGTATCCTCAACAAAACAGCTGTCCGGAAAATTTTCATCTGCCGGAAGCACAGTCACCTCCACGCCGCATTGCTTCAATGCTGCAATATAGCTTTCATGCTGCTTCAGCGCCTTCTCATAATCCGGCTTTCCCAGCTCCGGAGCAGAAGTAATTCCTTCTGTAACAGCCTTACACGGTGTTTTTACAATCACATTCTTAAACATATTCTTTCCCCTTTTCTCTTACACTCTTAATATTCACAGGTATGCTTCCTTATATCATAGCATCTTTGATAAAAATTCCTTCAGCCGTGGATTCTTCGGATTGGAAAATAACTCCTCGGGCGTATTCTGCTCCTTAATCTGTCCCTCGTCCACAAACATGACTCTTGTCGCCACCTCTCTGGCAAATCCCATTTCATGGGTCACAATTACCATCGTCATACCCTCGTCTGCCAGTTCTCGAATCAAATCCAGCACCTCTCCAACCATTT
>ERZ838827.2610-NODE-2610-length-9954-cov-12.163552_pt1 | contig 9954 bp, 6 predicted proteins | sample MGYA00519881_ERZ838827 | MGnify/ENA primary metagenome ERZ838827 (study PRJEB31850, sample SAMEA3708842) | human gut metagenome | biome: human gut; feature: human-associated habitat; material: faeces | place: China | collected 2014 ...
TTGAACATTCACAAATCTACGCCCAACTGAAAGAGGAATTGCTTGCAGGTGCCCGCCACTGGTTCAGCAAAGAGGAAGAACACGCCTTGCAACGTCATAACAGCGCATATTATCATGTCAACCCCATAGAAGACATTGTGCGCAACACATACGCGCCTGCCACATTGGATGAGCCGGATTGTCTGTCACTCTCCGCCGCCATCATTCATCAGGAACTGAAAAAGAGGTTTCCGGTTGTACTACGTAACTGTACCCCTATCCAATTGGCGCAAGTGCTGACCGCAGCAGGTATCAGCCGACAACATACGAGATTGGGAAATGTGTATATGGTGAAGAGGGTGAAGGATGGTGAAGAGCGAAAATAACACCGTTTATTCACAGGAAGTAGCTGTGAATGAACGGATAATCTTTTGGTGAAGAAAGTGAAGAACGGTTTATAAAAATAAAGTACGCTATTCAAGACTAAAAAAGTTTTAGAATCACCTTTAAGTTTTTGAATATTATCGTTATCTTTGAAATGTTTATCTGAAAGAATAATAGTGATGGCGAAGAATTTTGAGATTAGAAATAGTACGGTCGAATTCCTCATGTTTGTGATGGAAAGCAAAGAAAACGGTATACAAGTAACATATAAAGACGAAACAATTTGGTGTACGCAAAAAGCAATGGCTACACTGTTTGATGTAGATCGAACCGTCATAACAAAACACCTGAAAAACATATTTGAATCTGCAGAATTACAGCAAGATCAAGTATGTGCAAAATTTGCACATACTGCCGAAGACAGGAAAAGTTACAACACTTTATTTTATAATTTAGATGCAATAATCTCCGTTGGCTACCGTGTAAACTCAATCCGTGCTACTCAATTTCGCCAATGGGCAACCTATATATTGCGACAATTTTCTATACGTGGCTATGTTATTGATAAGAAACGGATGGAAAATGGATCATTCATTGGTGAGGACTATTTCGAGCACTTACTTGCCGAAATTAGGGAGATAAGACTAAGCGAACGGCGTTTCTATCAAAAGCTGACGGATATATATGCCACAGCCATCGACTACAATAAGGATGCACCAACGACCCGTCTCTTTTTCAAGAAAGTACAGAACAAAATGCACTATGCTGTACATGGCCATACAGCTGCTGAATTGATAGTAGAACGTGCCAATGCAGAAAAAGAAAATATGGGATTGACAACATGGGAGAATGCTCCTGACGGGAAAATTGTAAAACCGGACGTATTTATTGCAAAAAATTATTTGAATGAGCTAGAACTGGAAGATATGGGACGGTTGGTTAATGCCACGTTGGATATGGCTGAACGTATGGCCAAACGACACATTCCTATGACTATGGAAGATTGGGCAAAACGAATAGACATTATTCTTGAAGCGGGAGATAATGCCGTATTTGTTGATGCGGGTAAAATTACTGCGGAGTTTGCAAAATCTTTTGCAGAATCAGAATTTGAAAAATATCGAGTCGTACAAGACAAATTGTTCAGTTCTGACTTTGACCGATTCGATAACAATAGCTTATTATCAATTGATTTTAATTCAGATATAGAATGACGAGTATGGAAAATGACAGAGAAATATGAATGGATAAAATATCAGCTGGCAATTATTATAAAGATAATCCAAACAGGTTCTAAAACTAAGAAAATTAAAAACTAAGAAATGACAAGTATAATTCAAAGGGCTGAATTACAAGCCAAAATTTGGAAAATAGCCAACGAAGTACGTGGTTCAGTTGATGGCTGGGATTTTAAACAGTTTGTGTTGGGAACACTTTTCTATCGTTTTATTAGTGAGAATTTCACGAATTACATGGAGGGAGGTGATGACAGTATTGACTACCCCAGTTTACCAGACAATATAATAACGCCTGAGATTAAAGATGATGCCATTAAAACAAAAGGGTATTTTATCTATCCTAGTCAACTTTTTGTAAACGTTGCACGAAACGCCAATACAAATCCCAATCTTAATACGGATTTAAAAGCCATTTTTGACGCTATTGAGAGTTCTGCAAACGGTTATCCGTCGGAAGAAGATATAAAAGGATTATTTGCTGATTTTGACACTACCAGTACACGGTTGGGTAATACCGTCGAAAACAAAAACACTCGTTTAGCTGCCGTATTGAAAGGTGTGGAAGAACTGAATTTTGGAAATTTTGAAGATAACCAAATAGATCTATTTGGCGATGCCTATGAATTTCTTATTTCTAATTATGCTGCAAATGCAGGAAAGTCAGGAGGTGAGTTTTTTACACCACAACACGTATCCAAACTCATTGCACAGCTTGCCATGCATAAACAGACAAGTGTGAATAAGATTTATGATCCAGCAGCAGGTTCCGGTTCCTTACTTTTACAAGCCAAAAAACATTTTGATAATCATATCATTGAAGAGGGATTTTTTGGGCAGGAAATAAACCACACCACCTATAACCTTGCTCGTATGAATATGTTTTTGCACAATGTCAACTATGACAAGTTTAACATTGCACTTGGTGATACGCTTAGAGATCCACAGTTTATTGATGACAAACCTTTTGATGCAATTGTATCCAACCCTCCTTATTCGGTAAATTGGATTGGCTCAGACGATCCAACTCTAATTAACGATGACCGCTTTGCTCCTGCTGGCGTACTTGCCCCTAAATCAAAAGCGGATTTTGCGTTTGTACTCCATGCCCTAAGTTATCTTTCGGGTAAAGGCAGAGCTGCTCTTGTCTGTTTTCCTGGCATCTTCTATCGAGGTGGTGCAGAGCAGAAGATTAGAAAATACTTAGTAGATAATAACTTTGTAGAAACCATTATTTCTTTAGCTCCGAATCTATTCTATGGAACCTCAATAGCTGTAAACATTTTAGTTCTTTCCAAGCATAAGACAGATACAAGAACACAGTTTATTGATGCAAGTGGTGAAAAGTTTTTCAAGAAAGTAACTAATAACAATATTCTTGAAAATGAACATATCGAGAAGATTATGGAAATCTTTGACAGCAAAAAAGATGTTGAATATATAGCAAAATCTATAGACAACAAGCTAATTGCTGAAAACGATTATAATCTTTCTGTTAGTTCCTATGTGGAAACAAAGGATAATCGTGAAAAAGTAGATATTAAGAAGTTAAATGCGGAAATTTCAAAAATTGTAGAGAATATAAATGCACTCCGAACTGATATTGATGCTATAATAAAGGAGATTGAGACATGAGTTATTTAGATAAATTATTGGAAGGTGTTGAAGTAGTATGGAAGACTTTTGGGGAAGTTGCGGATTACGAACAACCAACTAAATATTTAGTAAAATCAAACAATTATAAAGATTATTTTCCCATCCCTGTTTTAACCGCGGGTAAAACTTTTATTCTTGGATATACGGATGAGATTGATGGTATTTATAAAGCATCAGAAAATCCTGTTGTAATTTTTGATGATTTTACAACTGCTAATAAATGGGTTGATTTTGATTTTAAAGCTAAGTCTTCAGCCATGAAGATAATTACATCTAAGGATGAATCTAAGACAATTTTAAAATATATTTATTATTGGCTAAATACATTACCAAGTGGATTAGTTGATGGTGATCACAAAAGACAATGGATTAGTAATTATTCCAAAAAACTCATTCCTATTCCGTGTCCAGATAATCCAGAAAAATCTCTCGAAATTCAAAACGCAATTGTTCGTCTTTTAGACACCTTTACAAAACTTACAGCAAAACTTACAGCAGAGCTTACAGCTCGTAAAATGCAGTATAACTACTATCGTGAAGAGCTTTTTGATTTTAATGAGGAAAAAGTTGATTATAAGTCATTAGGAGAAATAGGAGAGTTTCAAAGGGGCAAACGATTTGTAAAAACAGATATGATTTTAGATGGCGTTCCTTGCATACATTATGGTGAAATGTACACCCATTATGGTACTTGGGCAAATGAAAGCAAGTCATTCCTCAGCGACGAATTAGTTAAAATTAAGAAGTTGAGAGTTGCCGAAAAAAACGATATTGTTATTGTTGCTGCAGGGGAAACTATTGAAGATATCGGAATAGGAACAGCTTGGTTAGGTGATAAAGGTGTTGTTATTCATGATGCTTGTTTTTCTTACAGAAGTACACTAAATCCTAAATATGTTGCCTATTTCACACGTACTAAACATTTTCATGATCAAATAAAAAAACATATTTCCTCAGGTAAAATTTCAGCTATTAATGAGAAAGGGTTAAGCAAGGTGATAATCCCCGTTCCATCACCGGAAGAACAAGCACGTATCGTCTCAATTCTTGATAAATTCGACACCCTCACAACTTCAATAAGTGAAGGTCTACCTAAGGAGATTGAACTAAGGAAAAAACAATATAAATATTACCGGGACAAGCTTTTAGCATTTCCCAAAGATAATTTAAAGGTATAATATGGGACAGTCATTAACAGAAATAGCCCAAGCTCTTAGGGACACTGATAAAAAAGTACAACTAATCTATGCCTTTAATGGCACAGGAAAGACACGGTTGTCGCGTGAATTTAAAGAATTGGTAGCACCCAAAGATACTGATGGAGAAGATCAAAAAGAATCAGGCATCAAAATACTTTATTATAATGCATTTACAGAAGACTTGTTCTACTGGGACAATGATTTGGATGCTGACACAAACCGAAAATTTAAAATACAACCCAATAATTTTACAAAGTGGGTACTTCAAGATCAAGGGCAAGAGAATAATATAGTAACGCACTTTCAACATTACACTAGCGACAAACTAAGTCCTCGTTTTAATGAGGAATATATAATTAAGGATAAAGACAACCAAGATATTACCATAAGTGCATATTCAGAAATCACCTTCTCTATTACAAGAGGAGATGATCGAAGCATTAACAATATAAAGATTTCTAAGGGGGAAGAAAGCTGCTTAATTTGGTGCGTATTCTATAGCTTATTGGAACAAGTCGTTGAAATTTTAAATGTCGTAGAGCCATCTGAGAGGGAAACCGACCAATTTAATGACTTGGAATATGTTTTTATTGATGACCCGGTAAGTTCATTAGATGATAATCACTTAATAGAATTAGCTGTGAATTTGGCGGAACTCATAAAAAAATCAAATGGTTTGAAATTCATTATCTCAACGCACAATCCGCTATTCTATAACGTACTTTTTAATGAATTTAATAATGCTGATTCCCGTTATCACTTTAAGGTAAAACATTCAATAAAAAGACGTTTAGAAAAACTGGATGATGGCACTTATTTACTTGAAGACTCCAAAGATTCACCTTTTTCTTATCATCTTTTCCTTTTATCTGAATTAGAAAAAGCAATAGATCCAGAGTCAGGCAATATCCAAAAGTATCATTTTAACTTTCTTCGTAACGTTTTGGAAAAAACATCTACGTTTCTAGGATACAGTAAATGGGAAGAACTTTTACCACAAGAAGCACGTAGAGCATATTATAATCGAATAATCAACCTCTCCAGTCATTCTAAACATCATGGAGAAGAGATCTCAATTGTTGACGAAAATGACAAAAGAGTGTTAAGGTATCTAATAAATGAAGTAATAATACCCACATACCATTTCAAGTCAAATATTAACAATAAAGAAACTGAAGAAAATGGCACAGTATAGAACCATAGCAGAATCGAACAATTTCATAGTTCTTGATAATTACACCAAGTACTCAATGGTAAATGAAACACCTGTGGGCTATCAAACAGAGTCAGCCCTTGAACGAGAATTTATACAAGATTTAATCAATCAAGGTTATGAAAATCCATCAGGTCTTACTACTGTTGAAGCGATGTTTGCTAATGCGAGGATACAACTTCAGACTCTTAACGACATGGTGTTTACCGATAGTGAATGGGAACGTTATGTGGAAGAATATTTGGATAAGCCTAGCGATAATCTTATTGAGAAAACAAGGAAAATACATGATAATTATATCTATGATTTCGTTTTTGACGATGGGCATATCCAAAATATCTACTTGGTAGATAAAAAGAATATTGCTCGAAATAAAGTACAGGTAATATCACAATTTGCACAAAAAGGAATGCATGCAAATCGTTATGATGTAACCATATTGGTCAACGGATTACCTTTTGTACAAGTTGAGTTAAAAAAGCGTGGGGTTGCTATACGTGAAGCGTTTAATCAAGTACATCGCTATAGTAAAGAGAGTTTTAATAGTAAAAACTCACTTTTTAAATACATACAGATTTTTGTTATCTCCAATGGTACAGATAGTCGTTATTTTGCAAATACTGTCGAACGAAACAAGAATAGCTTTGACTTTACCATGAATTGGGCAAAAGCAGACAATACACTAATCAAAGACCTTAAAGACTTTACAGCAACATTTTTTCAAAAACATACCCTTTTAAATGTACTGTTCACCTACTCGGTTTTTGACACAAATGATACGTTACTCATCATGAGACCTTATCAAATTGCAGCAACGGAAAGAATCTTATGGAAAATTAAGAGCTCGTATCAGTCAAAAAAGTGGTCTACCACCGAAAGTGGTGGATTTATATGGCACACCACAGGCTCAGGCAAAACCCTTACCAGCTTTAAAGCTGCCCGATTAGCAACACAACTTGATTTTATTGATAAAGTATTCTTTGTTGTAGATCGTAAGGATTTAGACTTCCAAACAATGAAAGAATATCAACGATTCTCACCGGATAGTGTTAACGGTTCAGATAGTACAGCAGGGTTAAAAAGAAATATTGAGAAAGAGGATAATAAGATTATAGTCACAACTATTCAGAAACTAAATAACTTAATGAAAAGTGAGAGTGACTTATCCATTTATCAAAAGCAAGTAGTATTCATCTTTGACGAAGCGCATCGATCTCAGTTTGGCGAAGCCCAAAAGAACCTAAATAAAAAGTTTAAAAAATTCTATCAATTTGGTTTTACCGGAACACCAATATTTTCTAAAAATGCATTAGGAGCAGAAACGACCGCAAGTGTATTTGGACGTGAATTGCATTCGTATGTCATTACAGACGCAATAAGAGATGAGAAGGTATTGAAATTCAAAGTTGATTATAATGATGTCAGACCTCAATTTAAGGGAATAGAAGCAGAACAAGATGAGAAAAAATTAAGTGCTTCCGAAAACAAATCAGCATTACTTCATCCTGCTCGTATCAAGAAAATTTCTCAATACATCTTACAGAATTTCAAGACAAAAACCCATAGGAATCAGGGAAGTAATAAAGGTTTTAATGCCATGTTTGCAGTAAACAGTGTTGATGCTGCAAAATGTTATTATGAGGAATTAAATCGTTTGCAAAAAGAAGATGAAAAACCGCTAAGAATTGCGACAATCTTCTCTTTTGCAGCGAATGAAGAGCAGAATGCAATAGGTGAGATAGTTGACGAAACCTTTGAACCCTCTGCTATGGATAGTAGCTCCAAAGAATTCTTAACTAAAGCTATCAATGACTATAATACTATGTTCAAAACCAGTTATGGCATTGATAGTAAAGAATTTCAAAACTACTATCGCGACCTTGCCAAAAGAGTAAAAAGCAAGGAAGTTGATCTTATAATCGTTGTAGGTATGTTTCTTACAGGGTTTGATGCGCCTACGCTCAATACATTGTTTGTAGACAAAAACCTACGCTATCATGGGTTAATGCAAGCATTTTCACGTACCAACCGAATCTATGATGCGACCAAAACATTTGGCAATATTGTCACTTTCAGAGATTTGGAAAAAGCGACGATTGATGCCATTACATTATTCGGGGATAACAGTACTAAAAATGTTGTACTTGAAAAGAGTTTCAAGGAATACCTAAAAGGTTTTACAGATATTGCTACAGGGATGGCTCATAGAGGTTATATAGAAATAGTGAAAGAGTTAAACGAAAAATTTCCAACCCCAGAAGCAATTGTCACAGAGAAAGATAAAAAGGACTTCTCTAAATTATTTGGAGAATATTTACGCGTAGAAAACATTCTACAAAATTACGATGAATTTACCAATCTCAGAGCACTTCAAGCAATAGACATAAACGATTCCGAATCTATTGAAGCATTTAAAGAGACTCATTTTGTAACAGATGAGGATATAACGGCGATGCAAAAGATAAAAATACTACCAGAACGAACTATTCAAGATTATCGTTCTACTTATAATGACATTCGTGACTGGTTAAGACGTGAAAAAAATGGTAAAGAATCAGAAAACCTAAAGATTGACTGGGACGATGTAGTCTTTGAAATAGATCTACTTAAATCTCAAGAAATAAATCTTGATTATATTCTCGAATTAATTTTTGAACACAATAAAAAGACCAAAGACAAGGTCTCATTAATAGATGAAATTCGTAGGATTATTCGCGCTAGCATTGGAAACAGGGCAAAAGAAAGTTTAGTAGTTGATTTTATTAATGAAACAGATCTTGATAGTATTCAAGACAAAGCAAATATTATAGATTTATTCTTCGAATATGCACAACGCAAACAAAAAGAAGAGGCGGACGAATTAATAGTGGAAGAAAATTTAAATGAGGAAGAAGCAAAACGTTATATAAAAGCTTCTTTAAAGCGTGAATTTGCCAGTGAAAACGGAACAGAACTCAATGCTATTTTACCTAAAATGAGCCCATTGAACCCACAGTATTTGACAAAAAAGCAGAGCGTTTTAAAAAAGTTGACTTTATTTGTTGAGAAGTTTAAGGGGGTAGGCGGGCAACTTTAAATTCACAAAAGCCGGTCAATATCTATTCAGAACAATCGTATTGCCCGGCCTTTGATAACTGCAGAAACACTCTTGGTAAGACATACTTCTCACAAGAGAATAGCCAATAGAACTAATTCAAGAGTGACAAATTAAAAATTCACTTCATAAACACGAAATACACTGCTGCAATCAGACAGACAAATGCAGCCAGATGATTCCAATGTAAAGCCTCACCTTTAAAAAAGATTGTAGTGAACACTGTAAAAATAACAAGTGTTATTACCTCTTGAATGACTTTTAGTTGCATCAATGAAAACGGGCCTCCATTGCCTATAAAGCCAATGCGATTGGCCGGTATCTGACAGGAATATTCAAAAAAGGCGATCGCCCAGCTGAACGCAATCACACCGATCAGCGGAAGAGCTGCGAACCAACTGTACTCCTGTTTCATCTTTAAATGTCCGTACCAAGCAAATGTCATAAAGACATTAGATACGATCAGCAACAAAATGGTATAGAATCCTTTCATAACAATCTATTCAAATTAATCTATTTTATCTGGTAATAATTCTTCCTGTACATTAGTCATACTGCCCCAAAGGCTATAACGAGCTTCCGGGTTCATCGCTTCCAACTGCCGTAAAATTCCTTTCATATCACTCCGGCTGGACTGCGATTCATAAGGACAATTCTTCACTTGCTTCTGATAATGACGCAAAGTCGCCAATTCTACCAAATCAGCTTCATGAACCAGACACATCGGACGAATAATTGTCATATCAAACTTCTTCATCACCAACCGGGGCGGCATTGTACTGAAAGCTCCCTGATAAGTGATATTCATCAATAAAGTTTCCAAAATATCATCCATATGGTGACCGAGAGCGATTTTATTGCATCCGTGTTCCTTGGCAACTGTGAACAAGGCTTTCCGACGGTTCCATGAACAGAGGAAACAGGGAGATTTACGTGTGTCGGTAGCAGGATCAAAGGCAGTCTCATACTGCACAAAGGGAACTCCATACGCTTCACAGTGCGCTTTCAAATATTCAGTATCACTCTGATAAGGAATATTCTTCATCACTACATGGACGGCAACGACAGAAAAGCGAGGTTTATAGATACGTGCGCGTCTCCCCAATAGTTCCACAAGCGCCAACGAATCTTTTCCTCCCGACAGTCCGATAAGGATTTTGTCTCCTTCTTCTATCAATCCATATTGCACCACTC
>ERZ838827.2611-NODE-2611-length-9953-cov-3.317135_pt1 | contig 9953 bp, 10 predicted proteins | sample MGYA00519881_ERZ838827 | MGnify/ENA primary metagenome ERZ838827 (study PRJEB31850, sample SAMEA3708842) | human gut metagenome | biome: human gut; feature: human-associated habitat; material: faeces | place: China | collected 2014 ...
GAGCCTATCCCTGAGGAGCATAAGGACAAGCTTTTAATTCAGATTGACCCGGGAACTGCCTTCGGCACAGGAATGCACGAGACTACCCAGCTGTGCATCCGCCAGCTGAGAAAGTATGTGACGCCTGAGACGAAGCTTTTAGACGTGGGAACGGGAAGCGGAATCCTTGGAATCGCCGCGTTAAAGCTGGGAGCCAGGGAGGTCTTTGGAACGGATCTGGATGAGAACGCTATCACAGCAGTAGGAGAAAATCTGGAGTCCAACGATATCGGGGCAGACCGCTTTACGGTGGTTCAGGGCAATATCATCGACGACAAGGCGATCCAGGATCAGGCTGGCTACGAGTGCTACGATGTGGCGGTGGCCAACATTCTGGCGGACGTGATTATTATGCTCCAGAAGGAAATCCCGGTTCACATTAAAAAGGGCGGAATCTTCATCACCTCCGGCATTATCAATATGAAGGAAGAGGCAGTGAGAGAGGCCTTTGCAGCCAACGATGCCTTTGAGGTGGTGGAAGTGACCTATCAGGGCGAGTGGGTGTCTGTGACGGCAAAGCGCGTGAAATAAGAGGGGACAGAGCGGAACATGTATCATTTTTTTGTGGAGAGATCCCAGATTCACCCGGAATCTGTTACCATCACAGGGCCGGATGTGAATCACATAAAAAACGTGCTGCGGATGAAGCCGGGGGAGCAGGTGTTAATCAGCAACGGCGAGGATCGTGATTACCTGTGCCGTCTGACAGAGATTTCTGCCGACGCAGTGGAGGCGGAAATCCTGGAGGAGAGAGAGGAGACTACCGAGCTTCCGGCGAAGATCTGGCTGTTTCAGGGCCTTCCCAAAAGCGATAAGATGGAGCTGATTATCCAGAAGGCCGTGGAACTGGGGGCCTATCAGATCGTTCCGGTGGCCACCAAGCGAGCTGTGGTGAAGCTGGATAAGAAGAAAGAGGAGGCCAAATTAAAGCGCTGGAACGCTATTTCCGAGAGCGCGGCCAAGCAGTCCAAGCGTCTCATTATCCCGGAGATCGCCCCTGTTATGAGCTTTGACGAGGCCCTGGCCTTTGTAAAGGATTTTGACAGCAGATGTATTCCCTACGAGTGCGCGTCAGGCATGGACTCTGTGAGGCAGTTTGTGGAACAGACTGGCCCGGGACAGAAAATCGCGGTCTTTATCGGGCCGGAGGGCGGCTTTGAGGAGACAGAGATTGAGAAAGCCAGGGAGGCGGGAGTAGTTCCCGTAAGCCTTGGAAAGAGGATTCTCAGGACAGAGACAGCGGGGCTGGCGCTTCTGTCGGTGCTGGCCTTCCATCTGGAAGGCGGCCTGTAGAGGAAAGATAAAAAAGGATGGATAAAATGGAAGCATATTTTGACAATTCGGCCACTACCAGAGTGTTTGACTGCGTAAAGGACGCGGTGGTAAACGCCATGACAGTGGATTACGGCAATGCGGCGGCCCGCCACATGAAGGGCGTGGAGGCAGAGCGGCTGATTAAGGAGGCCAGGGCGGAGATTGCCAAATCTCTCAAGGTACAGGAAAAAGAGATTCTGTTTACCTCCGGCGGAACAGAATCCAACAACACAGCCTTGATCGGAGCGGCTTTCGCCAACCAGAGAGCAGGAAAGCACCTGATCACCACAGGAGTGGAGCACGCCTCTATCTACAATACCATGGAATTTCTGCGGGAGCAGGGCTTTGAGATTACTTACCTTCCGGTAGATTCCTACGGCTGCATTTCCCTGGAGGAGCTGGCCCAGGCAGTGAGAGAGGACACGATTTTAGTCTCCGTCATGTATGTGAACAACGAGATTGGAGCCGTGGAACCGGTGGAGGAGATTTCAAAGGTCATTAAGGCGAAAAATCCTAAGACCCTGTTTCATGTAGACGCCATTCAGGCCTACGGAAAATATGTGATCCGCCCGAAGAAGCAGGGAATCGACCTTTTGTCTGTCAGCGGCCACAAGATCCACGGCCCCAAGGGCGTGGGCTTCCTCTATATTGACGAGAAGGCCAAAGTGCGCCCGATTCTCTTCGGCGGCGGCCAGCAGAAGGGAATGCGATCCGGAACGGAGAACGTGCCTGGCTGCGCCGGCCTGGGAGCCGCTGTGCGGGAGGTCTACAGGGATCACGAGGCGAAGATTGAGAAGCTGTACCAGATAAGAGAACGGCTGATTGCAGGCTTAAAGGAGCTGCCCGGCGTCACCATTAACGGACACGAGGGACGGGAGAATGCGCCCCAGATTGTCAGCGCCAGCTTCGAGGGAGTGAGAAGCGAGGTGCTTCTCCACGCTCTGGAGGATCGGGGCGTCTACGTTTCCTCCGGATCCGCCTGCTCGGTGAACCACCCGGGCGTCAGCGGAACTCTGAAGGGAATCGGCGTGAAGAAAGAGCTGTTAGACTCCACCATCCGCTTCAGCTTCGGCCTGTTTAACGAGCCGGAGGAGGCGGACTACTGTCTGGAGGTTTTAAGAGAGCTGCTGCCTGTGCTCCGAAGATACAGAGCTAAATAAAGGAAGAACACTGAGAGAAGAAGATTAGAAAGAGGATGAACATGTTTCAGTCATTTTTGATAAAATATGCCGAGATCGGCTTAAAAGGAAAGAACCGGTACGTATTTGAGGACGCGCTGATGAAGCACATCCGCCGGTCCTTAAAGGAATTAGAGGGAACCTTTGCAGTGACAAAGGAGTCAGGACGTATTTACGTGGAGGCCAAGTCGGAGTTTGACTACAACGAGGTGGTGGAGGCTCTCCAGAGAGTGTTCGGCATCGCCGCAATCTGCCCTGTGATGCGCGTGGAGGATCTGGGCTTTGAGGAGCTGAAAAACCAGGTGGTTTCCTACATCAGGGCGGCCTACAAGGAGCAGAACTTTACCTTCAAGGTAAACTGCCGCCGTGCCAACAAGCAGTATCCGGTCCACTCCGATGAGATGAACCGGGAACTGGGTTCCATTATTCTGGATACCTTCCCGGAGACAAAGGTGGACGTACACAATCCACAGGTGCTGTTAAACGTGGAGGTCAGAAGCAAGATCAATATTTACTCCCTGGTGATTCCAGGCCCGGGCGGTATGCCTGTGGGAACCAACGGAAAGGCCATGCTCCTTCTCTCCGGCGGAATCGACAGCCCGGTAGCAGGATACATGATTTCCAAGAGAGGCGTTATCATTGAGGCTGTGTATTTCCACGCTCCGCCTTACACCAGCGAGAGAGCGAAGCAGAAGGTCATCGACCTGGCCAAGCAGGTAGCCCGCTACTCCGGCCCCATTAAGCTTCATGTAGTCAACTTTACAGACATCCAGCTCTATATTTACGATAAGTGTCCTCACGAGGAGCTGACCATTATCATGCGCCGCTATATGATGAAGATCGCCGAGGATCTGGCCAAGAAGGACGAGTGCCTGGGCCTGATCACAGGCGAGAGCATCGGCCAGGTGGCTTCCCAGACCGTTCACTCTCTGGCAGTGACCAACGAGGTCTGCACTCTTCCTGTTTTCCGTCCGGTGATTGGCTTCGATAAGCAGGATATTGTAGATATTTCTCAGAAAATCGGAACATTTGAGACATCGATTCAGCCATACGAGGACTGCTGCACCATTTTCGTGGCCAAGCACCCTGTCACAAAGCCGAATCTGGATTTAATCAGACGTTCCGAAAAGAAGCTGGCTGAGGGAATCGAGGAAATGATTAAGACGGCAGAGGAGACGGCAGAAGTTATCTGGTGTTAGAGATGGGCGGAGCGCTTCAGGCGGCTGTCTTTGATCCGGATACAGGAGAGACGGATCTTCAGTATTCCGAGTATCACATCAGGCAGGAGGACGGCTGGCTGTTCTGCAGGTATAAGGATGGCAGATGGGAGGAGAGCAGGCCGGAGGATTTCCTGAAACGAGTGTCCTTCTCGATTGCCGGAGTAGACCTGGCTGTGATTGATAAGTGGAATTATGTCAGAACAGAAGAACTGGGGGAGCGAAAAGCCAGGCTTTTTAAAGGAACCTGCCCGGTTGAAGAATACTTAAAGGCAAAGACAGAATTGGCCGGATATAAGTATTTCGGGGTCAGCGATCAGTCAGGAGATTTGGGAGAGATAGAGGCAGAGATCTGGATCGATAAAGACTCAGACGAAGTCCTGAAGCTGAGATACGATATCACCCGGGCCAGAAAGCAGTACCAGGAAGGCATGGGGATTGACGTCACCGAGGTGACTCTCAGCGATGAGATTGTCCCCTTCGCCTTTCCGGAGGAGCTGTAACATAAAAGAAAGAGCAGAAAGTTTCCGGTGATTTCCATTGGAACGGGGAAACTTTCTGCTCTTTCTTTTTAATATTCCTACTCTACGATGTACGGAGCCAGAACGGTGAGAATCTCATCTACCTGGGTCTCGGAATGAATATTTAAATCAATCGGCTTGGACAGATCCAGGCTGAAAATACCCATGATAGATTTGGCGTCGATGACGTATCTTCCGGATACCAGATCAAAATCAACGTCAAATTTGGCTAAATCGTTTACGAAGGATTTAACTTTATCAATAGAATTAAGAGAAATGCGAACTGTTTTCATGAGAAACCTCCTCCGGCCTGTGCGTGCCGTTTTGTTTTATATTTGGCTTTTTGGCGTTAGTATGCGCTTACGCCGTCCTGTTTCTATACTACAAATTTAACGGAAAAAAGTCAAGTACGAGATAGGGAGAAACGTGTAAAGTTTTGTCTAAAAAAGAGTAATACCGCCGTACGGCAAAATCGCCTGAAAGCAGGCGCCGGCAGGAAGGAGACAGGAGAGGCGATGGAAGAGAAAAAAAGGATTAAAATTGCTCTCGGAGAGTTTGGAACCGGGAGCGGAGGTCAGGAACTGTTTGAGAAACTTTCAGACAAAATGGCCAGGGAAGCCGCTTGGGCAGGAGCGAAAATTTTGTGCCTTCCGGAGCTGTCTGCCTGCGGTTATTTTATCAGACGGGAGGAACTTCTGGCTGCGGCGCTGACTGCTGGGGAACAGGGGAAAAAGATGGCCGCGACGGCGAAAAAGTACGGAATTTCCCTGATTTTCGGATATCCGGAGCGGGATGGGGAAACGATTTATAATTCCTGTCTGGCAGTGGGGGAGAATGGAAGCTGTATCCAGAATATCAGAAAGGTCAATCTGTGGAAAAGCGAGAAAAAGAGGTTTTCAGAAGGGCGGGATTTCCCAGTGTTTGAAACCTGCGCCGGACAGACTGCCGCTGTGCTGTGCTATGACTTGGAATTTCCTGAACCGGCCAGAATCGTATCCATGAACGGGGCCAGACTGATCTTCTGCCCTGCGGCCTGGAGCTTTGCGGCAGAGCGCAGATGGGAGGTCGCTCTGGCTTCAGCCGCTCTCTGCAATCTGGCCTTTACGGCGGGAGCCAATTACAGGGATGAAAACTGCTGCGGAGGTTCCTGCGTGTACGGCCCGGATGGAAGACAGAGAAGCCCGGAGAAAGAAATTCCCATTGAGCTTTCCAGCGCGGGAGAAAGCCGCCTGCTGATCTTTGAGCTGGATCTGGACGAGACAGAAAAGGAGAGGGAAAAAGTTCCCTATTACGAAGACTGGAAGGGGGAGCTTTACGGGAAGCTTATAAAAGAGGCGTGGGAGAAGAGGAAGCAGAGCGGCAGTTTATTTTCAAGTGGACTTTCCCCCTCTTAATATGGTAAAATTACGAGAACTGCTGAACGTGTGTCAGCCCAGGAAAACGAACGAGAAAAAGGAAATATAGATCATAGCTTGAGAGAAAGGAAACGTGAAAATGAGAAAAGCTGCCCTTCACAATTTAGGATGCAAGGTAAACGCTTACGAGACAGAGGCCATGCAGCAGATGTTAGAAGACGCTGGATACGAGATTGTTCCATTTAAAGAGGGAGCGGACGTGTATGTGATTAACACCTGCTCTGTTACCAACGTGGCTGATAAAAAGTCACGCCAGATGCTTCACCGGGCAAAGAAGATGAACCCATCGGCAGTGGTGGTGGCCGCAGGCTGCTATGTGCAGGCGGCAGGCGAGGAACTTTTGAAGGACGAGGCGGTGGACATTGTAGTCGGAAACAACAGAAAGCAGGATCTGGTGTCTATTTTAGACCAGTATTTTGCAGAGCACCGGGGAGCGGAGAACATTATTGACATAGGAAAGACAGGGGAATACGAGCCTCTTCACATCAGAAAAATCTCCGATCACACCAGGGCCTTTATCAAGGTGCAGGACGGCTGCAACCAGTTCTGCAGCTACTGCATTATCCCCTACACCAGAGGCCGCGTCAGAAGCAGGCAGATGGAGGACGTGGTGAGAGAGGTGGAGGAGCTTGCCGCCTCCGGCTATAAGGAGATCGTCCTGACGGGAATCCATTTAAGCTCCTACGGTGTGGATTTTAAGGAGGAGAACATCGGCCTTTTAGATCTGATTGTGCGCCTGGATCAGGTTCCCGGGGTGGAGCGGATCCGCCTGGGCTCTCTGGAACCCCGGATCATCACAGAAGAGTTCGCCGGTACGCTGGCTGGTCTTAAGAGCTTCTGCCCCCATTTCCACCTGTCCCTGCAGAGCGGATGCGACGAGACGTTAAAAAGGATGAACCGCCACTACACCACAGAGGATTACGCCCACCGGTGTGAAATTCTCAGGAAATATTTTGAAAATCCGGCTATTACCACAGACGTGATCGTGGGCTTTCCGCAGGAGACGGAGGAGGAGTTTGAGACGACCAGGGAATTCCTGCGCCGGGTTCATTTCTACGAGATGCACGTTTTTAAATATTCCAGGAGAGAGGGGACAAGGGCCGCTGTCATGGAAGGCCAGGTTCCGGAGCAGGAGAAGAACAGGAGAAGCGATATTCTCCTGGATCTGGAGGCGGAGCTGTCTGATGCTTACCGCCGTTCCTTCCTGGGAAAAGAGGAAGAGGTGCTTTTGGAGGAGCGGGTGTCTGCAGAAGGCCGCGACTATATGATCGGCCATACGAGACAGTATGTGAAGGCAGTGGTTCCCTATCGGGAGGGCCTTAAAAACGTGACGGTCAGGGGAAAACTTGAGAGAATGGTGACAGACGAAATTCTGTTTTTGGCAGAGGAATAGAGCCTGCCCGTTGTCTTAAGAAATATTTTTCTTGCCGAATGGGATATTTTGGGTTAGAATAAATGAGAGTAGTAAAAGGACGTGAGAGATAACCATGGGTGATATGAAGAATACGCAGTTTTTTAAAACAGTACAGGATGATACAAAGCTGGAGGTGAGCCAGGTTCTGGAGCAGGTATACTTTGCTCTGACAGAGAAGGGCTACAACCCGATTAACCAGATTGTAGGGTATATTATGTCAGGAGACCCCACCTATATCACCAGCCACAAAAGTGCCAGAAGCCTGATTATGAAGGTAGAGCGTGATGAAATTCTGGAAGAGCTGATGAAAAATTATGTGGAGACGCGGCTTAGATAAAGGGAGGAAAAGCGGGAAGCAGAACCGGCAGGGAGTATCTCCTGGGATTCTGCCCCGCTTTGGCGGTATATTCAGCTAATATACGGAAAGCCGCGCAGGCAGAGAATGCGAAAGCGGAATCGGATATACAGAAACAGGGAGTTGGCATTGCGCCAGCTTGTTTTATAGTGGGAAAATACCCTCAGTCTGCAGGAGCACATACGGTTCCTGTAAACGGAGGGTTTATGGAGAGCCAGTAAAATGAGAATAATGGGACTTGACTTCGGTTCCAGAACCACAGGAGTGGCAGTCAGCGATCCCCTGGGGATAACAGCCCAGGGAGTAGAGACGATTGTCCGCAAGGATGAGAATAAGCTGCGCCAGACCTGTGCCAGAATCGAGGAACTGATCAAAGAGTATGAGATTGAGGAAATCGTGTTAGGATATCCTAAGAACATGAACAATACGGCAGGAGAGAGGGCGGAGAAGACAGAGGCATTTAAGGCCATGCTGGAACGCCGGACGGGAAAGCCGGTGATTCTCTGGGACGAGCGTCTGACAACCATAGCCGCCGAGCGGGTGCTTATGGAGAGCGGCGTCCGCAGGGAGAACAGAAAGGCAGTGGTGGACAAGATCGCCGCCGTTTTGATTCTGCAGGGATATCTGGATTCGCGAAGCGTTTAGAAGATAACTGAAAAAGACAGACAGGAGACAGAAAATGAACGATATGTTTGATAAGATAGATGAAATGGAAAATAAGATTACCCTTCAGTCTGAGGACGGAGAGCCGATTGATTTCTATGTTCTCGAGGAGACGAAGTTAAACGGGGAAAATTTCCTTTTAGTAACAGATTCTAAAGAGGGGGACGGCGAATGCTACCTTCTTAAGGATATATCAAAACCAGAGGACGCTGAGGCAGTGTATGAATTCGTAGAGGAGGACGGCGAGCTTGATTACCTCTCCCGGATTTTTAACGAGCTGATGGGCGACATGGGGATTGAGATAGAATAAGACATCGGAGGTGCGATTTATTTGAAAAAGGACACAAAAAATAATAAGGTAAAAATTATACCGCTCGGAGGCCTGGAACAGATCGGAATGAATATGACGGCCTTTGAGTACGAAGACAGTATTATTGTGGTGGACTGCGGACTGGCCTTCCCAAGCGACGATATGCTGGGAATTGATCTGGTCATTCCGGACGTTACCTATCTGAAAAACAATATTGACAAGGTCAAGGGATTTGTGATTACCCATGGACATGAGGATCACATCGGCGCCCTCCCCTACGTGCTGAAGGATGTGCCTGCGCCGGTGTACGGCACAAAGCTGACCATCGGGCTGATTGAGCACAAGCTGAAGGAGCACAACATGCTGCGCACCATCAAGAGAAAGGTGGTAAAGCACGGCCAGTCCATTAACCTGGGCTGCTTCAGGGTGGAGTTTGTGAAGACGAACCACAGTATTGTGGACGCTTCTGCCCTGGCGATTTTCACACCGGCAGGCATCATTGTCCACACCGGCGATTTCAAGATCGACTACACTCCTGTATTCGGCGAGCCGGCTGATCTGCAGCGGTTTGCAGAGCTTGGAAAGAAGGGCGTTCTGGCCCTGATGTGCGACAGCACCAACGCCATCCGCCCCGGCTTTACCATGTCGGAGAGGACGGTAGGAAAGACCTTTGACGCTATTTTCTCAGAGCATCAGAACAACCGGATTATCGTGGCAACCTTCGCTTCCAACGTGGACCGTGTGCAGCAGATTATCAGCTCTGCCTGCAAGTACGGCAGAAAGGTAGTGATCGAGGGCCGCAGCATGGTGAACGTCATCGGAACAGCCAGCGAGCTGGGCTATATTGACATTCCGGAAGGCACTCTGATTGACATTGAAAACCTGAAAAACTACAGGCCGGAGGATACAGTATTAATTACCACAGGAAGCCAGGGCGAGTCCATGGCGGCTCTCTCCAGGATGGCGGCCAGCCTTCACAGAAAGGTGTCCATTATGCCGGGAGACGTGGTGATTTTAAGCTCCACGCCGATTCCGGGCAACGAGAAGGCAGTTTCCAGAGTAATCAACGAGCTGTCCATGAAGGGAGCCGAGGTGATTAACCAGGATACCCACGTTTCCGGCCACGCCTGTCAGGAGGAGATTAAGCTTATCTACTCTCTGGTGCGCCCGAAATACGCCATTCCTGTTCACGGCGAGTACCGCCACCTGATGGCCCAGAAGAAGCTGGCAGAGTCTATGGGAATTCCAAAGGAGAACGTGATTGTCATGTCCTCCGGAGATGTGATCGAGATCGGAGACGAGGGCTATAAGACGGTAGACCACGTTCAGTCCGGCGGCATTCTGGTAGACGGACTGGGCATCGGAGACGTGGGCAATATTGTCCTCAGAGACCGCCAGAACCTGGCTCAGAACGGTATTATTGTGGTGGTTCTCACCCTTGAAAAATACAGCAACCAGCTGCTTGCAGGGCCGGATATTGTGTCCAGAGGCTTCGTGTATGTGAGAGAGTCCGAGGATCTGATGGAA
>ERZ838827.2630-NODE-2630-length-9898-cov-3.456263_pt1 | contig 9898 bp, 8 predicted proteins | sample MGYA00519881_ERZ838827 | MGnify/ENA primary metagenome ERZ838827 (study PRJEB31850, sample SAMEA3708842) | human gut metagenome | biome: human gut; feature: human-associated habitat; material: faeces | place: China | collected 2014 ...
ATTTTATTTACTGCCAGAGCCGCTTAGGCGTGGCTATTTTTTAACGAACTATTGAGAACACTTTAACAACGAGCTTCCGGTTGAAAAGAAAGGCAGCGATTTATATGACTACATCCAAAATGAGTTAAGCCAATGCGAAAGCGCAATGTATGAACCACGCCAAGCCCCGTTTGGCCGTGCCGACAAAGCGGCAAACTGGTTGCTGCGCGCACGTCTGTATCTGAATGCAGAAGTATATACCGGCAAAGCTGACTATGCCAACGCAAGAGATTATGCAGACAAAGTAATCAATTCATCTTATAAGCTATGTCCCGAATATCGTTTATTATTCATGGCGGATAACGATGAAAACGCACAGGCGATGCAAGAAATTATCCTGCCTATCCGCCAGGATGGTATCAAAACACGTAATTATGGAGGGTCCACTTATTTGGTTAATGGTACCCGCACTGCCGGCATGCCACGTATGGGAACTACCAATGGATGGTCTTGTATCTTTTCACGCGCTGCATTAGTTAAAAAATTCTTCCCTGATCTTTCTCAAGTGCCGATGTTACCCGGCGACATTGAAGTGCCTGCAGCAGGAGAAATCAACACGGATGAAAAAATAGATGCTTTCGATGCCCAATATGGCACAAGAACAATAGATATGATCAAAGCGGCAGGCGATGACCGCGCCATGTTCTATTCAGGAATCGGTGGCGGTATCCGCAAAATCGAAACTGATGTCATATCCGGTTTTAAAGATGGATTATCTATCGTAAAATGGCAAAATATCCGCTCAGACGGACAGCCGACACATCATACCGAATATCCCGATACCGATATTCCTTTGATGCGTTTGTCTGAAGCCTATTTGACCCGAGCTGAAGCTAAATTCCGCCTGGGAGAAGATGCAACCGAAGATATCAATACCCTCCGCAGACGCGCCAACTGTACCAGACTTGTTCAGACAGTGACCGAAAAAGAGATTATTGACGAATGGGCACGTGAGTTCTATCTGGAAGGACGCCGTCGTTCGGACTTGATCCGTTTCGATATGTTCACTAGCAATAAATATTTATGGGACTGGAAAGGTGGAGCAGCAACCGGAACTTCTGTTTCTTCTTTCTACAATGTTTATCCTATCCCGGCATCGGATATGAATAACAATCCGAATATGTCACAAAACACAGGATATTAATCAGTAGTTTCCGTTTAACAATTAAAATATGTATATTATGAAAAAGATATTCAACATATTGCTTCTTGCTGTATTCACCCTGTCCGTGTTTACAGCATGCGAAAAGGACGACGATAGCAATCCCGTTCTAAAAGAGCCTACCACCTTTTCACTCAACCTGCCGCCATATGCAGCCAACAATATCTACGACTTGAAAAATGCGAAGACAGTGGAATTGACTTGTTCACAGCCAGATTATGGTTTTCCGGCTGCTACAACATACAGTGTTCAGGTGGCGCTTAATTCTGAATTTACAGAAAAGACAGAAGAAAGTGAAGCAAACTATACCGAATTGACTACAACTTATTCTACAGCCAAAATGGATGTAGTGGCATCTGAACTGAATACGGCTATCATAGAATTATGGACTGCCCAGAATGAAGGAGCCGATTTCCCGACTACACCAATCAGCGTCTTTATCCGCCTGAAGGCTACCATTACAGATAGTGACCGGGGAGTGTGCATTTCTAATGTGATAGAATTGCCGAAAGTACTGGGCAACGCATCCACCGACAAGTTAGAAGCCCCCCAAACCATGTTCCTCGTTGGTTCTATGCTCGACACAGAATGGACTATCTGGAAACCAATGGTACAAGTCAGCGGATTGGACGGACAATTCTGGAGACTCATTTATTTCACAGCCGGTGATGAATTCAAGTTCGGAACCAAAGAAAAAGAATACATCGGTTCGGACGATACCCGTTTAACAATCACAGACAAAGCCGAGTCCGGTGTTATCGGCACCAACAGCGGTAATATAACTGTCAAAAACGCCGGTTGGTATGTAGTATTTATCAAAGCGGCAGTAAAAGGCAGTGATTATACATTTACCATGACATTCTATCCGGGCGAAGTATATCTGTTCGGAGCAACCAATGGAGGAACATGGGACTATAACGACACTTGGAAATTTACTGCTCCCGACAATAAAGACGGTTCATTCGTGTCTCCTGCCATGACAGCAAGCGGTGAAGCCCGTATCTGTGTTAAGACAGATGTCGACTGGTGGAGAACAGAATTTACACTCTGTAACGGTGAAATCTTCTATCGCGAAAACAATCCGGTCAATGACAGTTGGGGTAAAGATGTTGGTCCTGAGTATTCTATTCAAGGAGCAGCAGGCAAGACCATCCGACTCAACTTCACAGCCGGAACAGGAGAACTAAAATAATAACCTTAAAACGAAAGATTCATCATGAAAAAGCAATTTATATACGCAGGAATGTTTCTATTTACCATAGGATTCTCTGCTTGTAATGAAGACTTCAAGGACTGGGCTGCCCCCCAGTCCAATCCCCAAGAGGATAGTGCAGAACAAATGACAGCAACTTTCACAACCGGTCAAGATGCCAATATTAGCATGGATGAAGCCACTGCCGACTCGGTAGAAATTGTAAAATTAACTTCAACTACCGCTGTGGAAGGCAGTACCATAACTCTCAGTTCTTTACTATTCAACGATGATTACTCTTTACCCTTCACGACCAAAGACGGTACTGTAAAAGTAGCCTTGACGCAACTGGACAGTATTACCCAGGAAATATATAAAAGCCGTGCCAGTGTAGCACGCAATTTGCGTGTTATAGTCAAAGCAGCAGCTACCACTCCGGCCGGAGACGGTATCCAACTTTCGGGCAATGAAGTAAATATCACGCTAAAGCCGGGAGCAACACCGGCAGTAGACCCGAAAGGTTACTATGTAGTAGGTGCATTTACCGGTTGGAATGCAGAAGGCGCCTTGCCCATGACACTCGATCCCAACAATAAGAATGTCTATACATTGGAAACCGAAACGACAGAAGCCAATCAGAACTTTAAGATTTTCCCGGCTTCCGCCATCAACGGCAAAGATATTGACTGGGCACAGGCTTTAGGCGCTCAAAAAGATGGCGACACCGCCGCCGAAAACTTCCTGACTTGGAAAGTAGGTGATAAGGAAGCAGGAGCCATCATGGTGGAAGAAGCCGGTAAAATCAAGATTACAATCAATATGACCGATTTCCGCTATTCAGTAAAAGACAACAGTGCTCCCACAGAACTCTATATGACCGGAAGCGCATATAACTGGGGCAAGATATGGAAACAGTTTGTTCCCGTCAACGACACAAAAGGTGCCTTCTGGGGCATTTACTATTTCGCTGCCGATGACCAAGTGAAATTTGCTCCGCAAGCCGACTGGGGCAATGACTTCGGTTTTGCCGCCACTATTTCGCAAGCATCTGTCGACCGTGCCGGATTGTCGGATTCTGACGGAAACATCAAAGTGGGTAAAGCAGGCTGGTATTTGGTCTATGTATCAGTCATCGGTGATAACCGGGTGGTAGAGTTTGAAACACCCAATGTATATCTGATAGGAGATACCTCTCATGACGGTTGGAACGACCAGTTGGCAGAACAAGATTTATTCACCATCCCGACAGATGCAGACGGCTCATTCGTCTCACCGGCATTCGCCAAGAACGGAGAGCTCCGTATATGCGTACACCCCGAAGCCGCCGCTACCGATTGGTGGAGAACAGAATTTATTATCCTGAATGGTAAAATCGAATACCGCGGCAATGATGGAGACCAAGAAAGAGTACAAGGAAAAGCCGGACAAAAGGCATATCTGAACTTCTCGGACAACACCGGAAAAGTAGAATAACCAGTATACAGATTTTAAAAACCCTGAAAGCCGTCCTTCGTCCAAAAGGGCGGCTTTTTTTAATCAAGTCCATCATGAAGAAATATAAATTTCCCCTTTTACCGGGGTTATTGCTATCCTGCTTATTCATCGCCTGCTCGGATGACAATAAAGAAGATTTGCCCGACCTGCAGCCGGGCGAGGGCATGAACTACTCTCCCAAAACACCGGATGCCGACCAACCGCTGACCATCACCTTCAAAGCACCGACCTCTTCCGCCCTGTTCGGATACAAGGGGGAAGTATATATCCACACCGGCGTAGTGGGCGAAGGCGACTGGCAGTATGTCCCGGCCGAATGGAACCAGAACATAGATAAATGCAAGATGACAAAGCTGGAAGAAAATATATGGAGCATCACGCTGGAACCCGACATACGCCAATGGTTTCAGTCAGGCAAGACACCGATAGAAAAACTGGGCATCGTTATCCGTAGTTCAGACGGCAGCAAGAAGGGGATTGACATCGATTCCTTTGTGAAGGTCACAGACCATAAGTACCAAGGCTTCTCGCCGGCCGAAATTAAGCATGCAGCCCTGCCCGGGAATGTGGAAGAAGGCATCAACGTCATCAACAACACCACCGTGACTCTTGTACTCTATGACAAAGACACCGAAGGCAACCACAAAGACTTTGCACACGTCCTCGGCGACTTCAACAACTGGGAACTGACCAATAAGGAGGACTGCCAGATGTGTCGCGACGATGCCGCCGGATGTTGGTGGATAACCCTGAACAACCTCAACCCGACAAAAGAATATGCATTTCAATACTATGTAGGGACCAAAGGCGGTGAAGTCATCCGTTTGGCAGATGCCTACTGCGAAAAGATTCTCGACCCGGGGCATGACGATGACATCCCGGCATCCACCTATCCCGACAACAAAAGATACCCAAAAGGCGGAAAAGGAATTGTTTCGGTATTCAAGATACAACGAGACAACTATGCCTGGAGTGTACCCGATTTCAAGATGCAACATCCCAAACAACCGGTCATTTACGAAATGCACCTGCGCGATTTCACTGCCGACCATAGTATCAGTGGCGCCCTGCAGAAATTGGATTACCTGAAAAACATGGGCGTCGACGCCATCGAGTTGATGCCTGTTCAGGAGTTTGACGGGAACGACAGCTGGGGATACAACCCGTGTTTCTTCTTCGCCCTCGATAAGGCGTATGGCACCCCAAAAATGTATAAAGACTTCATTGACGCCTGCCACCGCAAAGGCATGGCCGTCATTCTCGATGTAGTATACAACCATGCCACCGGCAACATGCCTTTTGCCCGCCTGTATTGGGACAGCGCAAAGAACAAGACCGCGCGAAACAATCCCTACTTCAACACAGACGCCCCGCATCCTTACAGCGTCTTCCAAGACTTCAACCATGAAAGTCCCTTGGTGCGCAAGTTCGTGAAGCGCAACCTGAAGTTCCTGCTGGACGAATACAAGATAGACGGTTTCCGTTTCGACCTCACCAAAGGCTTCACCCAAACCGCATCTACCGAAGCCACCGCCTCCAACTACGATGCCGCCCGCATAGCCATCCTGAAGGACTACCACTCGGCAGTGAAGGCAGCAAAGAGCGATGCCCTCGTCATATTCGAGCACTTCTGCGAAAAGAAAGAAGAACAAGAATTGGCGGCAGAAGGGATATACCTGTGGCGCAACATGAACAATGCCTATTGCCAGTCTGCCATGGGTTGGAAAGAAAACAGCGGTTTCGACGGACTGTATGAGAGCACCCCTTCATGGGTGGGCTTCATGGAAAGCCATGACGAAGAGCGCATGGGCTACAAACAAACCCAATGGGGAAACGGAGTCCTCCAAACCGCCCTCCCGACCCGCATCCGCCAACTGGCTGCCAACGCAGCTTTCTTTTTCACCGTTCCGGGCCCCAAGATGATATGGCAGTTCGGCGAACTGGGATATGATTTCAGCATCAACAGTAACGAAACGGGAACAGCCGTCAGCGAAGAATACCGTACATCACGCAAACCCATCCGTTGGGATTATTACGAAAATGCCACACGCAAAGAACTCTTTGAGATATATAGCCAATTAATTGACTTGCGCAATGAAAAGCCATCCTTGTTTGAAGGAAACGCCACCCTGACATGGAGAGCAGGCGCATCTGATTGGGACCAAGGACGCTCCCTCTATCTTAGCGGAATTACCGGAGAAGCTATTGCTGTTGTCGGCAACTTCAGCAATACCGATGCGGATGTTACCTTCCCGGGCCCCATAGGAGAGTGGAGAAACTACTTCACCGGACAAAACGAAACTGTAACGAAAAAAGTCACTGTTCCCGCCAATCATTTCATTCTGTATACCCGTTTCTAACCGATTCGGGCACAGAACGAAATATAAATGAAGAAAAGCCATTTATTATCAAAATAAATATCCGAATAGTTTCTCATTCAAATCTTATTATGTACATTTGCCGAGCATTAAGTATTCTCATAGAAGAACAATATTACTTTTCCAACTTTATTCGCATGGTGACTAATGTAGAAATGTTTATCTTCATAAGATTCCTTATCGCATAATTTCCCTATTTTATTATTAAAACATTTATTTTAAAATGAACATTTTTATTGCAGGACTGAGCTATAATTTGAGCGAAGCCGAATTAGAAGAATTATTTGCAGAGTATGGAGAAGTAGTTTCAGCCAAAGTCATCATGGACAGAGAAACAGGCCGTTCCAAAGGATATGGATTTGTTGAAATGGCAGAAGATGAAGCCGGAAACAAAGCAATCGAAGCACTAAACGGCGCAGAAGTTGACGGAAAAACATTATCAGTATCAGTAGCACGTCCCAAGACAGAAGGACCGCGTCGAAGCTATAACAACAACGGTGGCGGTGGATACCATGGCGGAAACCGTGGCGGCGGATATGGCAACAGAGACAACAACTACGGCGGTGGTAATAGAGACAACAACTACGGTGGCGGAAGAAACAGATATTAATCTGTAGATTCCTCACTCCATATATCAAACGTGCGAAGATACTGAAAAGTATCTCCGCACGTTTGTTTTTATATTTTCCACGTCATATCAGCATTTCCCCAAAGGGGTAATCCCCATTTACTTACCTTTAAGCATGCTCTTCCCTACTCTTATGGTTTGGAGAAAAGCATATTGCGATTGCTTAACCACGTCCGTGGTTAAGTATAGTCACCTTGGTGGTTAACTTTAACCACCCTCGTGGTTAGACTTAACCACCTAGGTGGCTAAGCAATCATGAACCTGAAAACAGGTACAAAGCAACTAAGGAACAGGGGAATAGGCACACATAAATGACCGCCAACTTTATGCACGAGCCATGCAGCTGCTTTATAAGAACGAACGGTTAGGGGGTGAATGATGAAAAAGAGAAGGTATTGCGACAAGCTGTCAATCAACAAGATGAATCAGTTTGAATGCATTTTCCGCAAACTGTCAGGTTCTGTATATGCTTTTAATGTTGAACAATCAGTCTTGGAACAGTTTTTTCTTTAATTATTATGAAGTGAAGAGATGTATAACGTTCAGAAATCGGATATAATGTCTGATTGAGCTTTGGCTGATGTGGAAGCGTTGGCGGGTTGCGAGGTTAGTTCAGACCCTTCCAAAAATACAGGCGTTTGTAGTGGAGATGTAAACGGTAATAGAGAGTATTGTGTAAAAAGCTCATCTCAGTGGGGAGGTGGGCCTGCATGCAGTGGTACGATTTAAATAATTTAGATGGATTGTCGGATTATTTTTGAATGGTTCGACAATCCTTAAAATAGAATGGTTGGTAGGTTTACTGTTCGCTTTTTTTCTTTCTATCATGTAGCGTGAAAGAATGAATATCAGCAACTCGTACAGCCCTACTTCTGTCACGATAGGAGCTTCCTATACATTCGGAGCCACTATCGGAAGTAAGCAGGGAAGCGGAAGTAACAGCAATTATCACCAACCGTTTGTAGCAGAAAGAAGGGGTCTAAAAGACCGGAATCGTATACACCAAGCCGATGGAAAAGCGCTGAGTATCGGGGTTCACTGCTCCCAACGCCTTGGCACGGTCTGTCAAATGATGACCTTTATAAAGCATGTGAGCAAAGATCAGCAATTCACGATTACGCATCGGGAAATACTCCACACAAGCTTGGGCATTCCAGGTAGTACGGTAAAGACCTTTCTCAAAGATGCCGTTTGCCTTGTAAACACTTGCCGTTTCGTATGCTCCTTTGACATACACATTCCAATTGGGATGAATACGATAATCAAAATTGGCAATGGTGCTGAAGTATTCTGCATTCTCGGCTGTAGCAGGAGTAACCACGGCCGGACCTTGCAAATCACTGATTATGCCTTTACTATCCAGCCCTTCGCGAGAATACATCACATCAATATAGGCAATAACCGGACCTTTCTCATACACATTTCCCGCAGTCAGGTAATAAATATTCTTGCCCTCGGCCAGTTGTCCCCATGCGGCAGCATACCTCAGTTGAAGTGCTTTATCTACAAAAAGACCATTCCAATTCAAAGTGGTTATAATAGGAATCTTTGTCTTGTTGACTCCGGCAGGAAGCCCATAGACGTAAGTATCATTATCTTCACCGTTACGATTATTAAGCACTTGCAACACCAACTCTTGAGTCGGTGAGAAATTGAATGTGCCTGTTACTCCTGCCTGATAAGCAGGTACATTATCATTAAACTCACTGAATTCCCTCACTTTGATGGCATTTACATAATATTCATAACCGCCCAAAGAGAGAAACTGCTTACCCACTGTCAGGTTGAACCTATCAGACATTTTCCAGTTCATATACGCATATTCGATAGAAGAGGACAGATTATCCAGCGAGTGCGGATTACTGTATTTATTAAAAGACTGACGAAAATGATAAGAAAAGTCCTTTGTAAAAGAACCCAATATTTCCAAACGCACACGGTTCAGCTTAAAAGCAGCCTCATCCAGATTGCCATCTGTAAAATAAGCGGCTCCCGAAGTGTAAAACTCTAAATTCATATGTGCCGAAAGATTGGGATTAGTATTAGGGAATATACGCCCTAACAAACTTCGGATGGAATCATCCGGACTGATTAAAGGCTGCTCTTGTGCGCAAACAGAACATAAAGTGCACAACAGGATACAGCATGACAAGAATGTTCTTTTCATAATATATTTCTTAGTATTAGATTTAACAAAAACGATTGCCGACCTCCCTCCCGGCAAATAGTAAGGCGGACTGAATTAAATCAGCCCTCTCCTTTCAAGCTCTTCGGCTGCTATTTCCATTTCTTTATACCATTCTTCGCCAAACTTACGAATCAATGGTTCCTTCAAAAACTTATAAACAGGCAAGTTCTCTTTCTTTCCCAACAAAACAGCAGCCTTGCAGACATCCCAACGGTGATAGTTCACAGCCTTATAAGGACCATAATCACCGATGCGTATGGGATAAAGATGGCAAGAAACCGGTTTATAAAAATCAGTCTTTCCGGCTCGATAGGCTTTCTCAATAGCACAATAGCAATATCCCTTTTCATCATAACAGGTAAAGACACAATCCTTGTGATTGACAATGGAAGTCACCAAGTCGCCCTCTTCATCGGTATAAACGACTCCCTGTTTATCTATCACGGCACGTGCCTCGGGAGACAATTCCTCCCAAATAACCGGAAGTACTTCTTCCAACTTCTCCACTTCATCCGGTTCTACCGGAGCGCCGGCATCGCCTTCTATACAACATTCACCTTTGCAAGCATCCAAATTGCATAGAAACTTTTCACGAAACACGTCCAAAGATATTACAACATCATCTATCTGAATCATCTTATTACAACTAAAAAAGCGGGAGACGCAAAAGTTCTCCCGCTTCGTTTATCGGGTTTATTATATTACTTAATCAAATCTTTTCCAGTCATGTCGGCCGGCTGAGCCATGCCCAGAATATGCAAAATAGAAGGAGCAACATCTGCCAATACACCATTTTCCACTTTAGCATTCTTGTTCT
>ERZ838827.2631-NODE-2631-length-9887-cov-13.770545_pt1 | contig 9887 bp, 10 predicted proteins | sample MGYA00519881_ERZ838827 | MGnify/ENA primary metagenome ERZ838827 (study PRJEB31850, sample SAMEA3708842) | human gut metagenome | biome: human gut; feature: human-associated habitat; material: faeces | place: China | collected 2014 ...
CAAAATTAATTTTTCGGGATAATACAAACAAATAATCTGATAATCTGTTGACAAATGCTAATACTTCGGGAGAAATTGTACAAGTTTCGGATAAAGTCAGAATACGCCTCTCGGCTCTCCTGCAAATAGTACGGCAAACATGGCAAACGGCTGCTCCACGACTTCCGCCGGGAATGATGAAAGCGCAAAGTTCGGGCAGTTGCTCGTCCAGCTTATCAATCTCCCGCTCAATATTCTCCACGTTTTCGGGAGTTATGATGCTGGCAGCCTTCAGTTGCGTTTTTTCCTGGTCGGTGGCCAGGTGTGAGCCGATGGCAAATAGCTTATGCTGAATGCTCAAGATGAAATCACGGTCTGATTCATCCTGCAGATAGGTATTCAACCATCCTAAATGAGAATTTAGTTCATCCACAGTTCCGTAAGCTTCCAGACGGATATGGGTCTTTGGAACGCGACTTCCGCCGACAAGACTGGTAGTTCCTTTATCTCCGGTCTTTGTATATACAAGGCTCTTTTTCATAATCTTCTTTTTTACTTATTATAAGGTAAACGTACAAAGGTTCTTAGAAGTTGACAATATACTGCTGTTTTATCTTCGTTTTATCAAAAAATAGTAAACCGACGTCGTAGAGGTCGAAGGTGATGCCTATTCTTTCATCAGCCTGCAGCTTTTTCCAAAGTGCTTTCATCTCTTTGGAATAGCAGATGCCATGGACTACAAATACACTTTTAGGAGTGGTGCGATGTGCACAGACCCGGAAGACTTCTTCCAGTAAATCGGGATTCCGGTAGTCATTCAGATACAGAAAGTCGACTGAAGTGTCTGCATCCAGAAACAGTTCCGACAAGTCGGAAGCAAAGAGGTAGGAAGCCGATGGTTTAGCAGATTGTAAGTAGAGGGTTGTGGACGAAGGACGCCCAACTTCTATAATCGTAGCAGGCTGCACTTTGTTCACCAACCGGAACAGGAAACGGTTTACCTTTTGAGAACCTTTAGTCCACCCACGCTCTCTTATCATCTTTTTTTGTTCTTTTTTCAAAGAAGAATAGGCATAGTAAGGCATCTTCTCATAAATCACATCGGTAATCAGGCTAAAAGCAAAAGGGGAATGTACGCCATATCCGCAACGATAACGAAAGCGGGAAAGCCAGATAAAAGGTCTTTTTATACAGAGTAGAAGATTCATAAAACAATCATTCGTATTTTTATTCTCCCGACAAAGATATATTTTTTTATTGAAAAAGGGTCGGTTCCCATAAAGAACCGACCCTCATACTCATTTATTCCAAGTTACTACTGTAGTCTGAATGATACCGGTACAGTAAATTTCACTCGAACTTTCTTACCATTTTGCACTCCGGGAGTCCATTTCGGCATAGAACTTATCACGCGGATAGCTTCTTTATCCAAATAAGGATCAACCCCTCGCACAACTTCAGGATTGGAAATCGTTCCGTCTTTGTCTACAACAAACTGAACAATGACTTTTCCTTGTGAACCTGTTTCCTGCGAAATCGTTGGATATTTGATATTACTACTTAAATATTTCATTAAAGCAGCTGTACCTCCAATAAACTCCGGCATGACTTCAACACTTACGTGAATAATGTCTTCAACTACCGTTTCTGTTTCTACCACTGGGGGTATCCAAATAACGTCACGAACTGCATTCATATCCTCTGACACTGTAGAAACGTTATCCGTCACCTCCATATTGTTTTCCACTATTTCGAACAATTCTGTTACCTTAGTTTCGGGAGGAGGAGGCGGTTCCAGTTTCTCGTCTGGGAATGTGATTGGAACTAGCTCTGTTACAAAGATGGATTCATCATCTGGTGATAGTGCTGCAACTCTGACATCATGTTGTGTCCATTCGAACGAAACGAACATGAAGGCTAGCGCAACAACCAAACCCATCAACAACCAAGAACCCCGTTGATTCTCAATTGCAGCCTTTTTTGATTTCTTGGCTTCCATAAAAAATGTGTTTAAGTAATTAATAATAGAAAATATATAGTATATATACTACTTTTCGTTTTTCCTCTTAAGCATTACTTAAAGTGCTCTCTCGCTGCAATAAATATAATCTTTTTATGGATAGGTTGTTACGACGTCTCTTGTTTATTTTATTCTTTTCTCTTCTTTTGGATAAAATTTATGAATAATTCGTTTGAGGTTATCAGGGTTCGGACAAAGACATTGAAGTACAGTAGGGTTGCTTTTATGGTATTCTGAAGCAAATGTGTTCGATGAAACGAGGTTTGTCACTACTATTTAATATATCGTTCCAAGTCTGCAAAAACCTGTTCTCCGAGCTGATCGATGGAATTAAAATAGTAAACTATTCGCTCTTTCTCAATTTCAGTCAACAGCTCCAACATTTTCTGACTGTTGTCTCCTGTTGTTATATCGTCTTTCGCATTTTTGGCAATGTAGACCAATATGGGTTTATTGGAGGCCAGTGCTTCCCTATACTCTATCTCGGTCATCGACATATTAGTATTCTCATCGACATATCCATATCGTGTTCCGAATATACCAAGATAAATATCTGCTTTTTTCACTTCATCTGTTATCACAGAAGTGACTTTATTGGCATTAGCGCCCCAATTTTCCATGCAAATCGGAACCATCCTGCGCTTTATAATCCGATCAATGATTGCCTTACGATATTCTTTCATGTCTTCAAATGTTGAACTCAGGAAAACCGATTTAAAACTGCTATTGAGCGCATCCGTACATTCCACCTCTTTTATCTCTCGCATGCACGAGTATCTAATTTTATTGTTCTCATCGAGTTGATAGTGCAATGTCTTGATCTGTTCATTATCATTTTTCTCAATAGCCTCGATAAGTTTCATCTCGAAGTTCATTCGCTGCTCTTCGAGTTTTATCAGATAACTATTCAAATGATTCAACCGCATTGATTTCATATCCCACTGTTTGACATGGGCTTCTGTTTCAGCCGGATTCACTTCGGCTATATCAACCCCCGAAGTGAACATTCTACGATAAAATTGCTCGAAGAAAACAATATAATCAATCGCTGTTCTCCTGCCATAACGATCCATCAGATAGATATAAATTTCTAATTCTTCATCGGAGTTGGACAGGAACTCTGAAATAGCCATTGACATAAAGTGAGCAACGTCTTCCAGGCTATATCGCGCAGCTCCAGTACCTATTGCAGGAAAAGCAATGCTCTTCAATCCCAGAACGGACAATACATTCAAGCTCTTTTTAATAATACTGTTAATGGATTTCTCTACTGTAAATTCGTCTTTTTGAGACCAGTCTATCGTTATCGCATGGAACACATATTTTGCTTCCAACTTCCCTGCTGATGTAACTATCACATCCCCCATCTGGCAAGGAACGTTTTTCCGGGCATCTCTCGCTATCACATCTCCACCTGCTCTAAGGATAGATGCAGAAACTCCTCCACCCATTGAAAGATAAGCATCATCAGAACTAACAATAACATCCGTCACTGCCGAAGTAAGATCTCCGAATTTGATTATCAATCTTGACTTACCAAACTGGTAGGCTTTTTCATCGTTCATGTTCACTCATACTTTACAAAGGTTATTACCAATCTTTTAAAAGAGTCTCTTGGTTTTAGAAGAAATCAGGAGTTCAATTATAAAAGCAAAAGTAAAAAATCTAAGTGAGCTATCCAAGTAATTGAGTTTAAAAGGAACTTCTACATTCCATAATTGAGAGAGTGCTCTTAGCGGTACAATTTATTACCAATCTCTTTGATGGTATCTATTTCTTCAAGATGCTCCTTAAAGTCATAAGGAATAGCCTCATAACCTAACCAAGCTCCCAAAATATTTCCTGTGACAGAGCCCGTTGAATCACTATCACCTCCATGGTTTACAGAAGCGACAATCGCTTTCTTAAAATCATCCGGATATTTAAGGCAACAGTAAATAGCAATTGCTATGGTTTCTTCCGCAACTTTTCCCTCACCCAAGATAGTTACCGCTTCTACATCGCTTACGTACAAATTACCTGTGGCCAATTCTACCGCATGCTGAACAAGAGCCAATAGATACTTTGTTCGAGCATACTGTTTCCCATACATCATTTTTATTTTTTCTGAAACATAATGGACTATTTCAGACAACGAGTTCCAATTATGAGTCGGATACACTATTTCACTCAATAAATACACCATCATGCCAGCTGAAATAAAACCCAATGAATGCCCATGAGTCAGTGCAGCTACTTCAGCTCCTAAATGTACTCTTTCCTCAACAGTAACATCAGAATCATTGAGTAAGGCAATAGGAGCCACACGCATAATACCTCCGCAACCCTTACTATCATTGACATGCCATGCCAGAGAACCGGGCTTTTCATCTCTCAAAGCAAACATACAAGTCATTCCCGGTGCTCTCCATGCCTGCATGGATCTTAAATAGCTTATAAAACATAAAGCATTCTCCACTTGTGGATTAACTATGGTCTGCAAGTTATACCATTCTTCGTATGCTTCCCAAATATACTTTTGAGACATCTCTGCCGAAGCTTTCATTGTCACTCCATTACTATACCCATTCAGCAACCCACAAGCTGTGTACAAAGTCATTTGTGTATCGTCAGAAATTTCTGCAATTCCACGAGGCATAATATAGGATGTCACTCCCTCTTTCCCATGAGTCTTTTGTATTTGAGAATATTCCCAAAATTCTATTGGATATCCCAATGCATCACCAACGGCACCTCCAACCAAACATCCTGTAATCCTGTCCAGTGACTTTTTCTTTCGATTTTCTTCCATAACATTTATCATTTATTTATACCAAGAGAAGAAAGATCATTCGCATATAGGACTTCCATACGAAAAAGTTCCGAACAATCTTTTCCATCATACCAAAAATTCTTTTCTTCGGATATCAGGCGCAAAGCATACATACGTACCGATTCAAATTCTTTTTCAAAACCAAATAATAACAAAGAAGAAGCGCATTTATACAAACGGATAGGCCAGTCCGCCCAATCCTGAAAAAGATCCGGATTATCCACCATCTTGTGATCTTTCAATTTCCATCCCCACGATAACAGAAGTAATTCCACTCCACGCAGATAACGACGTACAAAAATTGAATCCTTTTTCAATAGATTGACTTCATAATCATAGACCGTATAGGCTTCCCCATACGAACTTGGCTGGTTATATGGAAACATCCACCAATCATAATGATGACGGTGGAATTCGTTCCATTTACCTGATGCAGCCCAGCATTCAAAGTTATAAAGTTGTTCCCGTTGTTTGCGCTTCAATTCTTCCAAACCTACAAAATCCGGGCTATCATTTCGTTTCATAACATTTCTATTCTTCTTTCAAAGCAGCATAGAAGCGTTGCCGGGCCTGGTACAATGTTGAAACGGCGACCGGAACCAGATCTTCCATCTTGTGTTCTTTATCCAACAAATTCTCAAAACATACCCACACACTATCGTTACTGATAACGAGTTTGGCAACTTTCATCGAATTGTTGACATTGTTGATAGCACGCAACACTTCCAGTTCATTTTCTTCACTCACATCATAGATATTCGGAATCAACAGATTGAAGAAACTTTCATCATTTTCGTCCTCCATATAAACATAGTTTGTCATCTGGAATTTAAACGAGATGCCAAAGTTTTCCATTACAGGAACTAAGCCTTCATTTTTAAGCGCTTCAAAAACTTTTTCTACTGTTTTCATCATTCTAATTATTTAAGTTGAACATTTTATTTATAGGCGGCAAAACCAATCCTCCTCCGTTCCTCTATCCTGCCCGATTCCAGTCTGGCATACATAGACTCGTAAACTTCGATCTGCTCCTTATTCACAGATTGTCTGGCCTTTCCTATTTCATCCATCAAGAGTTCCTGTGAAATTGGAATATCTTTCATGGCTGCTGTCAACGCCGTTTCATTAACTATAAACGTGATATCACTGGCTACATACCCCGCAGTCTTATCTGCTAATATTTCGCAATCGATAGTTTCCTCACACCATCTATCTCTCAGTTGAAAGACAAACAACGATTTTCTAGCTTCCTTATCGGGCAATGGAATATAGATTAGCTTATCTATTCTACCGGTACGAAGCACAGCCGGGTCAATCCTGTCGGGACGGTTGGAAGTTCCTATCACAAATATTCCTCTTTCCGCACAGTTGTTGAGTTGGCTTAAAAATTCATTTACTTCTCCGGATTGCCCTACATTATCCATCCTCGAACGGTCTGGTACCATTGCATCAAATTCATCGAAGCAAATCACAGTTGGTGCCTTCTTTTCAGCCTCATCAAATAATTCGGCTATCTTACCTTGCGTGCCATGAATATAGATAGAACCAAGATCGGACGCTTTTACCATCATGAAATTCAAACCGGACTCTTGAGCGAATTTCTCTGCAATATATGTCTTTCCGCATCCCGGAGGACCATACAGTAATGCACCATTCGGTATTTTCAGTTTGTATCTTTCTACTTTCTCTTTATTCTTGAGCAAGAACAATATATCCTTATAGAATATCTGTTTCACCTCCTCCATTCCGGCTACATCTGCAAATCCGTTTCCTGTCTGCTTTTTTATCTTTTCATCCCAAGAAGAGGCGTTTTCCTGCTCTACTGGTATCGGGGGCGTCTTTTCAACGACCGCTATCTCTCCGTCAAGCCCTTTTTTAAAGGCTTCCACATTATAATATCTTTTTTCATAATCCAATGCCAGTGCTTTTTTCAGCGTGTTTTGCTGTTCATCGGTTAGCATCAATTCTTCCGGGAACAGGAGTTCTGCTTCACGGGCTTTTTTGACTATTTTCTTATAAAGCCTGGTATCGCAGGAACAATCCGGCAGTTCTGTCTGCCAAGGAGCTTTTCCTGTCAGCATCTCATACAACAAGGCACCTACGGAAAATAAATCAGACTGTTCATCATACATCCCCGTATAAGTTTCCGGTGCACGATACCATGGATTCAAGTCATCGGTAGGGAAAGAGGCTACTCCACTTCTTCGATAAGATAAATGTCCGGTACCAATGATATATACTTTGGTCTCGTGTTCTCTACTTTCATAAAGCAATATGTTACGAGGCGTCATATCATTATGGATAATTGCCCGTTCTTGCCGATGCAGACAAGACAATCCATTCAACACTTGGTGAATAATGGGCATTGCCTCATCCCAAGAGTAACGTTTTCCTTCAGCCAATAAATCGGAGAGACGCTTGCTTTCTATATATTCACGAACCAAGCAATGGTATTCTTTCCCATCCAATAATACAGTATCATACAAATGTATAGGGGCAAACCAATGATACATTTCGTTTCGGATATTCCCCTCCATTAAAGTACCGCCTTCTGACAATTGCCTGGATGGAAATTCCATCACATCATACAATTTCAACAAAACTTTCTTATGCTCTTCCTGTACACTGGTAGCCAGATAAGTTTGCTCATATCCGTACATTGATTTCAAGAATGCATCTACTCGAAAATCATGAATCTGTTGTCCTACATTTAATGCACTCATATCCTTAGTTATTTAGTCGGTTCTTATTCGTTTTATATAAGAGAGTACATAAGGATCAAGAATCTATCAATATCTCAATTCAATTATTAGATATAAAACTCACTAAGAAGAGAAATATTCTTCGGATTGAAGTAGGCTTTAAATTAAAATCATTTTCCATCTAATACCTTCAACCCTGGAATCTCTTTTTCAATCTACAAACCAATTAATTATTCTCATCACTATCAGTTCGTCCCTCTCCCAATATTCACACTCAGAAACTCGGATACTTTTCTTTGAGCTTCCTCAAAAAAGGAGGGGTTATCTGTAATGTTTCCACAGTATTAAAGGGAGGAAGCAAGACACAATTATTCTCCTTTATTAGTACCAGATAACTGATATTTAAAATAAAAGATTGGCTAATCTGTGTCAAAAAAGGATGATAGTTCAAAATCATTTGTGAGTTTACACTTCTTTTCAACTTTAAGACATGCCCATCATACAACATGGCTTCCCATTGCCTTCCTTTTGAATTATAACGAAAATACCCAATCTCACCTAAACGGATCAATTGCAAATTTCCCGTTGCAGTCGTACATAAAAAGATATCGTTCTGATCCCCAACTACAGAAGAAATCCGTATGGCAGCAAACTCACTGCCTGAAATAAAATTTCTCATTGTCTTTTCCCGTTGACTACGATTATTCGTTTCCATAATATACATCTATTTTTATATTTTCTACTTTCAAACTACTATACTTAATGCAAATCAGCTGCTTCATTACGAATAACGGTTCCCTGTCTGTTTATGATAACACTTGAATAGCTATCTTTTAGTGTGCACAAAAACAGGTCTTTATTAATAGCCGTAATATTATCATATAAAACCGGAGTTATGGGTTTACCATTTTGTCCCATCAAACCATAGCTATTATATACACTATAACTATATAATCCCGTAGATTTCCTGATCGTTTCCCCTCCCTCTTTCGTTTTCTCAAAACTGTCATATTCCAATATGGTAACACCACTATAAATATTCTCATTTAGCACTTTTCCATCATAGCCAATCTGCACCTGACTTCCATCCTGTTTATCAGCAATTATATAATGCTCTAATAACTGAATATATTTATATTCTGGAGAGAGAAGTATCTGTAAAGAATCGTCAAGAACGCCACTAAATTTGCCAACATCAAATATTCTCTTTCCATATTGAGGAGTATGTATGCAATCATAAGCAGGTTCCAACACCCATTGCCCCTTCTTGTCTATTATTCCACATTTACCTGACACATCGTACATGCTACTATATCCATTGCGAAAAACAAACGCAACACTTTTCGCATTATCTTTCAAATAAGGAAAGTGAAAGTCGATGACTGTCTTTCCTTGACGGTCTATAAATCCAACCTTTTCATTCGACACAACAGCAGCCAATCCCTCGGAAAAGACCCAAGCATGTGTATATTGTTCCGGAATTACAGCCTCACCAGTGAAACGATTGAAATAACCACGTTTCCTATTCTTCGAGAAAACCACTAGCGTGTCTTTACAAGACTCCGCACTCAACAACCAATCAATATCTTTAATCGTAGTTTTGCCAGTAACCATATTTTCAATTCTATATTTTCCATCTTTTATATAAGAATGGCACTCACTACTATAGATGTCACCCAGATATTCTGTACTTCCACGTCCCAAACGAGATTCGCTAGTAATGAGAATAGTCACCCAACTTAGACACAGTACTGCGACAAAACCCAAAACTCGTCCAAATGTAATTTTCTTTAATGCTTTCATTGTTTCATGTATTATTTTTATTACCTCAAAAAAGATTTATACTTCTTTATAAAGTATCAATCCTCATCCTTTCTCTAGTTATATCTATATAGATGAAATACAAGAGGTAAATCTAGCACCATAAACAAAAAAAAATAGGAATCATTTCGCAGAGCAATAATCTAACAGATTGAGTCTGCAAAATGATTAATGGACAAGTTGTACTATTAGTCGGGAAAGTACTCCTTCATTTTGTGGGAACAAATTCCCATAAAATAAGAGGATAGTCTTTGTTTGTTGCCTTTCCTCTTCCTCCTGGACTCTTGATAAATAGGACGTTTATAGATGAAGGAAACTCTTTCACCACCTCTTTCACTTTGCTTGAAAATGGGATATGCTCATAGATTATTATTTTCATTGTGATGTTTTTTTAGAACATTGAGATGATTTAAAAAAAAATCACAGTGTTTTTTACAATTGATACAATGATTTTAGAAAGTATTGTAAGTAAGCGTCTCCGCGATTCTATCTTGTCGTCCTTTTTTCATTCTTATATTTTTGCTATGTATAAAAATGAAGCATTATGGATTTA
>ERZ838827.2634-NODE-2634-length-9864-cov-2.813233_pt1 | contig 9864 bp, 8 predicted proteins | sample MGYA00519881_ERZ838827 | MGnify/ENA primary metagenome ERZ838827 (study PRJEB31850, sample SAMEA3708842) | human gut metagenome | biome: human gut; feature: human-associated habitat; material: faeces | place: China | collected 2014 ...
ACGAGTTTTGTTTACATGGTTTAATAATACGAAGAGACAGTCAATTAATTCCTGAGCGAACTCTTTGGAAATGTTCTTGTCTGCTTCTAAGTATGGCCACATATACTGGTCAAAACGTCCTGGAGAAATGGAATGTCCATTAGCTTCAATCTGTACTAATGCCTGTACAAACCAGAATGACTGACAAGCTTCATAGAAGTTTGTAGCTCCGTTTTCTGGAACACGGTCACAGTTCTTAGAAATCTGAAGTAATTCAGCTTTTCTTACTGGATCTGTACATGTAGCTGCCATCTCAGCTGCTTTCTTGCTGTATCTCTTAGCAAAGTTAATAGCTGCATTGTAAGAAATAATAACTGCTTCATAGAATGCTCTCTTCTGCAGATATTCTGGATCATTTGCATCAAGTTTGTTCATTGCTTCAACAACTTCTGCAATAACGCCCTTGAAACCGATTTTTAATACTTTACCGTAATCAACACACACGTGTCCGATACCACCGAAGTAGTAGTTACCAACTGTAAATACTCCACCAGCCTGGCAGTCAAGACAATCCTGGCTCATGTAGGAAGTAGCTAATTCGCTGGTAGTTTTACCTTTCCAGTATTTGAATACTTCGTGAAGGATATCTGCTGTTTCTTCAGTAATTACGAATGGGTCACACATACGAGTTGCCATTGTCTTGAACTCTTTTTCTACCCAGTCAAATGAGAACTCTGGACAAAGGTTTGTAGAACGAGGTTTTACGGAAAGAGCACCTACGATTAATTCGTTGTCACGAATTACAACTGGAAGATTGTTAAAAATCTTCTCGTTAGCTTTTGCTCTTCTCATAACTGCTGGCATACCCTCTGTCTCTTTGTAAGACTCTGTAATAAGTACGGCTCTATATGGCTCTACTTCTGGTACTGCGTTAACAACTTCTGCTTTTAAGGCTTTGATACGTGCGGTTGGTTCTGTAAATCCTTTTGCAATCATTACAATTTTCCTCCTTCTTACTGACACATAAAAATGTGCAATGAAAATGTTTGAGAGATGATAACTCAAAAAATTATCCTATAAATCCTGTAAATCAACCACTACTGAGCTTTCATCTGTCTTGCATTATACAGGAAAAAATAAGCAACAATTAGTAATATCCGTGTCAGTATTTGGCAATTATCAATCGGATATTTTTTACATTTATACAGTTTGCACAACAAAAAGAAACGTTGCTGCTACATTTTATTGCAACAGCAACGAATTACATCTGTCGATATGAAACAAATTGGTATCATTGCCAAGAAAATATAGGCAAGAAATTCTCATTTCGCATCGTTTTTTTAGTTGGAAAATTTAATCCTCATTTTTGAACTATCTTGCACTCTTTTTTCCTTACTCACTCTTATATGTAGTGTGTAAAAGTGTTTCGGATAAAAGACTTAATGGTTCTTTGAAAAATTCATTATATATCATTCCAATTTCCGGATTATCCATGGAATTTCTGTATTGCGCCCGTTCATCGGCCTGATATAGTGAGGCAATTCTCTTTTTTCTCACAGCATCTGATACCGGAACACTTCCACAATCCGGTTGTCCTGCTCCACTGATACAGCCTCCCGGACATGTCATAACTTCTACAAAATGATATCCTCTCATATCTTCTGCCAGAAATTCTTCTGCAGCTGCTGTTCCATACAGAATACAAACTCTGAGATTCTTTCCTGCAATCGTCACTTCTGCTTCTTTTCGGTTATTTAATCCTCTTACTGGACGAAGCTGGTAAAAATCTGTCGGTGCCTCTTTCCCTTCTAAAACTCTGTAAACAGTTCGAAGTGCTGCCTCCATTACACCGCCGGTATTTCCAAAAATCATTCCGGCTCCGGTTCCTTCTCCCAATACACTGTCATACTTTGAAGGAGTAATTTTCTCTAAATCCATTCCTTCTTCTTTACACCACTGTACTAGTTCTTTTGTTGTAATAACATAATCATTGTCACGCATTTCTTCTATATTAAGAAGCTTTCCTGCATCACATAATTCTTCTCTTGCTATTTCTGCTTTTTTCGCTGTACAAGGAGTCACCGCTACAGAAATAATCTTTTCCGGATCGATATGTTTTTTATGGGCAAAATATGTTTTAATTACCGCACCCTGCATTCCGATCGGACTTTTTGCAGAAGAAAGATATTTCGTTTTATCTGGATGAAAATTCTCCATGTACTTTACCCACGCAGGGCAACAACTGGTAAACTGAGGAAGTGGACCAGTCCCCTTTAAAATTCTTGATAAAAGTTCAGAGCCTTCTTCCATAATGGTAAGATCCGCAGAAAAGGTAACATCAAATACATAGTCTGCTCCAAGTGCACGCAATGCACCTACCATCTCATCTTGTGCAAATGTTCCTGGCTCTTTTCCGAAGCCGTCTGCAAAACCAACTCTGACGGATGGTGAAGTAGAAAAAACAACAATCTTTTCCGGATCTTGGATCAGTTCCTTCACAATCTTATAATGAGGACGTCCGGTAATTGCTTTTTCCGGACAAACCGCACTGCACTGTCCACAGCCAATACATTGATATGCTTCCCTTTGATTTAATAAATATTTTGCTGCTACCCCGATTTCTTCTTCACAAACTGCAAAACAATGTCCACACTCACTACATAATGCTTCATTTTTTATAATCGCAGGATTCGCATCATCTACCGGAACCATAAAAGGAGTCGTTCGATTCATTAACATATAGCATCTCCTCCTTTATTGATTCCATTATCAATTCCAAGACCTGCTCTTTTTTCTTTAATGATATCCTCAAACTTCTGTGCTGCAGCATCTACCTCTGTTTCAATAATAAGCTGTCCTCCAGTCAGATTCTTTAACCCTTCTGTAAGAACATTTACTGCAACCTGACTTCCGGTAACAAATGGGGATAATGCCAAGTGAAGAGGAAATCCAAGTGCAAGAGCATATGCTCCATCTGCTAAAGCCTGCTCTTCAAGCCACTGCGGTGCGCTAATAACAACTGGAAGCTGTGGCAGATCCACATTAAGTTCTTTTGCTAAGGCACAGGCAGCTAACTCAATTCGTCCAATAGCAAGACATGGACCAAAGTTAAGTACTGGAGGAACTCCAAGAGCTGTACAGATTTCTTTCAATCCATCCCCACAAAGTTCTACTGCATCCATCGTCATAAGTCCGCAATTTTCTAAACCACCACAAGTACAGCCTGCAGATAATACAAGAATATCTTTCTTAATTAATTCTTTGGCAAGTTCTACTGTAAACACATCATGTCCTTTTGCTCTTAAATTAGAACATCCGACAACTGCTGCGATTCCTTTAATTTTTCCTGAAACAATCGCATCAATAAGCGGCTGTAAAGTACCACCTAAAGCAGCTACTAAAGTATCTTCTGATAAACCGGTAATGGATTTGTCAAAACCATGCTGTGCCATGACATTAACACGTTTCTCTCCTTCTGCCGGAGCTGTTCCATATAATTTTTCTTTTCTGTTCTTAAATCCACATAGAGCATCTGCGATAATCTGACTTGTAATCTTTTCTTTTTCTTCTGCTGTGTATGGTAATAATTCTGCATTTGCCTTTTTTGCTACATCATCAAGACAAAGCATCTTAATATCTAACTGTTCACAGATTGGCTCGATTCCCGGAAGAGTACAGTTAAATTCTGAAAGAACTGCATCGATCGCTCCGGTTGCCAGGATTGCTTCACTTGTATAGTTGTTTCCTGCATGACCGTCAAATATTTCGGTATAGTGTGCGCCTCTGAGCTGTAAGTCCTGTCCTACGCAGGTACATCCTACCAGTTTGAATCCCTTTGCACCAACAGCCTGCGCTTTTTTCTTTGCTTCTTCTGAAATCAGGCGTTCCTGAAGATCTACGAAAATCGTGTGCTGATGTCCGGTAATCATAATGTTGATGTAATCCGGATCGATCACACGCAGTCCTACCGGGGCCAGGCGAAGCTCCGGCTGTCCGAGCAAAACATCGTTGAGCAGATTGGTTAAGGTCAGCCCGTACACTCCGGTGGAAATACCAAGCTTCAGACAGTCGGTAAGCATATCCACAGGGTCGGAGTTCAGATTGGTGGAACATTTTACAACACCTTTGAATACCTCTGCTTTTGCACCGCCCGGCATGATTCCCAGTTCTTTCCAGCGTTTAATACGTGGTGCATATGCGATTTTCTCAATCAGTTCTGCAGAAACATATTCCGGTTTGTACAGATCGGCAAGTACGGCATCTGCCACTTTTTCTGCTTTTACATAGACATCTTCGTCTGTAATTCCAAACATCTCCGCCAGATGCTCCAGAGATTTCAGACCCTTTAATTCTCCTTTGATCTGGGCGGTTTTCTTCAGATTGAGGGCAGTATTCTCAACGATATGGATATAGCATCCGCTGCCGGAAGCCACTGCTCTTAAGAAATTGCGGGTTACGATCGTATCGGCATCGGCACCGCAGATTCCTCTCGGCGCATTTGGAGTGATGCGGCAAGGACCGTTGGAGCAGAGACGACAACAGACTCCCTGCAGTCCAAATCCACATTTTGTGCTCTGTCCTTCCACGCGGTGATGGGAAGTTTCCATCGGAAGCGAGCGGATAAAGCCTTCTAGAGGCTTGTCTGCGCTTTTGCATGTATTGCATCCATAACATTGATTCATTTTGTAAAATCCTCCTTTGATAAAACTGTACTAAAATAGTAAAGATTAGGGCAAAAAAACACTTACCGAAATAATTCGGCAAGAGATTTTTGTTTCATTTCCTGCACCAGCATATTCTGCAGCCGGCAGAATTCGTGATGTACCAGACATGGATTTTTCGGACTGTTCATAGAACAAGGATAACCCTCTTTCATACATTCTAAAAGAAGGATATCCGGATCTATGGCAGCGCAGAGATCATAGAGAGAAATCTCTGCAAGCTTTAAGTTGAGCGCATATCCCCCGTTGGTACCCCGACAGCTTTTTAAAAATCCGGACTTTTCCAGCTTTCTGGTAATCTTGTAAGTCATGGCAGAGGGCAGATGCTCCATCTCGCAGATCCGTGAGACACTGATTAACTCTCCGGAAGATAATGCACGCATGATGCGGATTGCATAATCACATTCTTTGGTAAATAACATATCTGACCTCCCTGACGTTTTGTCTCATCTTACAATATTGGACTGAAACAGTCAAGTATAATGGAAGCGGAAAAATAAAATAGGGATTATGCATAAAAAAGGCAGAGTTTTTGGGCGATAGGAATAAAAGAAAAGAGAGATATCTATACAATACCACCAAAGTGTACAAAGGAGATTGACAGATGTCAGGAGTTATGCCTATAATAAAATCAAGATATGAAACGGGTTTCAAAAAGTTTCACAGCAGCAAAAGAAAGAGGACATAAGATGGCAAGTATCAGAGAAGTTGCAAAGATCGCAGGAGTTTCACCTGCTACTGTATCGAGAGTGATGAATGGAACAGCGAATGTGGATGAGGAGAAGAAGCAAAGAGTTCTTGATGCTATTCAAGAAACGGGGTTCAAGCCAAATGAACTGGCGCGGGCATTGTTTAAGAAATCATCAAAGATTATTGGAATGATCGTTCCGAATATTGAAAATCCATTTTTCAGTGAAATCGCCAAAGCAGTGGAGGAGGAAGCCTTTCAAAACGGATATAAGATGCTGTTATGCAATTCAGCAAATAATCCGAAGAAAGAACGGATGAACATTCAGATGCTTGTACAGATGCAGGCAGATGGAATTGTGATCATGACCAACAGCGATCGGACCGGAAAGAAGATTGCAGAATGCGGACTTCCGGTTGTCGTGATGGACAGAAAGCTTTCTGAGGGACGGGAAATCGCATTTATCGAATCAGATCATTACAAAGGCGGAAAACTTGCGGCAGAGCATCTGATTGAATGCGGCTGTCAGCATATTGTGTGCCTGCGGGGACCGATGAAGTTTTCCAGCGGGCAGCAGCGTTATCAGGGATATGAGGATGTGTGCAGAAAGTATGGAAGAAAAGCTGTCTGGATCGACTGTGATTATGATTACGATGCCGGACTTGCGGCAGCAGAAGAACTGATTCGCAGATACCCGGATACCGATGGAATCCTGGCGAGCAATGACATGGCGGCAATGGCAGTCTATAAGGTGCTTCATCAGAACGGGCGAAGAGTCCCGGAAGATGTACAGCTGGTCGGATTTGACAATATTGAGTTCAGCAGGAGAATGACACCGGAGCTGACGACCATTTCCCAGCCCATTGAAGAAATGGGAAAACTGGCAGTACAGATGATCATCCATCATGGAGAAGAGATTTCGTATCAGAAAGAAAATATATTTGATGTTGAGCTGATCAGGCGTCAGACGACGAAAAAGAAAGGAGAAGCAGAATGAAACTGGCAGTAGTAGGAAGCATTAACATGGATATGACGGTGACCGCAGAGCGGATTCCGCTAAAAGGGGAGACACTTCGAGGAGACAGCCTTCATTATATTCCGGGAGGGAAAGGTGCGAATCAGGCGGTTGCTATGGCAAAGCTCGGAGCAAAAGTGGAGATGTTCGGATGTGTTGGAGATGACGCAAATGGTACCCGGTTATTGGAGAATTTCAAGAAAGTCGGTGTAGAGACGGGACATATCAAGGTTTTAGAGGGAGTTCCGACAGGGATTGCTATGATCACAGTCGGAGAAAATGACAATACGATCATCGTGGTTCCGGGAGCAAACGGGAAAGTGGACAGAGATTATATTGACAGGATCAAAGAGGAGCTGAAGACTTTTGATATGGTTGTGCTGCAGCAGGAGATTCCGCTGGATACGGTGTATTATGTTGTAGATTTCTGTTATGACAATCAGATTCCGGTAGTGTTAAATCCGGCTCCGGCGTCAAACGTTCCGTTGGAAGTGATCGAAAAAGTGACGTATGTAACACCAAATGAACATGAAGCGGTCCTGATTTTTGGAGAGGAGTATTCTACAGAGGACTTGTTAAGAGAGTATCCGGAAAAACTGATCATCACACAGGGCTCCAGAGGTGTGATTACTTGTTTGAAGAATGGAGAAATCTTGAGTGTACCGGCGAGAAAAGCGAATGTGGCAGATACGACCGGGGCAGGAGATACGTTAAACGGTGCATTTGCCCTGCAGAGAGCAAAAGGAGCGGATATGGAGACAGCACTTCGGTATGCGAATGTGGCAGCCAGCTTATCCACAGAAAAATTCGGGGCACAGAGCGGAATGCCGATGGCACAGGAAGTCGAAGAAGAATTGGAAAAACTGGGAGGAAGAGCATGAAACGACAGGGGATTTTAAACAGTGATATTTCCAGAGTGTTGTCTTATATGGGACATACGGACACAATCTGTATCGGAGACTGTGGACTGCCGATCCCGGATGAGACAGAACGGATCGATCTGGCCGTAAAATTCGGACAGCCGTCTTTTATGGATGTGTTGGAAGAAGTAGGGGCAGATATGAAAGTAGAGAAGATCATACTGGCAGAGGAGATGAAACTTCAGAATCCGGAGATACTCCGTCAGATCGAACAATTTTTTGCAAAGCATGAAACGGGTTTCAAACCAGAGATACAATTTGTTTTGCACAGCGATCTGAAAAAAATGACAAAAACATGCAAGGCAGTTATTCGAACCGGAGAGACAACGCCTTATGCAAATATTATTTTACAGTCGGGTTGTATTTTCTAAGAGAGGAGAATACGGTATGAGAATGAAGAGATTTGTAAGTGTACTGGCTGCGGCAGTTATGGTGTTTGGTGTGACCGGCTGTAATGCGATTACGATTGACGGAGAAACAGAAAACGTATCCGGAGAAGCGGCAGGAAATGGAAGTATCGGATTTTCTGTCTCTACATTAAATAACCCATTCTTTGTCACATTAAGTGAAGGTGCAAAAGAAAAGGCAAAAACAGAAGGGGAAAAACTGATCGTGGTAGACGCCGGGGATGACGCGGCAAAACAGACCAGCGATATCGAAGATCTGATCTCAAAAAATATCAGTGTCCTGATCGTAAATCCGGTGGATTCCGATGCAGTTGCACCGGCAGTGAAGGATGCGGTTTCAAGAGGAATTAAAGTGATCTCAGTAGACCGCGGTGTAAACGGAGTAGACGTAGACTGTGCCATTGCTTCTGACAATGTGGAAGGTGCGAAAATGGCAACAGAATATATGGTATCACTTCTTGGAGAAAATGCAAAAGTAGCAGAACTGGAGGGCGTTTCCGGAGCCAGTGCAACGATCGAGCGAGGAAAAGGATTCCATTTGGTGGCAGATAAAAAGCTGAATGTTGTTTCCAAACAGACCGCGAACTTCAATCGTTCTGAGGGAATGAGTGTTATGGAAAATATGCTGCAGGCAAATTCCGCAATTCAGGGTGTATTTGCACATAACGATGAGATGGCACTTGGAGCAGTGGAAGCAGTTGGAAACAAGAAAATCCTGGTGGTTGGTTTTGATGCGACAGACGATGCAGTCGCAGCAGTCAAAGCAGGAAAAATGGCAGCAACTGTGGCACAGAAACCGAATCTGATGGGAGAGACAGCAGTTGAGACCGCGATTCAGATTTTGCAGGGTGAAACAGTGGAAAAAACCATCCCGGTGGAAGTGGAGCTGATTACAAAAGAGAGTGTGAAATAAAAGAAAATCGTAAAAATCGTCTTTTGCTTGAGGAAAGTAAAAGGCGATTTTTTATGGGGAATCTTGCACAAAAATCTGCAAAATAGCAGTGAGGAATGGAAGTGTTATTCTATTTATGAAATTTTTATTGGACACTTCATATTCCTCGTGTTAGACTTTATTCATAACATTTCAGGAGAACGGATATTTCTTTTTATTTCCATGTTCTCTTCTTTATTTTCAAAAAACAAATCCAGATGAAATCATCAAATTTTCAATCTAATTCACAAACCATCAGGAGGAACCGCTTATGAGCAATGGATTAAAACAATATTTTCCAATGATTCAAACCCGAGAGGAGCTTTGTAAAAAAATTCAAACTACCCCTGAATTAAAATTTCTGTTTGATTCGTGGGACGAATCCCAACAAGAAGAATTTCTGCAATTTTGCACAGGAATGCAGGGTGTCAAAATACTTTACGATTCTTTTTTCAAAGAAATTTTAAATCCGGATACTGTACCTTCACGTCTGGAAGAATTACTGTCACTGATATTACAACGGCATATTCGTATTTTACACGTACTTCCAAACGATTCTTCCCGAATTGCAGAAGAAAATGCTTTGCTTATTATGGATATTGTTGTTCAACTGGAAGATGGAAGCATTGCAAACATTGAAGTGCAAAAAATAGGATATTCCTTTCCCGGACAACGCAGCGCATGCTATTTGGCTGATCTTTTACTCCGGCAATACAAACGTGCCAAAAATGAACGGAAAAAGAAATTCAGCTATCGGGATATAAAAAGCGTGTATACCATTGTTTTTATAGAAAAAAGTTCCGGAGAGATGAAACGGCACAAGCAGGATTATGTCCACCATTTTTGTCAAAAGTCAGATACAGGACTTCATATGGAGCTTCTGCAGGAATTCGTTTTCATCCCACTTGACATCTATCGGGAAACCCGTCACAATAAAGGTATACCCATCCGGGCATCCCGTAATACATGCCTGCGGCGGGCGGACTTTGTCCGATAAGGTATCAAAAACGATTTAGATGCGTGGCTCACATTTCTCAGCGAGGATAATCCGGAAATAATCGTCCAGCTAATCAAACAATATCCGAAGTTTATTCCTATGTACCGGGAGATTTATGAGCTTTGCAGGAATGTGGAGAAAGTTATGGGATTGTTTTCAAAAGAATTACAAATATTGGATAAGAATACCGTACAGTATATGATCGA
>ERZ838827.2635-NODE-2635-length-9863-cov-5.300265_pt1 | contig 9863 bp, 12 predicted proteins | sample MGYA00519881_ERZ838827 | MGnify/ENA primary metagenome ERZ838827 (study PRJEB31850, sample SAMEA3708842) | human gut metagenome | biome: human gut; feature: human-associated habitat; material: faeces | place: China | collected 2014 ...
TTGTGATACCTGCCAATAAACCGATTGTAGGTGAGAATGTCTTTACGCAAGTGGCCGGAGTGCATGCCGACGGGGATAATAAGAATAATCTCTACTGCAATGATTTGCTTCCCGAACGTTTTGGCCGCAAGCGCGAATATGCATTGGGTAAGACAAGCGGTAAAGCAAATATCCGTAAGAACCTCGAAGATCTCGGATTGGAACTGGACGAAGATGCTATGCGCAAGGTAACGGAACGCATCATCGAGTTGGGCGACAAGAAAGAATTGGTTACACAGGAAGATTTGCCGTACATTGTTTCGGATGTGTTGAAACATGGAGCAGTGGGTGAGAAGGTTAAACTGAAGAGTTATTTTGTGAATCTGGCTCATGGGTTGAAACCGATGGCAACGTTGAAGATAGAAATCAACGGAAAAGAGTACGAAGAGAGTTCAGGCGGCGATGGTCAGTATGATGCTTTTGTTCGTGCGCTGCGTAAGATATATAAGGTGACATTAGGACGTAAATTCCCGATGTTGACCAATTATGCGGTAACCATCCCTCCCGGTGGACGTACGGATGCATTTGTGCAGACAGTTATCACGTGGAGTTATGATGAGCAGGTGTTCCGTACCCGCGGACTCGATGCCGACCAGACAGAGGCTGCCATCAAGGCTACTATGAAGATGTTGAACCTCATCGAAGATGAATACGAGAAGAGCAAGTGAGAAACAACTTGCCCGAAGAATGTTTTTTATAAGAATATATAAATAGAAGAATAAACGATTATGGATTTTAAAATTGCTGTATTAGCAGGCGACGGCATCGGACCGGAGATCTCTGTGCAAGGTGTAGATGTGATGAGTGCCGTTTGCGAGAAGTTTGGTCACAAAGTAAGTTACGAATATGCAATCTGTGGAGCTGATGCGATTGATAAAGTAGGCGATCCGTTTCCGGAAGCAACTTATCAGGTTTGTAAAGAGGCGGATGCTGTTTTGTTCTCTGCCGTAGGTGATCCGAAATTTGACAATGATCCTACTGCCAAGGTACGTCCGGAACAAGGCTTGCTGGCTATGCGTAAGAAACTGGGTCTTTTCGCTAATATCCGTCCGGTACAGACATTCAAATGCCTGATCCACAAATCTCCGTTGCGTGCGGAGTTGGTAGAGAATGCCGATTTTATCTGTATCCGTGAGCTGACCGGAGGTATGTATTTCGGTGAAAAGTATCAGGATAATGATAAGGCGTATGATACAAACTATTATACTCGTCCGGAAATCGAACGTATTTTGAAGGTGGCTTTCGAATATGCGATGAAGCGCAGAAAACATCTGACTGTGGTAGATAAGGCAAATGTGTTGGCTTCTTCCCGTCTGTGGCGTCAGATTGCACAGGAAATGGCTCCGAACTATCCGGAAGTGACAACTGATTATATGTTTGTGGATAATGCTGCAATGAAGATGATTCAGGAACCTGCTTTCTTCGATGTGATGGTAACGGAAAATACATTCGGTGACATCCTGACTGACGAAGGTTCTGTAATCAGTGGTTCTATGGGCTTGCTTCCTTCTGCTTCCACAGGCGAGAGTACTCCGGTGTTTGAACCGATTCACGGTTCATGGCCGCAGGCTAAAGGATTGAATATTGCTAATCCGTTGGCACAAATTCTTTCCGTAGCTATGTTGTTCGAGTATTTCGATTGCAAAGAAGAGGGTGCGCTGATTCGTAAAGCAGTAGACGCTTCTTTGGATGAGAATGTACGTACACCGGAAATCCAGGTGGCTGACGGTGCTAGATACGGAACGAAAGAAGTAGGACAGTGGATTGTTGATTATATCAAGAAAGCTTGATGAATCCGGATGAAAAGTAAAAGCCTGGCATCGGAAACGGTGTCAGGCTTTTACTTTCCAGTTTGAAATAGTGTCGTTGTGTTCTACCAGCTTTTAATAGTGGAATAGATAATGATTCCGAGTACGGTCAGTAATCCTACATAAATAGTGACTGACCATTGTTTGAGTTCTTTTCTCTTCATACGGGTAGAAGGTTCCAGATAGATGGTTGCTTTATGGGCAATGGTAGCGAACAGCCATCCGCCGAATCCGCCGATAATTCCTCCGACAAGCAAATCACCCGGATAATGTACCCCTAGATATACGCGTGTGTAACAATTGCAGAAGGCCCATACGATAATGAAAATGCTTAGCCAGCGTTTGCGGAACATGAAGACCACGTACATAGCAAGACCGAATGAATTGGCTGCATGACACGACGGGAAACCGTAGCTCCCGCCACGATAATTGTTGACGATATATACCATATCTACAATGGGACTTTCCGGATTGGAAGGGCGCAGGCGTGCCACGACCGGACGGATGATACTGCTGCACATCTGGTCGGCGAAGGTGATGATAAGTGCAATAGCGGCTACATAACACAGAGCGGCTTTCCAATGGAAGTTCTTTAGTAATATGTATAGGATGGTGGCGTACATCGGTACCCAAATTATTTTTCCTGTAAAGGAAGTCATGAAATAGTCCCAAAAGGGAGAGTGGATACCATTGAAATATAGGAAAACATTTGTATCTATCTCCGAAAGATATTGGATGATGTCAGTATGTACCATCTGGTTCTGTTTTTATATTTTTACTGTGATTATTCAGTTGTTCTCCGGCTTTATCGTTTGGCTAGGTCATCGTAGAGCTTTTGGAGGAAAGCTTTTCCCTTCTCCAGATTGGCACCTTTCTCTGGACCTTCGTCAAGTTGTACGGTATTTGCATCCAGGTTATATACCAACTGGTTTTCGGGAGTAACCATGCCGAAGAAGTTCGGTCGGGTAAAATATCCGAAATGCGGAGATGACGGGTTCAGTATGTTTTTGCTGAATGTAAAGTCATCGTGTGGCAGTCCCAGCTGTGCGAGCAAGGTGGCGGCAATGTCAATTTGTGAAGCATACGTATCTATTACACGAGGCTCTTTGATTGCTCCGCCAAGCAAGATTAACGGGATGGTCTGCCCGTCCAACGGATTTTCTATCGGATACGGATAAGCTCCCTGATGATCGGGAACAAGTACAAATAGGGTGTTTTTCCAAAGCTGCGTCTCCTTATATTGTTCTACGAAATCTCCCACGCAACTGTCCGCATAGGCAAAAGCATTGAGTATTTTATCGTCCAGTCTGTGGAACGGAACTTCAAAAGGTTCATGACTGCTTGAGGTTTGCACGAGTTTAAGAAAAGGTTCTTGCTGTTTTTCCTCCTTGATGTCTTTCATCAGACGTTGGAATAATACATGGTCCTGCGCTCCCCATTTTCCGGTACGTTCGGACAATGGAAAATCCTTATCGCATACAATTCTCTCAATGCCGGAGGATACCAGATAAGAACGCATATTCGTAAAGTCGGCGTCCCCTCCGTAATAATATTCCAGACTGTATCCCGCATTTCTCAAACTTCGTGGAATAGAAGGAAGTTTGTCCGTCTTTTCGGGATATTTCATAATGCTGGTGCTTGGCTGTCCGGGATAACCACTGATGATGGAAGCCAGCCCACGATCGGTACGGAAGCTGCTAGCGTAAAAATTGCTGAATAATATGCCTTCTTTGGCGAATTTATCCATATTGACAGCTACGTTCGGATGTCCGCCGAAAGTTTCCATCAGGTGTGTGGAGAAACTTTCGAGAATAATAAAGATAATATTCGGGCGTTGTGTATTTAATAATTGGGAAATACTGTCGGCAGTTACGGCAGGTTTGTCTACCATTTCCGCAAACAATTCGTCGGCCTTTTGAGGGTCCATGAACCGATATTGTTTCTCAAAATTATTCTGATGGGTAGCAGAATACATGAAACTGAATGCCGGATTGATGGCGGCATGATTCATTCGCTGATCCTGGCTGTAATAGACTTTACTCAGATTCATGGTCGATACGGTGAACCCGCCACGAATGGGGATAAAAAGTGCGGCGGTGAGCAATAATAGCGCGAATGAGACATTTTGTCGGCGATAGGGTATCTTTAAAGGTTTTCTTTCACGGATCAGTACGATATAAAAGATAGAATATAAAACAGCCGCATAGACCAACATTGCTAATATTCCCAATAATACGAACCAGAAACTGACGCTTGCGATAGCATCTTTGGGTGAGGAGAAGAAATAGAAAATGGGGGTGGCATCAAGACGGAATCCCCAGAAACCGTATAGCCCGAGATCGACAATAAAGATACATGCCATAACAAATGCTATCAATCCGAAATAGACTTGCCGGATGCGGCGGAGTATAGACGAATCCGTCCAGGCGGAAGCGATAAGTATTAGGCCGGGAATGGCGGTGAGGTAACCTGCGAGTGATAAATCCAAAGGTAAGCCGTGCCACATGACACTAAAATAATCACCGAAAGAAACATCGGCGTATAAATCATGGTAGTAGACCATGAAGACCGGCTTTTGAAGGACAAACAAGAGGACAAATAAAAAGTATGTCGTGAGAAATTGGATAATTCTCTTTTTCATAATGTGTAAACTTAAAATAATTGAACGGATACAAAGTTAGTATACTTTTCGTTATCTTTCTCATGATGTAATATAAAACATCTCTTTTTTTCCATATCTTTGTCGTGTGTGTGACAAAAATTAAGTAATGAAATGGCTAAGATTGCGAAGAAACTAACAGATTTAGTGGGGAATACTCCTCTGATGGAGCTTTCCGGTTATTGTGGTAAGTATGGTCTGGAACAAAATATTATTGCCAAACTGGAGGCTTTTAATCCGGCGGGAAGTGTAAAAGACAGGGTGGCTCTTTCGATGATTGAAGATGCGGAGGCACGTGGGGTATTGAAGCCCGGCGCAACGATAATCGAACCGACAAGCGGAAATACAGGTGTCGGACTGGCAATGGTCGCTACCATCAAAGGATATCACCTGATATTGACAATGCCTGAGACGATGAGTCTGGAACGGCGTAACCTGTTGAAAGCACTCGGTGCGGAAATCGTTCTGACAGACGGCTTGGGCGGAATGGCGGCTTCCATTGCAAAGGCTGAGGAATTGCGAGACAGTATTCCCGGTTCGGTGATTCTGCAACAATTTGAGAATCCAGCCAATGCGGCGGCGCATGAGCGTACGACAGGAGAAGAAATCTGGCGGGATACAGATGGTGAAGTAGACGTTTTTGTTGCCGGAGTCGGCACCGGAGGAACGGTTTGCGGTGTAGCCCGTGCTTTAAAGAAACATAATCCCGATATTTATATCGTAGCGGTAGAACCGGCTGCGTCTCCTGTATTGGAAGGTGGACAGGCGGCTCCACACCGTATTCAGGGAATCGGAGCCAATTTTATTCCTAAACTTTATGATGCTTCTATGATAGACGAAGTTATCGGTGTGCCTGATGATGAAGCGATTCGTGCAGGACGTGAGCTATCGGCAACGGAAGGCTTGTTGACCGGAATTTCTTCGGGAGCAGCTGTGTATGCAGCCCGTCAACTAGCACAGCGTCCGGAATTTAAAAACAAAAAGATAGTGGCGTTGTTACCTGATACGGGAGAGCGTTATTTGTCAACGGAATTGTTTGCATTTGACGCATATCCGTTGGACTGATTTTGATTTATAAATACTAAAAAGATCTGAACCATGGTAAGAACGATTATTGCTTTATTTTTCTATTTCCCGGTTGCCTTGTATGCGCAAACTTATCAGCAATTGTCCGAAAGGGCTATTGACTGTATCGAAAAAGACAGTCTTCCACAAGCGGAAGAACTTTTGCTTCGTGCTTTGAAACTAGAACCGAAAAATGCGAAGAATGCGTTGCTTTTTTCCAATCTGGGATTGGTACAACGTCGTTTGGGAGAGTTTGATAAGGCACTCGAATCTTATTCTTTTGCCTTGAACTTTGCTCCATTGGCAGTTCCTATTTTGTTGGACCGTGCCGCCATCTATATGGAAATGGGAAAGACAGATCGCGCTTATACTGATTATTGCCAGGTGCTTGACGGGGATAAGCAAAATAAGGAAGCCTTATTGATGCGTGCGTATATTTATGTACTCCGCAGGGATTATCCGGCTGCCCGTATTGATTATAATCGTTTATTGGAACTTGACCCGCAGAGTTATAGCGGTCGGCTGGGATTGGCTACGCTGGAACAGAAAGAAGGAAAGTTCCGTGAAGCTCTTGCCATTCTGAATAAGATGATTGTGGAATATCCTGAGGATGCGACACTGTATATAGCCCGTGCCGATGTGGAGCGTGACATGAAACATGAAGATTTGGCACTGGTTGATTTGGAGGAAGCGATCCGGTTGGATACCTCGTCGGCTGATGCTTATTTGTTGCGTGGAAATATCTATCTGGTACAGAAAAAAAAGGCATTGGCAAAATCGGACTTTGAGAAAGCCATTTCGCTGGGAGTACCTCCTGCCGATTTACACGAGCAGTTGAAACAATGTAGATAACCATTTCAATACTTATTCCCTGTCATCGTGTGATTGGCGGTAACTGTGCTTTGACCGGTTATGCGGGTAGGCTGCCGACAAAAAAGGCTTTACTGGATTTGGAGTCGGATGTCAGGTGAACTGCCGGATTAGGTTGACGAAATCTTTACCATACTTTTTCTTCTTATATTCTCCGATACCGCTGATAGATCCGAAATCTTCAATGGTGGTAGGTCGTGAAATGCTGAGCAGATGTAATACTTTGTCCGACAATACAATATAGGCGGGCAGACCTTCCTGGTCAGCTAATTGTTTTCTTAATCCGCGCAGTGCTTCGAATAAATCTTCGCTTTCGCCGCCTGCCAGGCCGAAAGGAAGTTCTTTGGTTACCACTACTTTCTTCTTTTTCCCTTTTCGTGTAGCGGTCTCTTCGTGACGGATAACTGCCAATGTGGCTTTTGCTCTCCCAAAAAGAATGTCACTTCCGCTGGGCGTGATTTTCAGATGGTTGTTCTCGTTATAAGCTATTTCAAAATAGCCGAGTTGCAACATCTGGAGAAGGTAATCTTGCCAATCGCGAGGGGGAATATCACGCCCGACACCGAATGTCTTGAGTTCTTGGTACCCTTTCGCTGTCACCTCTGCCGAATAGCTTCCCCGCAGAATGTCGATCAGAAGCCCTGTCCCGATCTGTTGTTCCGCACGTGCAATGGCGCTTAGTGCTTTTTGTACAATGACTGTCCCATCAAAACGCTGGGGGGGATTCTTGCAGACATCACAATTTCCGCAGTCCTCTGTGGCTGTCTCTCCGAAATAGCTCAATAAGATGCGTCTCCGGCAGATGTCAGCTTCCGCATATTGTTGCATTCGTTGAAGTTTCTCGAGATTGATCTTTTGTTGGCTACTTTCCGATGCAAATTTGGTCAGTAGTATCAGGTCGCCTAATGAATAAAACAATACAGTATCGCTGGGCAGGCCATCCCGTCCGGCACGTCCGATTTCCTGATAAAAGCTTTCTATACTTTTGGGCAGATTATAGTGAATCACCCAGCGTACATTCGATTTGTCGATTCCCATACCGAAAGCGATGGTGGCACACACTACCTGAATGCGGTCGTTGATGAAATCATTTTGTGTCTCGTCACGTTGCTGTGCGGATAAACCGGCATGATAGACCCCACAACGGATACCTTGCTTTAGCAGCGTTTGGGCTACAGTTTCTGTCTTGTTGCGGCTCATGCAGTAGATAATTCCGCTTTCTTTTCCATGGCGTTGGATGAATTCTATGATGGCTTTATTTTTTTCTTTCGTCTGAATCAGTAATGAAAAAAATGTCAGAGATTATTCCTTTCATAATGGTTTTCTGTGGAGCATCAAGGCGTTTGTCTATCAGACTGTTAACAGATTCACTCCATCTTTCAGAAGTGGCTCTGCAGCTATGTAGTATCTTTTTACGAAAATCTTCAGGACTTTCGCATTCGTTAATGCCGATGTCGGCATTTTGTATAGTATCGTTAATTTGTTTCGGTACTGCCCGCTTTGTAACTGCTATTTTCCCTTTTGTAATAAGATCATTGTAATCGCTGTAGAATTCATTCGTGTCCATAAGGCTGCTCCTCCTTAAATCTCACATATTGATTATAAAAATTATACCAGAAATGCCCCTTTTTGAAAATGTCAGTATGTTACGAAACCGCACACCCGTACCTATTGCGTCCATATTCTGCATCCTTTATACTTTTCTCAAACAGAAATTTGTGAAAGGAGACTTAACGCATGGATAAAATTTTAAGGGCGGTGGACGTTTCCGTCTGGTTCGCCCATCAGGGATGGTTCCGTCCGTCCACATGCCATATAGGGCCGCATATACTGGATCTGCATGTCCTGCAGGAAATCGACGAGGGTGACACCATCCGGTATATTTGTAAATGCGACGATGATGACGAATGGGAGTATTCCTACAAAACATTCATTTTTAACAAAAGAGATATGAGATGGTACTTAGAATCTTAAAATAAGAGAGGATTTTTTGCATGGAAAAAATCGTATGGATTTACAATTCACCAGGAAAAGATGAGAAAGCACACATGAATGCCCTGAACAAACTGTTATCAGAGGGATGGCGTGTGAAAATGATGTCTGCATGTGCTGCCGGAGACTACTCTCCCGCATCGCATTTGTACATAGTTTTGGAAAAATAGGAGAAATTCACCATGCTAGATTTAATCGTTCGGCTGCTCTTCTGCCACCTGCTTGGTGACTATGTATTGCAGACTCCGTTTCTGGCAGAAACAAAAGGAAGAAACTGGTATCATATGTTCGCGCATTGCACCTTGTACAGCCTTCCTTTTTATATCTTCTTCGGTCTGAACTGGCAGCTGGCTGTCTTGTTCTTTTCTCATCTATGCATAGACACTGCGAAAGCCAGATACCAGAAAATCAGTTATGTAGCAGATCAAGCATTACATTACTGTATACTGCTTACTTACATAATTTCTTCATGAGCAAACTTGCTCTGCAGATACTGAAGGTATTTGCGAGGATATGCTTGTCGTGTGCACACAGAAAGCGAACAAGTCCGTTCGATTCAAAAAGGGTTATTTTCTGATAAGATGTCGTATACAAAAAAAGTAAGAAAAAAATGTTAATAAATGTTCGTTATATTGTGCAAATCGACATCCTGGGTTGATAACCCGGACATCTCAGTTTCTAATATGCAGGGAATACAGTTTCGTAACAAATTGACATATACTATAAAAATAATATGTTCTACCATATATACATCTACAGGAGAGTAAATGTATAGCCAATAGAAAAGGGAGGAAATGTTATGGTTTGCAAAGAATGTGGGAAAGAAAACAAGGATGACGCGGCATATTGTGATGGATGTGGAGCAACATTGAAAAAGAAACGGCGGAAAAAAGGCAGGTTTTTTGCCGCAATAGGAATCCTGGCAGCAGCTGTTATTGCCGGGGCTGTAGTGAAAAATGTTTATACTGGCGGTACGGACTGGCAGGCTTCCGGAGGAGCCGGAAATAGCTATGATGAGACTGCAGCCCAGGAAGTGAAAAACGAATATAAATTGAATGAAACGTTTGAACTTGATGGTTTGTATTTCAATTTTACAAAGGCTTTTTCAAATGATGAATATGGATTTTGGGAGAGCAGTTCGGACGAAAAAGTGCTTGCGGGTTTTGAAGGTACGGTACAGAACTATTCAGATTATGATGTGAACCTCCAGAATTATGCCTATACTATTGAATTCATCAACGGCAATGGTAAAAAACAGCAGACAACAGAGCCGATGGTAGAGTGTTATGGAGGTACCGGTGATTATTCAACATCCAGTATAATTGGGTCAGGACGGGAAGGGGATATTTACATATTCCTGTCACCGGACGCAGATTGTGAGGCACTGAAAATGACCATCCAGACCTCCAGCGGTTCAGAAGAAGCGGTCG
>ERZ838827.2636-NODE-2636-length-9853-cov-2.721678_pt1 | contig 9853 bp, 8 predicted proteins | sample MGYA00519881_ERZ838827 | MGnify/ENA primary metagenome ERZ838827 (study PRJEB31850, sample SAMEA3708842) | human gut metagenome | biome: human gut; feature: human-associated habitat; material: faeces | place: China | collected 2014 ...
TTTTCACTGCTTCCGGCATTGGAGTTGTCATTTTCCATCTGTCTCCGACTGCCTCCTCATAAGTCTTTCCTGCGGAACGCGGGCTGGCAGCCACAGTTACCACTTCAAACCATGGGTGATCCTCCAAAAGAGAGATAAATCTCTGTCCGACCATTCCTGTTGCTCCAAGTATTCCTACTTTTAATTTCTGATCCATTTTATTTTCCTCCTGTCTTTCCTTTTGATTTCCCATATAAACGGAACATGAACCTCTATTCTGTAAGCAAATATGCTTCTTCCATCTCGATCACTTTCTGCATCGCCTTTTGTCCCGGCGCTCCGATCGTGTTGCGCATCTCCACACAAGTCTTCATACTGATGGCGTCATATATATCTTCCTCAAACACCGGAGAGATCGCCCGGAATTCTTCCAGACTCATATCATCCAGCGCTATATTTTTCTCAATGCAGTAAAGGACGAGTCTTCCGACGATCCCATGCGCATCCCGGAACGGTACTCCATGATTTACAAGATAATCTGCCGCATCGGTGGCATTGGTAAATCCATGCTTCGCACTGTCCTCCATCCGTTTCGGACGGAAACGCAGTGTGTCCAGCATTCCGGTGAACAGCGCCAGACAGCCTTTCGTCGTGTCGATCGCGTCAAATACCAGTTCTTTATCTTCCTGCATGTCTTTATTATAGGCCAGCGGGATCCCTTTCATCGTCGTGAGCATAGACATCAGCGCGCCGTACACACGCCCCGTCTTTCCACGCACAAGTTCCGCGATATCCGGATTTTTCTTCTGCGGCATAATGCTGCTTCCGGTACTGTACGCGTCGTCGATCTCCACAAACTGATACTCGTTGGAATTCCAGATGATGACTTCCTCCGAAAAACGGCTCAGATGCATCATCACCGTAGACATCGCCGATAACAACTCGATCAGATAATCCCGATCCGCCACGGAATCCATACTGTTTAAAGTCGGTCCGTCAAAATCCAGAAGCTTGGCCGTATATTCCCGGTCCAGCGGATAAGTCGTACCTGCCAGCGCCCCGGATCCGAGCGGACAATAATTCATCCTTTTATAAATATCTTTCATCCGGGAACGATCCCGCTTAAACATCTCAAAATATGCTCCCAGATGATGTGCCAGCGTGATCGGCTGTGCTTTCTGCAAATGTGTAAATCCCGGCATAAACGTCTCGGTATGCTCTTTCATCAATTTCAGAAGACTCTGGAGGATCCCCTTTAAAAGCGCATCCAATTCCAAGATCTCATCCCGCGTGTAAAGCTTCATATCCAGAGCAACCTGATCATTTCTGCTTCGTCCGGTATGTAATTTCTTTCCGGCATCGCCGATCCGGTCGATCAGATTCGCTTCCACAAAACTGTGGATGTCTTCATATTCTTCCGTGATCGGAAGCGTTCCGTTCTCCACATCCCGCCTGATCCCCTGTAGTCCCTCGATGATCTGCTCTTTTTCTTCGTCCGTTAAAATTCCCTGTTTGGCGAGCATTGTCACATGCGCGATACTTCCTCTGATGTCCTGCTCCCAAAAACGCCGGTCAAATGAAATGGATGCGTTAAACTGATATACTAACCGGTCTGTTTCTTTTGTGAAACGACCGCCCCATAATTGTGCCATTCCCGAATCCCCCTTTTCCTAATCAAATGCTGTTCAAAATAGCAGGCTTTTCTTTGCCCGATATCTTCTCCATAGTTTAGCACAGTAACGTGTGAATGTCCACTATAAAAATGATTCTTTTTTATGATTCTTTTTGTGATCTTTTTCACTGGTTCCCTTTCGCTCTGCTCTCTTTCGTTCCTCCAGCGAGAACACACAGCCGCAGTAATCCTGCCGGTACATCCCGTATTCTTCCGACAATTCCACTGACCGCTTATATCCGTTTTTCTTTTTAAAATCCGAAAACAAATACTTCACACCGTATTGTTCTGCCAGTCTGCCTCCGATCTCATTTAACTTCTGTGCATTTTTCATCGGGCTGATACTGAGCGTCGTCGTAAAATAATCATACTTTTCTTCTGCTGCGAGCCGGGCGCATTCTTCCAACCGCATCTCATAGCAGGAAAAACACCGTTCTCCGCCCTCGGGAATCTGCTCCATTCCGCGCGCCATATCATAAAACCGCTTTGTGTCATATTCTCCCTCGATAAACGAAATAGGATGCCCCCACTCCCGCTTCCGGATCAATTCCTGCTGTTCACACACCCGCATCGAATATTCCTGTTCCGGATAGATATTCGGATTATAATAAAATACCGTGATCTCCATATATTCGGAAAGATATTCCAGCACATAGCTGCTGCAGGGCGCACAACAGCTATGAAGCAGAAGTCTCGGAACCGCCTTTTGTTTGGAAACTTCTTCCAGTTCCTGTTCCAATACTCTCTGATAATTTATTTTCTGATTTTGTTTCATGAACGATTCTCCCTCATGTCATTTTTGAAATCTCGATCTGAAATTTGAGTATACCACACAGCGCTCTTTTTCACAAATCTCTTCTTCTTTCATAATTTAAAATATCAGAAGCCCCAGCCGTCACAAGGCAGCCATACAAATAACTTAGGATTGGAGTGTTTCAATGGAACCTGTACTGGAATTATCACATATCAATTATGCATATCACACAATGGATGGAGAGACCAAGGCGCTGAACGATATTTCATTTTCTGTCGCTCCCGGAGAATTCGTTGCTTTCGTAGGTCCCTCCGGATGCGGAAAATCCACGCTTCTCTCCATTCTCTCCGGTCTTTTGAAAACAGAAACCGGACAGATCCGTGTCAACGGAAAGGATTTGAAAAACAGCACGACAAACATCGGATATATGCTACAGCACGATCATCTCTTTGAATGGAGAACCATTTACCACAATGTACTGCTCGGACTTGAGATCCAGCATATGCTGACGGCACGCACACGCGCCAAAGCGGAAGAACTTCTGGAACTCTACGGTCTGAAACCTTTTGCCGACTCCAGACCGTCCGAACTTTCCGGCGGAATGCGCCAGAGAGCCGCGCTGATCCGGACTCTGGTACTTGAGCCGGATATCCTCCTTTTGGATGAACCTTTTTCCGCACTGGATTATCAGACCCGGCTTTCTGTCGGAGATGACATCGGACAGATCATCCGAAATGCACACAAGACGGCGCTTCTCGTCACCCACGACCTTTCCGAAGCGGTAAGTCTGGCTGACCGGGTGATCATCCTTACCAAACGCCCCGCGTCGGTCACGCGCATCGTGCCGATCACATTTTCTTTGGAAGATGATACGCCGATGCATCGTCGTGACGCACCCGAATTTAAAACTTATTTCAATCTCATCTGGAAGGAGCTGAACAAAAATGACTGACATTTCCCCGGAACAGATCCGGTATCTCAATCAAATAAAACGACATGTCTACATCGTCCGTACTGCGAGGATCTTCATCCTTTTCGGCTTTCTTATCCTCTGGGAATTGGCAGCCGATACCGGGATCATCGATTCTTTTATTTTCAGCAGCCCCTCCAAGATCGTCCGGTGCTTCCGGAAAATGGTCTCGGATCACACGATCTTTTTCCATATCTGGACAACGCTGTATGAAACGATCATCAGCTTTCTCCTCGTCACAGCTTTCAGCATCCTCGCGGCAGTTCTTTTATGGAGCAGTGTCAAGCTTTCCGAGATCCTCGATCCTTATCTTGTCGTCTTAAACAGTCTCCCGAAATCTGCACTCGCCCCGCTTCTGATCGTCTGGCTCGGAGCCAACTCCAAAACGATCATCGTTGCCGGAATGTCCGTTGCGATTTTCGGAAGCATATTGAACCTGTATACGGAATTCAAGACTGTCGACCCGGAAAAGATCAAATTGATCTACACGCTCCACGGCACCAAACGCCATGCGCTGACAAAAGTCATACTGCCGGGTTCCGTTCCGGCGATCATCAGCAACATGAAAGTCAACATCGGTCTGTGTCTGGTCGGTGTCATCATCGGAGAATTTCTCGCCGCCAGAAACGGACTCGGCTACCTGATCATCTACTCCAGTCAGGTCTTCAAAATGGATTGGCTGCTGATGTCGATCCTTCTACTCTGTATCATGGCGATGGGACTCTATGCGCTGATCAGTCTGGCTGAAAAATGGTATCTGAAACGAAACAACAGTGGGATCAGATAACGCAGCGACGCGGTCTTCGCGGAACGATTTATGCGAGACGATGCAATTTCCTGTCAAAGAAAAATCCAGATAGAATCCCTTTGTTTCGGACTCCGTCTGGATTTTGTATACCTATTGAAAATAGCGTCAGTGTACAAATAGAAATACACCTTGTACACTGACGCTGCCTTTTGTTTCTCACTGCATCATTTCATATACAACACCGGAAGTTCTCGCTATGAACTGACGTGCCTGATAAGGATCTATAAGATTTTCAGACATCACACACAGCACATAGGTACCGCTGTTCCCATATACGATGGCTGCATCATTTTCCACATCGGAAAGTTCTCCTGTCTTATTTCCGACGATCACCCCGCCCGGAATACCGGATGGGATCTTACTTCTGCGCTCCTGCTGTTTCATATATTCCAAAATACTTGCGCTTCCTTCCAGCTGTCCGGCATTTGCCATCTTGAGAAAATTACAGCAGTCACGGACAGATGTGTAATTATCGTCGACATCATTTGGCTGCAGCATCAGTCTTCCCATATGAGTGTCCGAAAATCCATGATTGGCAGCGTACTGATTCACCAGCGCCATTCCGTTTTCCGCACTTCCGCCTCCAAGCCTTGTCACAAGCTGATTACAGGAATCGTTGTCACTTACCCGGATCATACTCCCGATCAAAGCCTCTGTCTCCCCGGCATAAGACTCATACACGCTGACGTTCCCGTAATTCTCATATACACAGCCTGCCACATACAGTTTGATCAAACTCGCCGCCTGCATCGGTCCGCCTCCGACAAGAGCAAGGTCATTCGCATCGACTGAACCTGCACAGATTGCCACCGTTCCTCCTGCCCCGTATTCCGTATTGACCAGATTTTCCAACTGTGTCTGCATCTCTGCAGGATCGGCACTTCCCGCATTGGACGGAGCTGTATTTTCCGCGGTTTCATTCACCGCTCCGTCTGTCTGCTCATTTGCTGTCTGCTCATTTGCTGTCTGCGCTTCCAATGCCTTTTTCTCCTGTTCTTCCTTTTCTCTCATCGCTTTTTCTTCTGCTGCTTTTTGCTTTTCTTCTGTCTCTGCAACGACTTCTCCTTTGATCACAGATTCCTCTTTTTTCGCCGCCTGCTTCTCGGCGTGAGACTCTGTCAGAACTTTCCCGATCAGGATCAGCAGAAAGATCAGCAGAATCGTTTCCAAGATCACCAGAACCCGGAGCAATCCTTTGACTTTGCTTCTTTTCTTCATATGCTATTTCCTCAGATATTCACTGTTCACATAGCCATATGCATCCAGATCCGGTACATATACATACCAGTATGTTCCGGTTGAGAAATCGATCACATCCACTTCCTGACCGTTTGCGATCTTGCCGATTTCATTTGCAGAGTCAAATGCTTTTGCATTACGCAGTGCCAGATATCCTGTCGATACATTTGCATAATACACGTTGTCATTATAAATATTTACACTTGCATAAGATGAGACAAGATAATCACTGTTTGTATATCCGTAGCTGCCCAGACTCGGTGAATATACATACCAATACTGTTCATTTGTCCGGAGCGCATATACATAATCTCCGTTGTACATTTTCCCGATCTCGTTTGATGCGTCAAAAGCTTTTGTATTGCGCAGTGCCAGATATCCCTTGGATACATTGATATAATATACCCCCTGATAATTTGCCGGCGGATTGCCCGGTCCTAACAGATCTCCGGTTTTCTGAGGCGCCTGCTGTGTATTTGCAGTTGTAGCCGCATCCTCTTCTTTTATCTCCGTTTTCTCGTCTGAGAGTTTACTGCTTTCCACATATCCAAATGCACTTTTTCCCGGAGCGTATATATAAGAATACTGATCCCCCGACATCGCCAGTACCGTCACTTCTTCGCCGCTTTCCGCCACTCCTAACGACACTGCCTCTGTGTCCGGTGTACTTAATATCGTCAAAGTTTCATCTTTCCCTACGTTCACATATTTCGTTGCCGGCTCCATCACTGCGTCACTTTTGTTCGTCAGGTAATGATAGTCGATATATCCTGTCACATCCTCCGCTTCCACATATACTTTCCAATAGCGGTCATCTCCTTTTTCCACCAGAGAAACCTTTTCTCCATTGTCCAGTTTTGCTACAACTTTGCCGTCTTTTTCTTCTGTTTCACGGACTTTCATCACATCTTTGCAGCCTGTCACATAATAATCCCCTGTGGTCTCGACCTTTTCTTTCCCTTTCCATAAAAATACGCCGATCCCCCCAACTGCTGCCAAGATCACCACTACGACTGCGATCACGATTCCCCAACGTTTCTTCTTCGCGGGAGCCTGTCGCTGTATCTCCGTCTGTGTGCCATATGGCGGCTGCTGATATGACTGCTGTGTGTAGGGCTGCTGTCCATAAGACTGCTGGTTATATGATTGCTGTGTATACGGCTGCTGATTATACGGTTGCTGCATATTCGGCTGCTGATTATACGGTTGCTGCCCATAAGACTGCTGCTGTGTATATGCCGCCTGTCCACCGTACATTGTATGATCTGCAAACTCTGTCACAGAATCACCGGCAGAATCCATCTCGCAGCCCCGGATCATCCCCAACAGTTCCTCCATAGTCTGGCAGCGGCTTTGGGCATTCACTGCGAGACCATACAGTAATATATTCTCCTGCCGTTTTGAAATTCTGGCTCCCGTTTCGGACGGACGCTTCAGCAGATCCTGTCCTCTCCGTTCCGGTGCCTCCACCGGAGTGATCCCTGTGATACATTTATACATGGTTGCGCATAATCCGTACACGTCTGTCCATGGACCCTGCATTTCATTCCCCATATACTGCTCTTCCGGCGCATATCCTTTTTTGATCGTCCCGGTCTGTTCCTGACCTTGTTCCATGTAATACTGTGCCGATCCGAAATCCATCAGCTTCAGACAGCCTTTGTTCAGATACATGATATTGTTCGGACTGATATCCCGATGGATCACACCTAATTTGTGCATTTTTCCAAGAACAATGACGATCGGATCGATCAAACGGAACACCTTTCCCGCATCCATCGGTCCATTTTCACGGATATAATCTGCTAATGTTCTCCCATCCAGATATTCCATGACCATATAGGCAGTCGCATTCGCTTCAAAAAAGTCCCGCACGTTTACAATTCCTGATTCTTCCGAAAACTGTGCTGCCTTTCTCGCTTCATCCAGAAAACGTTCCACGCCCGCTTTCACAAATTCACGCTGTTGATCTGTTGAGATCGTCAGCTCGTCTGTAACGGCATGATTACGATTAACATGCCCCGCCGGATAAAATTCCTTGACTGCAACTTTTGTATCCAGCACAAGATCACGACCTATATAAGTGATCCCGAAACCGCCCTCTCCGATCACATTTCCGATCAGATATCTTTCCCGAAGCACGGTTCCCGGCTTCAAATGGTGCGGCGCAATATCGGCAATCTGTAAATTTACACAGTCAGCACAAAGCGTTCCGGTTGTAACTTCTCTCATACAATTCATACAATACTTTTTCATATGTACGCTCCTTTATCTCCCTATGCTATTTTTTCATTCTTCCCTCAACTCTCTCTTTCCTCCATATTATAAGTTCATTCACACGCAATAGCAATAAAAATTCCAAATCTTTCCGGCACATCTCACCGTTTCTTTATTTTTCTATGCTTTCTTTGATCTGAATTGAAAAAATATGTCTTTTTCTTAACAATGCTTGCACTTTTTTGTGCATATGGTACAATTTTTGCATAGGTGCGCTTCCTTTTTCGGGTTATTTTCAGCGTATTCCTCAAAATTCAAAGGAGAGGTGAACAAATATGAGCAGACTAGAACTATCCACCCCAACTCAGGCTCAGCTCGTTGTGGAAGGTTTGTACAAAGATCTGGAACGCAGGATCGAATCCAGTCCTCCGGGACTTTGTCCGGTTGACTTATCCAGAGCTTTCCTCGACATGTGCCATGCCCAGACATGCGGCAAATGTGCTCCATGCCGGATCGGACTCGGACAATTGAGCCATTTTATTACCGACGTGTTGGACGGAAAAGCCACACTGGAGACACTGGATGTGATGGAAGAACTTGCACTTTCCATCATGGATTCCGCCGATTGCGCGATCGGATACGAAGCCGCGCACATGGTATACAAAGGACTGATCGGCTATCGTGAAGACTATGAAGAGCATATCCGGCAGGGACGCTGTACATGTACATATCATCAGCCGGTTCCCTGTGTATCTCTTTGTCCTGCGGAAGTTGATATTCCGGGTTATATCGCTTTGGTCGGAGAAGGCCGCTATGCCGACGCCGTCCGCCTGATCCGAAAAGACAATCCGTTTCCGACTACCTGCGGTTTTATCTGCGAACATCCATGTGAGGCCCGCTGCCGACGCAATATGGTAGACGACAAGATCAATATCCGCGGGCTCAAACGTGTTGCCGCCGACTTTGCCGGAAAAGTTCCTCCTCCGGCTTGTGCCGCTCCGACCGGAAAACACATTGCCATCGTAGGCGGCGGTCCCTGCGGTTTGAGCAGCGCTTACTATCTGCAGCTGATGGGACACCAGACGACCGTATACGAGATGCTTCCGGAGCTCGGCGGTATGCTTCGTTACGGAATCCCGAATTACCGGCTTCCGAAAGAACGTCTGGACGAAGACATTCAGGCGATCCTGGATACCGGTGTCGAAGTACAGTACGGAAAACGGATCGGAGACGATCTCACGATCCAGCAGCTCCGCGAGCAATATGATGCCGTCCTGATCTCCATCGGCGCAAGCACGGATAAAAAGCTCGGAATTGAGGGTGAAACTGCAGAGGGTGTGATCTCCGCCGTTCACTTCCTGCGCGACGTCGGTCTCGGAAAGAAACCGGATCTAAGCGGTCAGGAAGTTGCCATCATCGGCGGCGGAAATGTCTCCATGGATGCAGTCCGCACTGCGATCCGCCTCGGTGCGAAAAAAGTCAGTATTGTCTACCGCCGCCGGATCGCCGATATGACCGCACTTCCGGACGAGATCGAGGGAGCGATCGCCGAGGGCGTCGAAGTCCAGGTATTAAAAGCTCCGTCCCGGATCGATCTGGACGAGAGCGGACATATCAGAGGATTGTTTGTCACTCCGCAGATGGTCAGCAAGATCAAAGACGGACGTGCCAGCATCCGGCCAACCGGCGAGGAAGATCTGTTCATCCCTTGTACGACTTTGATCGTCGCGATCGGACAGGATATCGAATCCGGTCACTTTGAACAGGCGGATTTCCCGGTCATGCGCGGGCGACTGATGTCAGCAAAAAATGCCGGCTTCGAGAATATTCCGGGCGTCTTCACCGGCGGGGACTGTGCAACCGGTCCATCTTCCGTGATCAAAGCGATCGCCGCTGCAAAAGTGATCGCGGCCAATATTGACGAATATCTCGGATACCATCATATTATCACCGCAGATGTTGAGATTCCGAAACCGCGTCTTGACGACCGTACTCCGTGCGGAAGAGTGAACATGACCGAGCGCGAAGTCTGTGAACGCGTCTGTGATTTTGAGGGAGTCGAAAACTGCATGACGGAACAGGAAGCGAAGCAGGAAGCAAACCGCTGCCTGCGCTGTGACCACTTTGGTCTCGGAGTCTTTAAAGGAGGGCGGAAAACAGTATGGTAAATCTTACAATTGACAATAAAGCGATCTCCGTTCCCGCCGGAACCAC
>ERZ838827.2641-NODE-2641-length-9826-cov-2.563914_pt1 | contig 9826 bp, 8 predicted proteins | sample MGYA00519881_ERZ838827 | MGnify/ENA primary metagenome ERZ838827 (study PRJEB31850, sample SAMEA3708842) | human gut metagenome | biome: human gut; feature: human-associated habitat; material: faeces | place: China | collected 2014 ...
GCCAGTTCTCAAATGCGAACATGGTTCTCCAGTATAACCAGAATGTGGAATCAAATACTTCATCGTCAAATACATCTTCAATTGTCTTGTCATAAAGATCTTCATCCTTTGTCATGAACAGCTTCATGATCTCCATGCAGCCCTTCTGGCTCAGATTGAATTTACCGTCTGTATGAGCATCCTTTCCTCTATCCTTGGTTGCACGACAGAGAGAATAGTTGGGGTCTTCCTTATTCAGCCAGTAATATTCATCAAGTACAGATACACCAGGTGTTTCAATGGATGGAATACTTCTGAAAAGATCCCATAAGCACTCGAAATGGTTTTCCATCTCACGTCCCCCACGCATCACATATCCGCGGCTCGGATCAAAGATACCGTCACATGCACCGCCTGCAATATCCATTGCCTCCAGAATGTGGATATTCTTTCCTGGCATCTGTCCGTCACGTACAAGGAAACAGGCTGCTGCAAGAGAAGCCAGTCCGCTTCCTACGATATAAGCATGTTTATCATCTACGCCTTCCGGCTTTCTTGGACGTGCAAATGCTTCATAGTTACCGTTTGTATAATAAATTCCCTTACTGTTTTTCTCATATTTTCCACGTTCTGTATTGCGATATTCACTTGTATTATGAAGTGCGTCATAATCTTCTTTTTTCTTTGTCTCAGCTGTTTTATACTTCTTTCCTGCTGCCACTGCTGCCACGCCTGCTCCAACTGCCAATGCGGATACAAGTCCTAAACCTTTATTTTTACTCATAATACACATCCACCTTTCTTCAATTCTTCTTTAGAAGTTCTTTCAGCTCTGTGATTTTAAATGCTTTTCGTTCTCTCTGCTTTACCCATTTCCCGTCAAGACATCTTCATGACTTTTACATTCTTATCTGTATGTTTCCCATATCATAAGCATTTCATCCGTCTGAATGATTTGTTTGTTGCTATGGCTGTATATTAACAGTTAAAATATGATTCTACAATTTACAAAAGCCGCCGAATGATAAGTTTTTTATCACCCTGCGGCTTTTGTAAAGAATTTTTATATGATTATTTTTCCATATTATTTTTCTGAAAGTTATGAATGGATGTAGTCACTGTATCGTGAAGCGTCAGATCCATCATTCTTACCAGATCTTCAATATTTTCTTTCATTCCTTCCCTGATCCACTCAAGCATGATTCCCACAAAACCATATTTATAGAAGTCTGCAATAAATTTCTTATCCTCTTCTGTGATATTCAGACCCTTGCTTTTTTCTTCCACCACACCCACGATCAGATCATAGGTTAATTTAAAAAGATAATTTTCTATCCGCTCCCTGTCCACATTTCTGTAAACATTCATAATAAACGGTTTGTTTTCCAGCACTGCCTCAAATATCTGGGTCAGCCCTTCTGTCCAGGACTCAGAAGTCTTTTTGCCCTGCAGGGCTTTTGTTCCATCTTCCACACAGGACCATTCAACCAGATCATAAATATCCTTGAAATGATAATAAAAAGCCATGCGGCTTATTCCACAGTCTGTGGTAATATCTGTTATCGTGATCTTGTCCAGAGGTTTCTTCAGAAGAAGCCGTTTCAGGGATTCTTCCAGAGCTGCTTTTGTGGTATTTGGCATATAACTCCTCCAGTCTGCTTACTGTGATTATTTCCAGTCGTAGTTTCTCAGGTGTCCTTCCAGATTCATGTGGTCAAAATTATTCTGGCGCAGTGCCTCATACAGAACAATTGCTACGGAATTGCTCAGGTTCAGAGAACGGATATCTCCGATCATAGGGATTCTTACACAGGTTTCCTGATTATTGACCAGAATGTCCTCCGGGATTCCTGCGCTCTCTTTTCCAAACATAATGTAGCAGTCTTCTTCATAATGAACATCAGTATAAGTCTGAGGTGCTTTTGTTGTTGCATAGTAAATCTTTGCACCGGGATTCTTCTCCAGAAATTCTTCAAAGTCCAGATATGTAGTTACATCCAGATCTTTCCAGTAATCCATTCCTGCTCTCTTTAAGGCTTTCTCACTTAAGGAAAATCCCAGAGGCTCGATAAGATGGAGTCTGGTTCCTGTTGCCACACAGGTACGGCCGATATTTCCTGTGTTTGCAGGAATCTCCGGCTCGTGAAGTACAATATTTAATTTTGCCATTTTCTTTTTATTCCTCTTGTTATTAATCGTCTGTCTTTTCTTAGAAAATTGTCTCTTAAGTTTCCTGCAGTTACTCTTTGAGAAGTTGCTGCAGTTCATCCTCTGCCGGACGTTCCAGATAGCGGGCACTGCCGCCACTGTAGAGAAGCCGGTCATTGCCGCTGTTAGTCTGACCGATGACCTCTGCCATAAATCCCTCATTGCGAAGTCTCTGTACCAGTGCTTCACCTCCGCGGATTCCAATCAACACTGCTCCATCTGCCTGAAGCTTATATGGATTCAGGTCAAAAATCTCGCACACTTCTATGGTCTCCTGACGAATCGGTACCTTACGGAAGTCTGCTTCCAGTCCTACTTCTGAAGCTTCTGCCATCTTCCAGAGCGCACTTAAAAAACCGCCTTCGCCCATAGCATATAATGCACTGGCTTCTGCCTCCTGCGCAATCTTCCAGACAATACTGCCGGCTCCATAATCGTCCCGAAGTGAAATACAATTCTGAATAAAACCGGCAGAGAATCTCTCTGCCAGTTTGTCCTTTTTATTTTTTGCTATTACAGAGGTTCCTTTCAGAGCCACCGGACATGCCACTACCAGTTCATCTCCCGGTTTCAGGCATCCGGTTATTTCTGCCCTCAGAGCCTCCATTGCCGCCTGTCCCAGTCTCATTCTTTTCCTCCGAAAATTTATTATACGATCAGAGACAGAACTGTCGGCACTACCATTGCCAGTACCAGAATGATTGCAATAATTGCTGTGATCACTTTACGGTTCTTTGGATTAAACATTCCCATTTCTCTTCACCTCTTTAATCTCTGTTCAGGTTCTCAAACACATCTTTCGTCACATCTGTCACATGAGCGTTGTTAGTCAGCGGATCACGGTCTGCATAGTTAAACAGCAGCACTGTTCCATCTGCAAATACTTCCACATGTGCATTCTTTGCCACTTTTTCCCGCTTTCTGAAGTCCCATATCTGTCTCTCAAAAGGCTTCTGATCTCTGGCAAAGCCAGGACGGCTTTTCAAGTTTTCTCTCAGATAGAGATCATATACCATCTGGTCTTTTACCTGATCCATGGAAATCTCCGGCACATCCTCCAGAAATTCCAGCAGGATCTCATATCTTCGCATTCTTGTATGAGAAACATCACCATAGCCCTTTTCCATGTAAAAGCTGCCCAGTCTCTCATAAATCGAGAAAGCATCCTGGAAAAAGTTTTCCAGATATTCAAGTGTATTCTGGAATTGTCCACTATTATAATACACTTCCACCATATTTTCCACAGTTTTCAGCTTCAAAACATGGTCATAATCCAGCCACTTCGTGGAAAGTACCTCATAAGGCTCCTGTGTTTTGTATACAATACCATATTCCTTGCACATCTCCATCATATGGGAACCCTTTAACACCTTCAAAAAGCCCAGCTGAAGCTGCTGTGGTTTCAGTGCATAAACATCATTAAAGGAATGCCGGAAGCTGTCGTAATCTTCATAGGGAAGTCCTGCAATCAGATCCAGATGCTGATGGATATTTCCAAAGCTATGGATTCTGTCAACAATTCCTTTCAATTTTTCAAAATCCATAGTTCTGTGAATTGCCTTAATCGTGTCCGGATTTGTTGACTGTACTCCGATCTCCAGCTGAATCAGACCCGGGCGCATGGTGGACATTTCCTGCAGTTCCTCTTCTCTTAACAAATCTGCTGAAATCTCGAAGTGGAAGTTTGTCACACCATTATCGTGTTCATTAATATACTTCCAGATTGCCATTGCATGATCATGTTTACAGTTAAAGGTACGGTCTACAAACTTTACCTGCGGAACCTTATTGTCTATAAAAAACTGCAGCTCTTTCTTTACTGTCTCTGTATCTCTGAAACGCAGTTTCTTATCAATGGAAGAAAGACAGTAACTGCAGGAGAAAGGACATCCTCTGCTGCTTTCATAATAAATGATCCTGTTCTTAAACTCGGACAGATCTTTGTAAATGAATGGAATACTGCTTAAGTCCATGATCTGGCGCCATCCATTATGTATGATCCGATCTCCGTCTCTGTAGCAGATTCCTGTCATATCTTTCAGGTTCTGCGGATTTTTTTCCACATAATATCCGGCAAGTTCTTTAAATGTTTCTTCACCTTCCCCGACCATAACACCTTTAAATTCTGAGTTTTCTGTCAGGAATTTCTCCGCATCATAAGAAACTTCCGGACCGCCGGCCCAAAAGTCGGCGCCCGGAAGAATCTTTATTAGATCTGCCATCAGTTCTTTTACAAAAGAAAGGTTCCAGATATAACAGGACACGCATACCACATCAGGATGCTCCAGATAAATATCACGCATGATATCATCTTTCTGCTGGTTGATGGTATATTCCTTTAATACAATATGATCTGCGTAATCGGATGCATATGCCTGCAGATCATAAACAGCAAGATTAGAATGAATATATTTTGCATTGCATGCCACTAATAAAATCTTCATAAATCTTTAGCCTTCCAGTGCACTCTTCAGCTCTTCTTTGGAAGTAAGACCTACGAAGCGTTTCACTTCCGCACCGTCTTTAAACAGGATCAGTGTCGGAATGCTGACTACACGAAACTGCTGTGCAAGTGCCATATTCTGATCTACGTCTACTTTTCCTACTGCGTATCCCTCTTCTGCCAGTTCTTCTACAACCGGACCCTGACGCATACATGGTCCACACCATGTTGCCCAGAAATCTATAAGAACCGGTTTCTCAGATTTTAATACTTCTGTTTCAAAATTTGCTGTTGTAATCTCTCTTGCCATAATTCATATCTCCTTTGCTTATTCTTTATAAAAATTTGCAATGTAAGTTCTCTGGTTTTATAATATCAACACTATAACCCTGTTAAATTTTCAGTTTTTATTTTAGATTTTTATTTTAAAGATCTTACATACTTCCCTGCATTAATACCTGCCTGTGCTCCCTCATACACAGCTTTCGCCACCTGAAGAAGCCCGCCTGTACAGTCACCTGCCGCATAGAGTCCCGGGATGGTTGTTTCCATATTTTCGTTAACTTTAATGTTTCCTTTTTCAGTAAGTTCAGCTCCCATCTGGCGGGCAATCTCAGTACTGCCTGCAGTTCCCATTGCAATAAATACACCCTCTGCAGGACAGAAATCATTTGCCTGCTGACCTGCTCCTGCCTTTATTTCCTCTGCCTGCACATCAGGTTCAAAACGGATTCCGGATACCAGATCATCGCCCTCTACAGACTGGATCTTCATTGTGTTTACACTGATATTTTCTTCAGGTGTAAATTCCGGTTCTTCACCGTTTGTATAAATGGTTACTGTAGAAGCAGTATTGGACAATTCCTTTGCTTCATGCATGGCGAAATCACCGTTTCCCAGAACTGCTACATCCTTGCCTCTGTAAAAGAAAGCATCGCAGATTGCACAGTAACTGACACCTTTTCCCTCAAATTCTTTAACACCCGGGATCTTCGGTGCAGCGCGCTTACTTCCTGTTGCAAGAATCAGACTCTGAGTCTCGAATTCACCTTCTGTAGTTTTTACCACAAAAGTATCAAACCCGCCGACTCCCAGAACCTGTGCATCCAATATTCGTACGCCCAGTGCTTTCGCCTGAGCGATTCCTGTATCATATAATTCCTGACCGGACAGCGGATGTTCCAGTCCGTAATAGTTTTCTATTTTCTCTGCTTTTTCCAAAGCACCGATCCCATTATTGATCACCAGGGGATCCAGATTTCCACGAACTGCATAAAGCGCAGCGGAAATTCCTGCAGGTCCGGCACCTATGATTATCACTTTTTCCAAATTCTGTCACCTGCTCTCTGTTATTGTTTTCAATATACTGTGATATATCATCGTTACTGTGCACTCTGTTCTCAGTAACTTATTATCATCTATTGTTACTATACTACGTTTTCTGAAAAAAATCCATGATTTTATTTGGATAATTTTGGTATAATTTGGTTAAGGTCCCCACCCACTGCTTATTGCTTTTTGTAACCTCCGCAGGGGACTTACTTGATTCGGTTAAACAGCAAAAACTGTGCTGTTTTTTCCATCAGATAGAAACTTATTTCTATTTTACTTATTATAATTTTGCCCTATAGTTAAAATGATTATAGTTTTTTAAGGAGGTTCTTTTTATGCTTCAAAATACATATCACAATCCGCTTCTTCCCGGTTTTTATCCTGACCCTTCTATCTGCCGGGTAGGAGATGATTATTATATGGTTACTTCTTCATTCGTTTATTATCCGGGACTGCCGATTTTCCACAGTAAGGATCTGGTTCACTGGGAACAGGTTGGTCATGGAATCCACAGACCAGAGCAGCTTGACTATAAAAACTGCGAAACTTCTGAAGGATTATGGGCACCAAGTATCCGTTATCATAACGGAACTTATTACATCATTAACACTTTCGTATCTGCAGGACGTGAAGCAGACCGTGACAATTATATTATTACAGCAAAAAATCCTGCCGGCCCGTGGAGTAATCCGATTGTTGTAAAAGGTGCAGACGGCATCGACTCCAGTCTTTTCTTTGATGATGACGGTTCTCTGTGGTATGTAGGCAACTACATCAGTCCTGACTGCCTTTATGAAGGACATCATGGTATCTATCTGAACGAGCTTGATCCGGAAACCTTCCAGTTCAAGGGACCTCGTTACATTATCTGGGATGGTGTAAAAACACGCAGTAAATGGATTGAGGCTCCGCATATTTACAAGAAGGACGGATGGTATTATCTCCTTGTTGCAGAAGGTGGTACTTTCGTAAATCACAGTGTACAGATGGCCCGCTGCCGTACAATTCAGGGAGATTACGAAATCTGCCCGAGAAATCCGATTGTTAGTCACAGACACATGCCTCTGTTGAACCCGATTTCTGTTACAGGACATGCTGATATTGTAGAAACTCAGAATGGTGAATGGTGGATGGTCCTTCTGGCTGTGCGTCCATATGAAGGAGGACATTATAATCTTGGCCGCGAGACCTTTATGGTTCCAATTATATGGGCCGAGGACGGATGGCCTATGGTTGATAACGAAACAGGACTTGTCCAGACAGAAGACCGTCTTCCGGATCTACCTAAGACCATTTATCCATTAATGCCTGAATCTGATAACTTCGAATGTGATACTCTGCAGATGCAGTGGAATACCATTCATCCGCCAGTTAAACAAATTTATTCTCTGACAGACCGCTTCGGATATCTGCGTCTGTATACAAGAAAAGAAGTTCTGAACGAAATCTGTCTTCCTTCTTTCATAGGACGCAGACAGCGTCACAAAGTATTCCTGGCAAAAACAGCTATGGAATTTACTCCTGCAAACGAGAATGAAGAGGCCGGAATTGCTCTTGTACAGGATGACCGTTTCCATTATCTTATGGTATTAGTTCAGAAAGACGGAAAGCCATTCCTTCAGGCTTACCAAACAGAAAATGGTACAAAATCTTTGCTTGCAGAAACTGAAATCAAAGATGTAAAACGCCTCTACCTCAGTGTTCAGGGTAATACTACTGATTATGACTTCTATTACGGATACACAGATCAGGAAATGCTCCCGCTTGTCAGAGGGCTGGATGCTTCTCTGTTAAGTTCTGTAGTAAATAACGGATTTACCGGAACATACATCGGTATGTATACAAGTTCCAACCATCAGCCAAGTACTAATTATGCTGACTTTGACTGGTTCAACTATCAGGGAGAATAATCACTGTTTACAATTAACAAATCCATAAAAAATTTAAAATATAACGCAAAAACGGATTGCCGTTCAACGTGAACTTCGCAATCCGTTTTTACTGTTTGCAATATCTATATCTCTTTAATCAATCAGATAAAATCATCCGCTTCTCCACTTACCCGTAACCAAATAACTGTTCCACAATTTATTCGATTAAAACGCTTTTTTAATCTGTTTTACCAGTGCATCCACATCTTCAGCTTTTACAAGAAATCTCTCGGTTCCATTGATTTCCAGACTATCATAAGTATCATCATATGTATAATATTTCAGAGTTACTTCCGGAGCTTCTTCTGTGTTTCTGTGGAATGTTACAGTCAGCACTTCTTCCTTATCTGCTGCATCTTTTGTTTCTTCGACTTCCGAATCAAGCATTATACTTTGAAGTGCCTGATACAATTCAGTAAATTTCTCCTTCTTTACAGTTTTCTTTCCAAATTTATAATCGCTGCCGTCCAGCTTCATCGTATATGTTTTCTTTCCGATGGTCATGTCTGCACTGCCAAGTGTATCAATATTTACCAATGCCGGAATCTTCAGAATCAGATTAAACGGTTTCAGCTCCAGAAGACTGTTCACCGACTCTTTTGAAAGCATATAAACAGCCTCTTCGTATCCTTTTACACATGCATAATAGTCACCATTCTCATCTGTATTTCCGATAAGGATCGTTGCTGTTGCATCTGCATCCTGTGTTTCTTTTGCTGTGTCATCGTTAACTGTATTTACAAAATCTACTGTAAAATATGTCTTTGTATTATCCAGTCCGGTATCTGTATTTGCTGCATCGACGCCGTTGCTGAGATCAAAAGCAGCCAGCACTCCAAACATTTCATACATATTCTCTGTGTTTACTGTTGCAGTCTCATCATACGGATTGGTAATTTCCCAGTAGTCGAAATCCATCTTATAATCTGCCGGTTCCTGTTTGATCTGAAATACTTCTTCGCCGTCCTTTACAATGGAAAATCTGCGAATGGAATAGGCAGACATTCTTGGATGTTCTACAGTTTTTAAATCTGTATTTTCTGTTTTATCATCTGTCTGATCAGCAATTTTTTCTTCCACAGCTGCATCTTCTGCTTTTGGCTCTTCTGCAGTCTCAGAGTTTTGTTCTGCTTCATCTGCCCATACAGGACAGGATATAACTGCTGTGCCTGCTGCACCGGCAGTAAACATGGCTGTCATTCCAAGAAGTAATATTTTTTTAATTTTGTTTTTCATGTCTGTGTTCCTCCTGTCCATATATAATATGGTTTTTATTTTATGTTACTTTTCGCAATTGAAACAGAATACTTACTCCGTTTGGTTAAAGTGCAATTTCTATCTCAGCAGGCTTATGTCCTGTCAGTTCTGCACTTCTTGTATCCGGCTGGGATACTCCTGCAAATAAACGGAAATGTTTTCCTGCGATGTAACGATTTCCATCTTCATCAACTATATTCATTGCTTTATTAGAAATTGTAAATTCTACAGATTTCTCTTCTCCCGCTTTCAGAGATACTCTCTTAAATCCGCAGAGACTGTAGTTACGAACTGCAAGCGGAGAATCAAGGTCTTTGATATACACCTGAACAACTTCATCTGTATCTACTGTTCCATTGTTCTTAACAGTTGCTTTTAACATGATATCGGACTCTGCTGATACTTCACCGACAACCTCTGCTTCTGTTACGCAGGTATCACTGTATGTAAGTCCGTATCCAAATGGATAAAGTGCCTCTTTTTCCATATAACGGTAAGTTCTGTTTTTCATAGAGTAATCTGTAAATTCCGGCATTCCTTCCAGGTCTTTATAGAAGGTTATCGGAAGTTTTCCTGATGGAGATTCTTTTCCGAAGAGAAGATCTGCTATTGCACGTCCGCCTCTTGCTCCCGGATACCATGCAAGAAGGATTCCATTACAGTTATCCTGCGCATA
>ERZ838827.2647-NODE-2647-length-9797-cov-2.421474_pt1 | contig 9797 bp, 7 predicted proteins | sample MGYA00519881_ERZ838827 | MGnify/ENA primary metagenome ERZ838827 (study PRJEB31850, sample SAMEA3708842) | human gut metagenome | biome: human gut; feature: human-associated habitat; material: faeces | place: China | collected 2014 ...
GCACTAGACTCCAATAGTTCATCATTAGTACCCATAGCACTGATCTGACCATCATCTAAAACAATGATTAAATCAGCATCTTCAACTGAACTAATTCTTTGAGCAATAATTAATTTTGTTGTTCCAGGGATAACTTTTTTAAACGCACTACGAATCAATGCATCTGTTTTAGTATCAACTGCACTAGTTGAATCATCTAAAATTAAAATTTTGGGTTTCTTTAGCAATGCACGAGCAATACACAATCTTTGCTTTTGCCCTCCAGAAACATTAGTTCCGCCTTGTTCTATATAGGTATCATATTTATCTGGGAAACGTTGAATAAACTCATCTGCCTGAGCTAATTTACAAGCCTCCACAATTTCTTCATCACTAGCTTCTTTATTACCCCAGCGTAAGTTTTCTTTAATTGTTCCAGAAAACAAAACATTTTTTTGTAATACCATTGCAACTTCATTTCGCAATGTTTCCAAGTCGTATTTTCTAACATCTTTACCGCCAACTAAAACTTCTCCTTTAGTTACATCATATAACCGTGGAATAAGCTGAACAAAAGTTGATTTAGCACTACCAGTTCCACCAATAATCCCGATTGTTTGTCCAGATTTAATATGAACATTGATATCACGTAAATTAATTTCTTCTTGATCATCAAAATATGAGAAATTAACATTATTAAAATCAATTGAACCATCTTTAATTTCATAATCAGGCTCAGCAGGATTATGCAGCGTTGATTTTTCATTGATTACTTCACTAATACGTTGGGCTGAAGCAATTGACATAACTACCATGACAAATACCATTGAAAACATCATTAAACTCATTAAAATCATCATTACATAGGTAAATAAACTAGTTAATTCTCCAGTAGTAAGATTTCCCCCGACAATTAAGTGTGCTCCAAACCAAGAAATTCCAATAATACATCCATATACAGTTAACTGCATTAGCGGCATATTAAAAACTAAATAGTTTTCTGCCTTTACAAATAGTTTATAAATCAAAGTTGATGTCTTTTTAAATTTCTCGTCTTCATGTTCTTCACGAACATAAGCTTTAACAACCCGAATTCCATTAACATTTTCTTGAACTGAAGCGTTTAAATCATCATATGTGTTGAATACTCTTTTAAAATACGGATGAGCTCTAGTCATAAAGAAAACTAAAAGAACTCCTAAAAAGATAATTGCCACTAAAAAAACCATAGCAATCTGAGCATTGATCGTAAAAGCCATGATCATGGCACTAACCATCATCAATGGGGCACGGATACAAGCTCTTATTAACATTTGAAAAGCATTTTGGACATTAGTAACATCCGTCATCATTCTTGTAACCAATCCAGCAGTTGAATATTTATCAATATTAGCAAAAGAAAAATCTTGAATATTGTAATACATTGCCTTTCTTAGATTTTTAGCAAAACCTGTTGAGGCCTTAGCGGCATATTTACCAGCCAAACCTCCTGCCGCTAAAGAAATAAAGGAAGCGAGCAATGTAATGATTCCTAATTTAACAACCATATTCATATCTCTAACTTCTATTCCCTTATCAATGATCATCGCCATTAAAAGTGGAATTACAACTTCCAAAATAACTTCAACCACAACAAGTACAGGTGTTAAGATCGTATCTTTTTTATACTCTTTTATTTGGGCTAAAAGTGTTTTTAACATTTATATACCTCCCTAAAAATTAAATAGCGTGCTATGAATAACAGTAAAATAAATATTAAGAATTACTTCTTAATATCTTAATCAAATAACTTTGTAAATTGTCTATTTCTTCTTTTGATAATGATTCAACTAATTTTTCATCAGACTGTTGGAAAACAATCCGTAGCTGTTTATCCAGTTCTAAGGCCTTTTCAGTTACTTCAATATTTTTAGCACGAGCATCATGACGACACGGTACCCGGGTAATTAATCCCTTTACTTCTAAACGATTCAAAATTCCAGTAACTGTAGGATTAGAAATATCTAATTCTTTTTCAATATCTTTTTGATTCACACTAATTCCTTTGTCGTGAGATTTAAACAAATAAATTAATGTAAATGTCTGTGAAGCAGTTAATCCAAATTTACTAAATTGTTTATTTAAATGCTGTTCATGTAAATAAAAAACTTGTTTGATTAAAAATCCAATTTTTTTATTTGGCATTTTACCACCTCCAAAATAAATAGCACGCTATATATTATATGCAAATATTAGCAAATGTCAACTATCTTTCAATAATTATTTATCATCTTTATAAGAGCTGATAAACGATAAAAAGCTAAGAATCATCTTAGCTTTCTTCATCCTCTTTCCCCCATTGTTCAATCCATAATTTAGATGAACGAGACATTTCTTCAATAAATGGATCAGTCCATTTGCGATTATAAATATCATCGACAAAACTTCGTCCCCCACTGCTGCGATTAGCTAAAACTGCTCGATCATCAAACATTTTTACTAACTTTTCATCATCAAATTTTTCATAACGATCAACACTAACAACATATTTAGAATCAAAACGAGCAGGCTTAGTTCGATGTTGCTGCTGTTCTGTCGGATAACCCATTACAAGCATCCCCACTGGAGCTGTATATTGAGGTAAATTTAATAATTCACGATGTACTTCATACTGCTCAATGATATCACCGATAAAACAACTTCCTATTCCTAAACTTTCAGCTGCAACAACGGCATTTTGAGCTGCAATCAAAGTATCACTAAATGCTAATAAAAAATCACCATATGATGGCGAACGCATCTGTTCTTCACCATGATAATATTTAAATGCATCATACCATTTTTGATAATCAGCAACAAAGATTAAAACTAGGGGTGCTTTTGCAATAAACGGCTGATTATCACACGTCTTCGCTAATTTTTCTTTAATAGCCTGATCTTGTATATCAATAATCGAATATAATGTCATATTCCCTGCAGTCGGAGCCTGAATGGCTGCATTAAAAATTAATTGTTTTTCTTTAGCCTCAATTGGTTTATCTTGATATACACGAACCGATTTACGCTCAAATAACTGCTTAATTGTATTATTCATAATTTTCCTCCTGAAATCCCTATTGTCTATATTATACACAAAAGAAAAGTAGATACCTAGTATCTACTTGTTATTTTCTTTATATTCTAAATATTCATCATATGTTGATAAACGATCTAAAATACCATTTTCATTAAATTCAATAATTCGATCAGCAATTGTTTGAACAAACTGATGGTCATGGCTGGTAAATAAAATATTCTCCTTAAAATTAATAAGTCCTTGGTTTAGGGCTTGAATTGATTCCAAATCAAGGTGATTAGTTGGTTCATCTAAAACTAAAACATTAGCTTCGGCCATCATCATCTTAGCCAGCATACAACGAACCTTTTCGCCTCCTGATAATACCGAAGCTTTTTTTAGCGCTTCTTCACCAGAAAACAACATTCTTCCTAGCCAGCCCCGAAGATCTTGCTCATATTCATCTTTAACCGAGAATTGACGCAACCAGTCTACTAAAGTTAAATCACAGTTATTAAAAAACTCGGAATTATCTTTAGGAAAATATGATTGTGACGTCGTTACTCCCCATTGGAAAGTTCCTTCATCCGGTTCAATTTCACCCATAATGATTTTAAAGAATGTCTCTGTTGCTTTAACATCGCCGACGAAAGCTACTTTTTCTTTAGGATTAATTGAGAAACTAACATTATTTAATAATTTAATACCATCAACTGTTTTTGATAATCCTTCTACTTTTAAAACAATATTTCCAACTTCTCGACCTGGTTTAAAAGCGATAAACGGATAACGACGAAGAGAAGGCTTAATATCAACCATTTCTAAGTTATCTAATAATTTTTTTCTTGAAGTTGCCTGCTTAGCTTTAGAAGCATTAGCACTGAACCGCGCAATGAATTCTTCCAATTCTTTTTTCTTAGCTTCTGCCTTTTTATTTACTTCTTTAGCTTGTTGTAATTGTAATTGGCTATATTCATACCAAAAATCGTAATTACCAACATATAATTGAATTCGCGAGTAATCAATATCAGCAATATGTGTACAAACTTTGTTTAAGAAATAACGGTCATGGCTGACAACAATAACAGTATTTTTAAAATTCAATAAGAAGTTTTCTAACCAGCGAATACTGTCTAGATCAAGGTGGTTAGTTGGTTCATCTAATAATAAAACATCAGGATTCCCAAATAATGCCTGAGCAAGCAAAACTTTTACTTTTTGGTTTCCATCTAATTCTTTCATTTTTAAATTATGTAACTCTTCACCAATCCCTAAACCATTAAGCATGATTTCTGCATCTACTTCGGCATTCCATCCATCCATTTCTGCGAATTCACCTTCAAGTTCAGCTAATTTGATTCCGTCTTCATCATTGAAATCAGGTTTAGAATATAATACTTCTTTTTCTTGCATAATTTCATAAAGACGTTTATTACCCATGATAACAGTTTCTACAACACCATTTTCATCATAAGCAAAATGATCTTGCTTCAAGACCGATAAACGTTTATGTGGTTCTAAAATTACTTCACCTTTATTAGGCTCAATTTCTCCAGCTAAAATTTTTAAAAAAGTACTCTTACCAGCTCCATTAGCACCGATGATTCCATAACAATTACCATCAGTGAATTTAACACTTACATTTTCAAACAAGGCACGATCACCATATTGTAAAGATACATTTTGTGTAGATATCATTAATTAAACTCCTTTTTACTAAGTCACATTATTATGTCATAAAGCAATGATTAAATCAATATAATTTATCATAAGATTGTTCAAATCAAGCTAATTATAACAATATTAGTATCTATCTTCATCATTATTTATTTTCCATAACAAAAAATAATTTAAATCTCCCATCTAAAATCAATATCAATATTTTAATGATGTAAAAAAAGCCGAGCTAATAAAATCCTTTGCCCAACTGAATTTATTACAACGAAAATCGAACAAATAATAGAATAGAAGAATAAATTCAGTGATCTATTGTCCCTCCCATTGAACCGTATGTACGGGTCTCGTATACGGCTCTACATTTATATCACTCTTAAGATAATAATCTAGGTGATAGACTAAACCTGGTCTATCACCTTTCTTTATGCTTAGAACTTTTAGCGATATTATAAAATTGACTATATTCATTCCACTTCTCCTATACCAGCCTAACCTTGTGTTTGCACACTTATAAATGTCATCTTCACTAAATCTACATTTACATGCTTTGTTTAATTTCATTAGATTTCTATATATTGCCTTTGGCTTCTTCCACCTCTTGCACAGTCATTTTGTCTATTCCAGGTACTCCTTTATTTTGTTTGACCTTTTCGATAGTCATTTTCAAATTCTCTTTACTTTTACCATCTAGGATTACGTTTCCCAGTTCTAGGCTATCCTCACTTTCGAACTATCCAAATATTGCTTATAGTGATTTGCACTCTATAAACATTTCAGTCCTTCATCATTTCTGACTACTATGACTTCATCTGATTTCTTGTGATAAATCTTTTTCTATCGATGGTATCATTACTGTTTTTAAAGTTTACTGGACTTCATCGTCCACAAGGCCTCCCGAGGTAAGGCATACATCTTTTTTTATCTTCACAGGTTTTTGATTTACTGTCTTGGTTTTACGTTTACCTTTTGGACTTGGTTTGTTCTGCAACCTTGTCCACCATTCAGCCTCATCAAATTTCTTTTCGTAATCTCGAATATTTCGCTACACCACTTCCATCACCCATAGCATCACTACTAATGGTTTGTGGTTCACTACTCTTAGCGGTAAATACCCGTGGTGGGACTTTCACCAGCTAAATGTATGCCATGCTCGGCACACAGAAAAAGAGTAATTCTGTCAAATGATAGAATTACTCTTTTTAATAAGTTTTACAATCTTAATTTAATTCATTTTTGGTTTATAAAAGGCTCTATTTTCTAAAGCAAAAACTCGTTTTGAAAAACCACCTGGTTCTACTGTCTCTAAAGCTTTATCTAGCATATTGATCCGAGCATCCATATTATCAATTAAATAAATTACCTCTGCTTCTTTGATTTGTGGCAGTATTGGTGAACCAAATTCGTTTTTTCCATGATGAGATAAAATTATATGTTGTAACAGCGTAACTTCTTCACCCTCAATATTCATTTTATCAGCCATTTCTTTGATCATTGCCTGAGAGATTGATATATGACCCAATAATTTACCCTCGATTGTATATTCAGGTACAACTGGACCACTTAGTTCTACTGTTTTACCTAAATCATGTAATGTAATTCCCGCAAATAACAAATCTCTATTTAATGATGGATATAATCGAGCCAAAGCATCAGCTATCCTTAACATGCTGCAAGTATGATATGCTAATCCAGATACATACTCATGATGATTTTTACTAGCAGCAGGATAAATTGTTAATTTTTCAACATGTTCGTTGAATAATGCTTTAACTAACTGATTTAACTTAAGATTGTTAATTCGCTCAATAAAAGTATAAATCTCCTTTACAAGCTCTTCTCCTGTTTGTGGCGCACTTTTTAGAAATTTAACTTGTTCTTGAGGTTCAGTTGAAGCAACAACAATTTTGATTATCTTCATTTGGCGATCTTCATTATATTTGATTACATCACCTTTTACTTGTACAACACAACCCATAACTAACTTTTCTACTTGCTCATTAGTTGCATTCCACAATTTAGCATCGATTGTCCCAGTAGCATCTTGTAAAGTAATACTAAGATAGGTAGAACGATTGGCCCCATTTGTTTTTCCAACAACAACACGGTTAATCAGTGCCTCAATTACTACGCCTTCATCACCAGGTTTTAATTCATTTATTTTATTCATCATCCAAGGCTCCTTCTCTATTTAATAATTCTTTAATATGCTCATAATTGTAACCTTTTCTTAAAAGAGTATCAATGATTTTTTCTTTTAAATGAGTACCTTGATATCTTTTTGAATACTTTTTCTTTTGTCTTGAGAATTCTTTTTCCAAAGCTTCTTGTTCTTGCTGATCATCAAACTCAAAATCAAAATCACTAAGTGCTCGTTCAATTGTTTCAGAAGTAAAGCCTTTTATATAAAGTTTATCTCGAATTTTCTTCACCATTGCTTTATAAGAAAAACTAGTATTACGACTATAAATGGATTCAATTAATGTGGTGGCAGCATTATACTCATCGTCATCATCATCAATCTCTTCTAAACATCGATCAATAATTTGACTATCAATTCCATAACTCCGTAAATTATAAATAGCTTTATTTAAGCCAATTCCAAGTCGTGTACAGCGTTTTAAATAATTTAAGGTATATGCTTCATCATTTATTAAATTCTTCTCTTGAAGTAACTCTAGCGTTGCATCTAACTGTGTATCATCATAATCACCACTATCCATTAACTTCTTTTTCATTTGATTATAAGTATAATCTTTTACTGTGAGTAATTTTAACGCTTTATTATAGGCCCGAGAAACTTGTTCAAAATCTTTTAAAACATCAAATAACTCTTTATCAATAACTTTATTTGGCTCTAATTGATAAGCTTTAATTAATTTATCATTTACCTCAACAATAATCTCACTTTCATCAAATAGAAAAACAACTTCATTTATCCCTCTTTTAACCGGATATATCGACTTGACCGTATATGAATAGTGTTTCGAATTAATTGCTTGCTGATAAACAGCAATTACCTTTTCATAAAATACTTCACTACTAAACTTCATTGCACTTAAGTATGCGGCTTCTGCCATTTTAGAATAATTATGATTAATTAATTTTAGTAGGATTTCCACTAGTTCCGATGTTTCTTTAAAAAAGTACCCATTTACACCGTCATCGATAACATCCTCCAAATTTTTATCATAGCGTGCAACAGCAGGTATTCCACTTGCCATCGCCTCAATATAAGTCAATCCTTGAGTTTCAGTTATTGAAGCAGAAACAAATACATTTGATAAATGATAATAACTTGGTACCTCATTACTAGGCTTAGGGCCGGTGAAAATCACATAATTGCTGATATGATCATCTTTTACTAATTCTTTCAATTCCTCTAACTGTGGTCCTCCACCGACAATCAAGCAAAGTACATTATCATTTTCTTTAACAACTTCCTTCATTGCATCAATTAATACTTCAATACTTTTTTCTTTCGCAATTCGTCCTAAAAAAGTTACAATAAACTGATCTTTAATTCCATATTTGTCTTTAATTTGCTCAATCAATTCAGTATTTTTATTTTTAGGATCAAATTTTTCTAGTTCTAATCCTGTAGGAATAATATGGACGTCTTTATTTAAACCATATAATTCTAATGCTTCTTTAGTCTTTAAAGAAGGTACGATTAATTCAGTACTTTTATCACCATAAAATTTACTAATACGTGTAATTGCCTTTTTGATCAAACCATCAATAGCTCCAGAATTTACAGGATTAACATAATGAGAATAATCTGCCCACATCGTATGATACGTATAGACAACAGGAATATTAAGAGTTTCTCCTACGATTCTTCCAAATATTCCTACCCCAAATTCAGTTTGAACGTGGATAACTTCAATGTTCATTCCCTTAATTTCACGCATTCCTTTGAAGGAATAAATATTACAAGCCCGGTAACCATACAGGGCTTGTATTTCCAATCCAGGAACTCTTAAGATATTATCATGAGGATCATCCATATAATCACTATCACTAGGTAACTCGCTAGTAACAACAACTACATCATGTCCATGTTTTACTAATTCATCTTTCAATATTTTAGTTGATGTCGCTACCCCATTAATATCAGGGATATATGTATCTGAAAAAATTGCTATTCTCATTACTTTACTCCGATCTATTTATTTCTCGATTAGTTGCAAAAATGATACCACCAATAATTAGTCCTAAATAGTAGGTTACAAAGCGCCATACTAATAATGTTGTTGGCGTACCAACAGCCCCTAAAATAGGGCTAAATAACATATAATAAACTCCTTCGCTCCCGCCACTTGCTCCAGGAATCGGAACAAAGGCAGTAATCATATAAACAAATGAACAAATACCAATAAAATCGAATATTTGGATAAATGAAACATTAAGGTTTAATGCTTTTGCTGCAAAGAAGGGAATACTATACATAATTAATAATTTAAACAAATTAATTAATGATGATTTTATCAATACATTCTTATTTTTTAATAACACGTTTAACTCTGTTCTAAAGTTTTCAAGTGAACGTGCAATCTTAATAGAAGTATCTTCATAGTTTTTTACAATTCTTATTTTACTTAACGCTTTTACAATATTATTACAAATAAAATCTTGTAATCGCTTTGATTTAGCACCTAAAAATAGTCCAGTAATAACAAAGAAATTAATCAAGAAGCCTAAAATTGCTAATGAAAAAAATTCTGAATACATTGAACTATAAGCCTGATAACGGAAAATCATCACTACTGCAGTAAATAAAACTAGTACTGACTGGTAAACAATAAAAGCCATCAATAAAATACTAGCAGAGTTAGTTGGGGCAATTCCCTGCTTATTAAAAATATAGACTTGTGCAAATTGACCCCCACTAGAAAAGGGGGTAACCCCATTAAAAAAAGTTCCTGAAATCGAATTTACAAACCCTTGCTTATAACTATAATCCTTTTTATATAACTTACCAAAAGTATATAGATTAATTCCATCTAATAAAAAATATATAGACATTAATGCAAAGGAAATAACAATCCATAAAGGCGAGGCCGTTGTTAATGCTCTTAAAGAAGCATGTAAATCATCTTTCATTGTA